>PVMS01024124.1_pt1 | contig 13773 bp, 13 predicted proteins | sample 1853461 | NCBI WGS metagenome assembly PVMS01 (sample SAMN08582032, study PRJNA380276) | Marine sediment metagenome, whole genome shotgun sequencing project. | isolation source: ocean sediment barecode stripped | collected 2017 | reverse complement strand
TTCCCAAAGCGGAAAGAACCGGATTCCCGAGCCAGGGATGCTTCCACGGCATTGCACCAGGTTCAATGCGGCCCCCACGTCGAGGAAAACGGCACCCCATGACCAGGTCATCACCCTGGCGGAGTTGTTCAAGGAAGCGAGGTAGTTCGTCGAAATCATAACTCCCATCGGCATCTCCCATCAGGACAAAGGTCCCTCGAGCAGCTTCGATACCTTTCCTAAGGGCGTTGCCATAACCCTTTTGAGATACGTTGACAACCCGGGCCCCCGCCTTTTCGGCTATATCAGGTGAACCGTCGCTGCTGCCATTATCAGCTACAACTACTTCGCCCTTTGTCCCATTCTTTTCCAACGCATCAAGGGCTTCACGAATACACCCTTCCAATGTCTCGGCTTCATTGAGACAGGGTAGTACGACAGAAATCTCTATTTCATTTATGACAGCCACGGATCTATGATAAGGATTTTGTAGATTCCAGCCCTTTTTTAAATTGAATGCCTCTTTATAGAGTTTTCACTAACAACTTTACATTTGATCTCGTCAATAGGCAACAAGAATAAGGTTTCACCTGAGGATTTATGTACTAGCGGGATATGGCAATAACTGCTCCCGGCATAGCTCGTTTTCGGGAATGGCTTCTTTAAAAAACTCTTTCAACGATTCTCATCCACAACGACTTAGATCGGAAAGGGGCTTTCGGTCGTAGAGGAAATACCGTCGCAGGATCTTGGGTATGCTGAAGACGAAGTGCTGGTGTGGAACGGCCTTGAGGACTTCTTCGCAAAGCCACTCGCCGAATTCCACTATACGCTTTTGATGACATGATGAATCGGCCAGGGATACCCACGAAAGGCAAGCCAGGAGAAGATGCAGAAGATGAATGCCAATGGATAAGCAGGCGCCAGATAACGGGTTTCAATGGCTGGAACAGAGGTGATATGGATATATGAAAGGCCGAGGATAAGCATCAGCAAAGACATGCCAATGGACGTGGCAATACACCAAAAGGGGCAAAAACAGCGGTTTTTCATATTCTTGAAAGTGGAAAAAAAGATAAAGTATCACCATAACGCCTGCTATTCCGGGAAAAATTAGCTGATACACCCAGCCGATTCTTTCCAGAATCTGGATCCGGAAATTCCGTTTTGTCTTGTAGGCTGGTTTGTGTGGTGAAAGGCCTGACTGCTTATGAAAAAAGGCGTCAGTATAATCATACCCACCTATAATGGTGGTCAGGTATTTTCCAAATGTCTTGAGATGATAGGGCAACAGGATTATGGAGCCGAAATCCAGTTGATAATTATTGACTCCGGCTCAACCGATGGAACTATTGAATTGGCAGAAAGGGCCGGGGCCCTTATCAGAAGGATTGACAAAAAGAAATTTCATCATGCCAACACCAGAAATGAAGCTGTTTTGCTGGCCGATTTTGAGAATATCGTCTTTACTGTCCAGGATGCTGTCTCCTGTTCAGAGAGCTGGCTTTCAAAGTTAGAAAGATCTCTTTATGAAGCAGATGTGGCTGCTGTTTATACTGATCAGATCCCCCATGATGATGCAACACCATATGCCCGGTTTGAGATTGAATCGATCAGCAGGGCCCGGGGGCGGGAGCAAAAGATCCAACAGGTTGAGTCCCTCGAAGCATTTAATGAAATGCCTTATGATGTGGCGTATAGGACCATCAGTCTCGATAACGTATGCGCAATTTACAGAAGGGACCTGCTTATAGATATTCCTTTTCCCGAAGTGGATTTTGCCGAAGACATGGCATGGGCCCTCAAGAATATGCTCCTCGGTCATAAGGTTATGTACAATCCGCACATCAGGGTGAAACATTCTCATAATCGTTCCCCGGAATATGCCTTTAATCGCCAGGTTATCAACTTTTTCTGGTGTGCAAAAATTATGAATCGGGTGGAAAATGACGTGTCATTCCTGACAGTCGGAGATCTGATGGTCTTGACAGGGAGACTGGAGAGGTTTGTCGATCGATTGAGATCGAACATTCTTGGTGATGGCAAACAGCACGATATTGACAGAAAGCGTTCGCATCAGATAATTGATGAAATTCGGAAGAAGTTTTCACTTAGAAATCGGATGAAATATCTTTTGATTGATCAATGGGAAAAATATGTACCCACTCAGTCTGATAAGTTGGAAATGATTGAACAGCGAGTTGAAGATAGCATCCGGGATGTTTTGAAGTTAATTGAGAACGGGTACAGAAATGAATTACCCCGCAGCAAGCTACGGGGTATCTAACACAAGGAATACCCTGTTTTAGCGCTGCAAGCAGCGGGGAATTAAACCCTAAAAGAGATTAAAGATGAGGGGGAATGGCTTGAGGTGCTTGACCAGATTGTGGCCAATATTCTGGGAAGGATGTATGGGGAGGCATTCGCAAGCTCTATGGTCAGGGATAAAATTTCCTTACAACTTGATGCCTTTATGATACCTTATATGCGTGGCGTATGATGCCAGATGTTGAAAAAGTCGTTGATGCTTGTTAGAAGATGCTTCTCTTCTTGGAGGGTTGCCTGATATATGGCCATGAAAATTCTACAAATATCAACCTATGATAATCGTGGCGGGGCGGCCCGGGCCGCCTATCGTCTACACCAGGGTCTGCGTGAGACCAGGCAGGATTGTCGAATGTTGGTCCGGCATAAAGATTCGCGGGATGATGCGGTATTTTGTGTGGGCGCCGAAGATTTAGAGGAAAAGGACGACCATAAATCCCTGCTGGAGGTGGTTGTTCAGGGGCAGTATATCAATTCCCACCGGACGGATATCAGTAACACCATTTTTTCTCTTCCCTATTCCGGGCTCGATCTCTCATCGCTTCCCATGACAAAGGCGGCAGATATCATAAACCTGCATTGGGTGGCCGGCTACCAGTCGCTGCTGACCTTGAAAAGATTGTTTTCTCTGAAAAAACCAGTGGTGCCTTTGCCCCTTTGAACCTTTTCTTCCCAGAGAATGCAGGACAAACGGATTTTAGGAACTGTTGGAAGAACCCTGTCCCCCATTAACCACAGGAATTCCAAGGCCAAATGAAAATTGAAAAAGATACAATAAAGTTCTTTCAAAGCTTATGCTGGGACTATCAAGTTTCGGAAGAGAATATTATTACAATTATTGAATTGGGGGAATGCAACGGCTTAACGCGGAAAAACCTGTTAAGCAGGGCCTTAAAATCCCGGAGCTGGTATGAAATAAAAAAAATACTGTCACCCGAATTGCTGAAAGAGGCTTTATCTGAGGATGTTCTCAACACCCTCTTTCCAAAATCCCTATCTCTTAAATATAAGTATGTCAAAAAATCATTATACCAATAATCTATATCCCTTTCAGGATTTGGTTCTCAACCTTATTATGAAGGTTGATGACGCATTTTATCTGACAGGAGGTACCGCGCTCGGAAGGTATTACCTTAAACATAGGTATTCCGAGGCCTTGGATCTTTTTGTAAACAGGGAAAACAATTTTAAACAATTATCAAATAAAATCATTTCGCAATTACAGAATCATTTCTCCGAGATTGAAACAGCTTTGTTAAGTGAAGATTTTGCGCGGATTTTTATCCATAATGAAGAATATCCTTTGAAAATTGAATTTGTGAATGATGTATTATTTCATACAGGGGAAATACAATTTGTAAAATAATTGCAAAGGATATAATTGACGGTGGAAAAAATTCCCTGACCCAGCCCCCATCTGAATTGTAAATGAAGATCAGTTGATTGGCGACAATTAGAAAGGAATCGACACCTGAAAGATGTATATGATTGAGTCTTTTCAGCCGAGGGTTGTCGATACATTCACAATAAAGCACCAAAAGCACCAACGTCCCCCATTATTGATGTTTTTTGTGCCATTTTGGCTCCATTACTTGATTTAGATGTTGCCATTTTGTCGCCAGAGTGTTATTTTAAGATTAATGTTTTGACAATGCCTTTTTTTATTTTCAGGAGGACTTAAGCCATGCCAGCAATAAGACAAGATCAAAGGGTGTCAGCTCGTATGCCGATCCATGTCTATGAGGTCCTTGGCCAGGCAGCCGAACTGACCGGAGCCACCCTTAACCAGTTCCTGGTTCAGTCTGCCCTTGAAAAGGCAGAAGAAGTCATCGAAAGAGAACGATTCATAAGAATAAGTGGACGGTCTGCGGCTGCGTTTTTCGAGGCTGTAGAAAACCCGCCAGAACCCACTCAGAGGCTCAAAAAGGCTATCTCGGCTTACAAGGAATCCTTCGATGGCGCTCAAGATTGAACCCGTTACGAGAAATCACAACAGAACCGCTTTTGATTGCGGTAACTATGACCTCAACCAATACCTGCGGAATATTGCCCGACAGCAGATGGAAAAGGGCATTTCGCGAACATTTGTACTGGTTGAGGATAGCAATCCATCAGCGATACTGGGTTTTTTCACGTTGACAGCCTGTGAAATCCTTGTTGAGAAATTACCTCGGAAATACGCCAAAAAGTACCCTGCTCGGGCACCTGCCGCGAAATTGGCCAGACTCGCGGTCGAGCAGAGTCTGCAAAGAACAGGGCTGGGGTCACATTTGATGGTCAATGCCATAGAACATATTCTTAAAGTTTCCGAACACCTCGGCATCATTGGCTTTTTTGTGGATGCTAAAAACCAGGAGGCCAAATACTTCTATGAGCAGTTTGGTTTCATTCCCCTCTCTGGCAACCAACTGGAGCTTTTCCTTCCTTTAGCCACCCTCCGAAAGGCTTATAGTGCTGATCCATAATTCGGATATGTTTGATGATTGATTTCGGTACTTCTATGAGGCCCAAAGACGAAATAGACGGTCAACCTCCTACGTAAAAGATGCAGACGACTTAGATCGAACGAAATATCGCTGCTGATATGCTTGTTTACCGTCCCGATGAATTCGATGAGCGGATTAAATTAGGGGACCCATTCATAAAGACCATTCTTCGGGAGGGCCGAGTCCTTTATGGCTGATCCACAAATAGTTATCCTGTACACTGGCCGACCCAATATACGAAGGAGGAGGCCCTTAAGGCAAAAAAGGCTGCAAAACACATCTGTGGCGAAATAAAAAACGTTCTTAGATCGCACATGCCTAAACATCCTTGAAATACCCCCAGAAAACAGTATCAGCAGTGGGTCCTTCGACTTGCTTTCAACTTTCAGCTTCAATCTGCAATTACGCCCCCATTCATGATGTAGCAGTGCCTGCTCTCCTACTAAGTTTACAAGTTGACTACGTTCCCAATGCCCCGGGTGGAGTTTTATGAAAAAGGGCGTAAGTATCATCATACCCGCTTTTAATGGTGGTCACATATTTTCAAAGTGTCTCGAAGCCATTGGGCAACAGGAATACGACGGCCAAGTTCAGTTGATTGTTCTTGATTCAGGGTCAACCGATGGAACGATTGAGTTGGCAGAAAGGGCCGGAGCACTCATAAAAAAAATTGACAGAAGGCGATTTCATCACGCCAAGACAAGAAATAGTGCTATTTGTTTAGCCCAGTTGTCTAATATTGTATTTACGGTTCAGGACGCAGTTCCCTGTTCAGAGAACTGGCTTTCAGCGTTAGAGAGGTCTCTTTGTGAAACAGATGTGGCTGCTGTTTATACGGATCAGATCCCTCATGATGATGCAAGTCCGTACGCCCGGCTTGAGATCGAATCTATAAGCAAGGCCCGTGGAGGCAAACAAAAGATCCAACAGATTGAGTCCCTCGAAGAATTTATGGCCATGCCTTATGATGAGGCCTACAGGGCCATCGGTCTCGATAACGTATGCGCAATTTACAGAAAGGAACTGCTCATAAATATCCCTTTCCCTGAAGTGGATTTTGCTGAGACCTGGCATGGGCCTTCAAGAATATGCTTCTTGGCCATAAGGTTTTGTATCAGCCGGAGATCAAGGTGAAACACTCACACAATCGTTCTCCGGAATATGCGTTTAACCGTCAGATCATTAACTCCTATTGGTGCGCAAAGATTATAAACCGGGTAAGAGATGATATTTCCTTCCTGACGGTTGGAGATCTTATGGCCCTGGCAAGTGAAATGGGGCGGTTTGCTGGTCGATTGAGATCAGATATTTTGGATGGGAGAGAACCGGGGGATATCAATGACAGCAGATCGCTTGGGGTAATTGACGGAATTCGGAAGAGATATTCTCTGAGAAATAGGGCGAAATGTTTTCTGGCTGACAAATTCTCAAGGCATTCAAGATCTGAAACCCCTGAGCTGACAAAGATCGAACAGCAGGCAGAAGAGGGTGTCAGGCATGTATTGAATGTAATAACAAAAACCTCTAACCTGACTTCTGACGAGGAATTAACAGAGGTGCTTGAGCAGAGTGCCGCCAATATCTTAGGAAGGATATATGGAGAGACATACGCAAGTTGTATGTTGAGAGGCAAGGTGTCTTCACAGCTTGAGGCCTTTATCAGGCCTTATATGCGAGGCGTATGAACCTCGATGTTGCAAAAGTTATCAGCATTTGTTAGAAAGCGCCTGTTATCCTGGGAGGTTGCCTAAACTATAGCCATGAAAATACTACAAATATCAACCTATGATGTTAGTGGCGGAGCGGCCCGGGCCACCTACCGTTTGCACCGGGGTCTGCGTGAAATCGGTGAGGATTGCCGGATGCTGGTGCGGCACAAAGACTCTGATGACCCCGCTGTTTTTTTGATTGAGCTGGAAGAGGGGCATGGTGGGGAGGAATTTTTTCTAGGCACGGCAGTGCAAGCGCATTATATTGATACCCACCGCACTGATATAAGCGATACCATTTTTTCCCTGCCCTATCCTGGTTATGATATCTCACGGTTGGACATGGTCCGCGAGGCAGATATAATCAATCTGCATTGGGTGGCCAGATACCAGTCGCTTGTGACCCTGCACAGGCTATTTTCCTCAGGCAAGCCGGTTGTGTGGACATTGCATGATCAATGGGCCTTTACCGGCGGTTGCCACTATACGGCCGGATGTGAGAGGTATTGTGGGGACTGTGCCCGATGTCCCCAGTTGTCTGATGATCCCTTTGATCTGCCCGGGGGCGTGCTGAAGGATAAGCTGGAGTTCTTAAAAGGTGCCAACCTGACCATCGTCACCCCCAGCCGATGGCTGGCCACGTGTGCCGGAGAGAGCAAGCTTTTCCAAGACCTGCGCATAGAGGTAATTCCCAATTCCTTGGAAACCGATGTTTTCAGGCCGCTCCCAAAGGCCGAGGCCAAGAAGAGCATGGGTATTACGCCTGATATTACGACCCTGCTCTTCGGAGGTGAATACGGCAATGAAAAGAGGAAAGGCTTTCACGAGCTCACGGGGGCCATTAAATGCTGTTTTGGAAACGATGACTTTAAGGGCCTGGTCAACGCGGATAAGGTCAAGTTAATTTGCTTTGGCTATGCCAGCGACGAGCTTGGGGCAGTGGGTATACCTGTAGAGGCCCTGGGCTATTTGGATTCGGATGAGAAAATAATGAGGGCCTATTGTGCTGCGGACATATTTGTTCTACCTTCCCTTGAGGATAATCTGCCCAATACTATGTTAGAGGCTATGAGCTGCGGCACACCGGTCGTGGCCTTTGATGTGGGTGGTATGCCTGATGCGGTGATAAATGGCGTAACAGGTCAACTTGTCCCTTTAGGTGATACCCGGGGAATGGGTAATGCGATCCTTTCTCTTATCTTCAATTCTGAGAAGAGGGACTTGATGGGCAAGGAATGCCGTAAAAACATGGAAGAGCAATACAAATTGGAGATCCAGGCACGGCGTTATCTGGACCTGTATCAAGAATTGCTTGAGCCACTGGCATCGAGAGACCGGGCTGTGTCCCACGATCACACCTCCACAGCGTGGCAGATACCGGCAAAGGCAAGGCCCTTACCGGTTATTCCTGAGCTTAGTCTGGGCGTTCACTTTAAGGGGATCTATGACCAGGTCTTGTTTAAGGCTCTCAAAGAATCCGGCCCTCATGCACAAAGACAATTGCAAGCCAGCGAAGCGGACAGCGCAGCGCGTCTGGAGGTGATCCATGATCTGGGAGAGAAAGTGCAAGCCAGAGAGGCGGACAGCGCGGCGCGTCTGGAGGTGATCCATGATCTGGGAGAGAAACTGCAAGCCATAGAGGCGGACAGCACGGCGCGTCTGCATGTGATCGAGGAACAAGGAACGGAGATTATCCGACTTCAGCAGCAATTGAATGATCTTCAGAAACAATTCTTGGTGAAGACACTTCGTTGGCTACGTCTTGTTTAGAACTTAACCCCGCAATTGATCGAGAGGTTGATTGTTTAAGGATTTCAAAAGCTAAAGTGTTACGAATTAAGAATGATTCGATTTAGTTCAAAAAAAGACTGCTTGGAGTTATCAATTGTTGTTCCGGTTTATAACGGAAGGAAATATATAACCGATACTCTTGAATCCCTGATTTTACTTGCAAAGCTGGTTGACTGCGAGATAATTTTCCAGAATGCTCTCAGCGCCGACGGAACAACAGAAATAATTGAAGAGTTTTGTGCCGGCAGGCAAAACTGGTATCATTACAATGAAAGAGATTCTGGACAGAGTGACGCCATAAACAGGGGTATTTCCCGAGCGAGGGGTCGATGGGTTACTTGGCTTTGTGCTGATGACATTATCATGCCGGATTTATGCTATGCCATCCAGGAAGCAGATCGAATTGGAGCCCAGGTGGTCTATGGTGATGTTGTTTTTGTCATGGAGAAGGGTGTTACGCCGGCCATTGGCACTGAAAGTTGCCAGTCAGGGAATCTCTCTAAGAGCCGATTAATAATCCAGCAACCGGGCACCTGTATTCTGCGTGAGACCTGGCAAGAAGTGGGTGGAGTTAACCTGAGACTGAATTGGTCAATGGACTACGATTTATTTATGCGTCTTGAGGCCCAAAATGCGCGGTTTCACCGTTCAAAGCACTTTGTTGCTATCGCCAGGATTCATAGAGAGGCCAAAACAAGTTCGGGTTCCATTAAAAGGTTGCTTGAAATATGGTCAATTATCTTGAAAAGCCACCTGAGACGACCAGGATATTTTAGAGTCAGACCTTATATGATATATTTTCTGGAATACATCATAAAGAACATTGAGGCCCGAGAGATTAAGAGCAAGGAAATGACTAAACTGTTAGAGAGATTACACGGATTATTCTGGGTTCTTGCAAAACCTAAGGAACAAATTGACATCCAGGAGAGGTTCCATATATCTCAGCAGGAGTTGTCGTCTCATATTGCCATACTTAGAGATATCTGAATAAGCACTTCATTTACCCTGTGATCGGTTATGTCCATGTCTGCCTTGAGTACAATAGAAAACACTAAAAAGATAGACATCATAATACCTACATACAACGGCGCAAATCACATCCCGAGATTGTTGGAATCAATAAGCAATCAGACGTATTCTGGATATGAATGCTTCGTAATAGATGATAACTCAAGGGATGATACAGTGAGTATTATAAGAGAGCAATTTCCATGGGTGAAACTGATAGTCCAATCTCATAACAATGGCCCTTCAAAAAATCGAAACATTGCAATCCGATCAGGGCATAGTCCGTATATCGTAATTTTTGATGATGATACCTATCTAAAAGATCCTGAGTGGCTGACTAAGGCTTTGAATAAAATAGAAAGAGACCCCGGAATAGGTCAACTTGCTTCTATGATAGTCAGCGGCTTTGATCAAAATATCCTGCTTGATTGTGGAATTGTCAAAGAAGATTATTTGTTTGGAGGTATTTGCTATAATCAGCACAAAAAAGATGTATCCGGAAAATATGAAACTCCAAGACGGGTTTTGGGTGCATGTTCTGCGGGTACTATTTTGCGCAGAGATGTATTTGAAAAAGTTGGTGGATTTGATCCAAAGTATTTCTATCCGGTTGAGGACTTGGAGTTGAGCCTGAGGATTCATCTGACTGGCTATGATGTCATATATGAGCCTTCCTTGATTACGTATCATTTTGAGAGCCAGGCTATGGGAAAAGTAATTAAACGAAAGATGTATATGTACCGTAGGAATTGCTTACTGGCGTTGGTTGAAAATTATCCAATTGATTCCATTCTCGAAGTTCTACTGTTTGTCATGGGCAGAAAGGTAATTATCCCCCTCATTTCAGTTATTATTCAAGTAGTACGGATGAGACAAAAAGTAGATCTTTCTGACGAGACAAAAGATTATCTAAAATCGACCGTGTTTCTTGTAGTAAATTCTTTCGAGATAATTATGAAAAGAAGACAATTTAACCAGGTTAGAAAAAAAGCGAGAAAATACCTCTTAGAAATTAATCAAACTCTAAAAAGGGAACTCAGTTTGTGATATTGTCAGAAACCTTTGGAGTTTTATTCGAACTAAAATTGAACGGTTTTCTTCTAAAATCATGTTCTCTTCGTTTAGTAGTTTAGTGCACTTGTTGGGTAAACCAAAAAAGCTATGGAGGGTGTTAATGAGCGTGCCCAGGTCATTAATAACGGATAAAATTCATTACGGTTGTGGCAAAAATATTCTGTCGGGATGGCTTAATGTTGATGGGTTTGACCTTGGATCATATCCGGATGGCGCTATTGATAAAGAGATCGCCAAAAGGATATATGCTTTGGACCTCAGTGGGAAGCATCCTTTCAAGGATAATTACTTCAAGTTTGGATTTTCAGAAGATTTCTTGGAACACCTTGACCAAGCCGAATCTCTAATATTTCTTTCTGAATGCTATCGTACTTTTGCCAAAGGCGGCGTCTTAAGGCTTTCATTTCCTGACCTCAAAAACGTATTAAAAAAACACTATCGATCGAGCGATTATGTGGGATCGAGTAAAGGGCGGGAAGAGGCTTATACCATGTGGAGGCACACAAATTTCTATTGCTTTGCAAGTCTGGAATTGGTTTGTAAGCACATTGGTTTTCGAGAGGTAGTCACAGTTCCGTTTGGCGAATCTGTTAATGAGGCCTTAAGAAATCTTGAAACAAGACAGGATCAGATAGGGCTGAACCTGATAGTTGAATTAACAAAATAACTTAAAGACATTACACGGATATCCGTGTCTGAACTGCTGCTATAGGAAACCCAAGATCATTTTTTGTGATATTAGGATGGGATAACTCAATGCGGATTGGGGTAAACTGCTTCCCGCTTATCGATAAGATTGGGGGGGGTAAAACAATATTTTTTTAATCTTTTCAACGAACTTCTATCGAATGATGGCAAGAATAGTTATGTTTTCTTTTTTTTCCCGCACAATGTTGAGGAGCTTTCCAGCCTTGACAACAACCGCTGGCAAGACAATGCTATCCTGCTACACGACCAGCTTGAGGTTAAACAATATTTAAATAAGATTGACCTGTATTTTTGTCCCTTTGGATCGTTGTGGCCTAGACCTCTACCCATACCTACTGTAGTGACTCTGGTCGATATCCAAGAGGTTTTTTACCCGGGATATTTTAGCGATGTTGACTTGTTCAACCGTAAATACCATTATCCTGGTTCCACCAGAATGGCCGACCGGGTTATTACAATTTCCGATTTTTCTAAGAAGACGATTGTTAAACACCACCGCATTTCACCGCACAAGGTCGATGTGGTCCACCTTTGTGCTGACAAACGATTCTATCATACGGATGAAGTGTCTTGCCCGCCAAAAGTTCCCCTACCTGATGAAGATTTTATTATATACCCCGCCAACCGCTGGCAGCATAAAAACCACGATACTCTATTACGAGCATTACAATGGCTTAAAGCGGCAAGAGGGCTAAAAATCAAAGCCGTCTTCACTGGCTACGATGTTCCTAATTGCTATCCGCTGGCCCGAAAAGCATCAGAATACGGACTCGATGGTCAAGTTTACTCTGCCGGTTATGTAACTGTTGAGGAGCTGGCTTATTTGTACTCAAAAGCCAGGATAATGGTATTTCCCTCATTGTTTGAGGGTTTTGGCATACCCTTGGTGGAGGCCATGGCGGTTGGTTGTCCTGTGGTTGCCTCCAATGTCACATCCCTGCCTGAAATCGGGGTTGATGCGGTTGAGTATTTTGACCCCTCATCTCCGGAAAGCATCGGAATGGCCATCGAAAAGATCTGGTACGATGCCGCCAGGCGCGAAGAGTTGATTACACTCGGACGGAGGCGTGCAGATGACTTTTCTTCAGTTAAAGTGGCTCAGACGCATCTGAGGGTTTTCCGAGAAGCTGCTGAATCTTTTTCAAAAATGCGATATGTATGGCATAATTGGATTTACCAGCATTATCACCGTGGATTAGTTTACTTAAAGTACAAAAAACAAAATATCATTGGCCGGGAACCATCCTTGAGATAATTATTGGGCCGCTTCCCCAACGCCTGAAGGTTTGCCAAATGTCTCATATTCCGGGGGTGACAATCGGGCATATTTTGACAGGCGATCAATTAGGGGACTTGGAATTGATCTTCAGTTTTAGAGTTGCTTTTTTCTTATGTCTCAGCATTGGAAGTGGAACCGCGAAGGAGGCTATAGTTGCTTTTATATAACCTAAAAGATAGATGGCGTTTAAATAAATCCGAATTCCTGTCTGTGTTGGCACCCGCTATCCTAATCGTATCTACCATTTTTCTTTTTGGTCCTGCTACGATTTACTCGGGAAATATTTCAGAATTTGATGTTGGTCTCATAGATATCCTGAAATACTACGTTGTTCCGAGCATAATATTGTTAGTGATCTTTTTGTTGATTGGCATGCTATTATCAAGAAAGTATTTGTCATTATTTATTTCTCTGACTCTCACTGTTGGGGTCTTGCTGTGGGTGCAAGGCAACTTTTTTATATGGAAACATGGGCCGTTAGGTATTGTGGACATTGATTGGACCAAGGATGCATGGCGTGCATGGATAGATGGGGTGATGTGGATTGCCTTTATATGCCTTGCCTGTATATTTTCTAACAAACTACGCAAAGTTGCTGTATTGGTGGGCGTGGCGTTGATTTCTGTTCAGCTAGTATATTTGGTTTTTATTACTTTTCAAAATCCAAAAATATGGAAAGAAGACGCGAGATTCTCGCTACCCATTGCCCCGCCCAAAGAGATATTTCAATTTTCATCAAAACAGAACGTCATCCACGTCATTTTGGATGAATTTCAATCGACCGTTTTTCAAGAGATAATCGACGAAGACCCTGAATATTACAGACCAGCACTTGATGGCTTTACATTTTTTAAGGAAGCTATCGGGTCTTTTCCAACAACAGTAATGAGCATTCCCGCCATCTTAAGTGGGAGAACTTACACTAATGACATCCCAATTAATGATTTCATTGGTACCGTATTCAAAGGAAAAACCATTACTAACGTTCTGTATGATAATGACTATGAGGTGGATTTTGCCGTTCCGATGGATTGGGCGCGGAAAGGCCGCTACTCAAACTACTACAATATCCCCGTGCCATATGGTGTCTCACAGCAAGAGTATGAAGAGGCAAACGCTGCTTTAATGCTAAATCTGGTTTTGTTTAGATATACGCCCTCGTTTCTCAAGAAAACCATATATAAGAGACAAATATGGCTACCAACTATCAGTCTAACAAAGGGAGATAACCGACACTGGGAGGGCGCACGGCATTTTGCACACAAAGCATTTTTACAGGACCTTATTGATAATATGTCGGTGAAGAGGGGTAAGCCTGTTTATAAATTTATCCACTTGACCACAACGCACTGGCCTGCAGTATTGAATCATGATTGTCAATATGCAGGGAAAATACTTCCGTGGACCTGGG
>PVMS01047486.1_pt1 | contig 13774 bp, 8 predicted proteins | sample 1853461 | NCBI WGS metagenome assembly PVMS01 (sample SAMN08582032, study PRJNA380276) | Marine sediment metagenome, whole genome shotgun sequencing project. | isolation source: ocean sediment barecode stripped | collected 2017 | reverse complement strand
AGTCCGGCTATCGCTGGGGCATGAACAGCTTCTCCGACCAGTCCGGCTATCGCTGGGGCATGAACAGCTTCTCCGACCAGTCCGGCTATCGCTGGGGCATGAACAGCTTCTCCGACCAGTCCGGCTACCGCTGGGGCATGAACTAACTCTTTTACAAACTCATTTTTCAAAGTACTGTTCCATAGGCCTGGGCTTAAGGGGGATGCCTTCTCCTACTGAAGCCCAGGCCTATTTTTATCCCGCTTTATACTTGAAAATAACCCCCATTCTCGAGTAGCTGGTTTCCGCCAAAAATATACTTTAGACTGACGCGATAAATTAAGATCGAGACGACCTAAATTATATGAGGCTATTAGTACTAGCATTCACCTTCCTGATGGTACGAGCCTCCATAGTTAGTGGCGCTGAGATCTCACCATCCTTTGACATAGACTTTAAACCAGACTCAATCACAAAGAATTTGACGCAGCAGACGGTCGGTCAAATATTCCAAGATTCTCGGGGTGCGATGTGGTTTCTTACTCAGGAAGGCCTAAATAAATATAACGGTTATACACTAGAAAGTTTCAGACACTCACCTAACAATACATCTTCCATTTCCACAAACTCAGTAACTAGACTAGCGGAGGACTTGGATGGAAATCTCTGGATTTCGACTTTTGGAGGAGGGTTAAATAAGTTCAGTCCAATTGAAAATAAGTTCACCGCCCTCTACACAAGCAACGAAGAAAATACATCTCCAGTTTCGAACGATATATCTACAGTATTCAGGGACCGGGAAGGCCTCCTGTGGCTCGGTTACGATGGCGCTTTTAGTACATTCAACCCTAGAACCGGTAAATTTCAACATTTCATCTCGGGGTCTGAAAACCTTCCATTTTTGGGATTAGTGAACCGCTTTGATCAGAGCTCAGACGGTACACTCTGGGCGGCCACTCAAGGCGGACTCTTAGAAATCAATCCAATAACAAATAGAGTATCGGCTCACAAACACGATGAATTCAACCCTGCATCAATAGTTTCAAATGACATTATCAGTGTGGTTGTAGATCGAAATGACAATGTCTGGGCAATCTCTCGTTCAATGGGCGTCAGCTTTTTCGACACTAAGCAGAATACAATTACTAATTTTTTAAACGACACATCGAACACGACCTCTCTATCATCTAATCAAGTGTATGACGCGTTCGAAGATGCCTCGGGTAGAGTGTGGATGGGAACTTACGAAGGGTTAAACCTTTTTGTAGAGGATACAAAACAGTTTGTCCGGTTTACGAGGCAAAATACCAGCCTACTTTCGGACCGAATTAGTAGTATTTTTCAATCCCGTGAAGGAAAGTTTTGGATTGGCACATTTTCCGGGCTAGCTACAGGCACTCCTAACCTATTTACCAAAGTCGACAGTGTTAGTAGCCACTTATCTAGTAATTCTGTAAATGCTTTTACCCAAACGGATGACGGCAGTCTATGGGTAGGAACAGATGACGGACTGAATCGCCTAAGACCTGGGAGCCAAACGTTCGAGTGGATAAATGAATCAACTTTTCCAGCCATTTCTCGCCCTGATGTTATGAGCTTACTTGCCCACGAGCATACCCTATGGATAGGTACCTACAACGGGGGACTCAACAAACTAGATATTCGCAATAATAAAAATACTGTATATGTTCACGATAACTCGGACAGCACTTCAATTGGGGCGAATGGTATCACTTCTATTCTGCACACAGCCGAAGGGGAAGTTCTAGTTGGTACTTTCGGTGGAGGTATCAGCATCTATCAGAATGAAAAAAATAAATTCATTTCATTAACGAACGTCCCTGGCGATCCAACTAGCCTCAGCAATGATAATGTTATAGCTCTATTCCAAGACTCACTAGGACTAATATGGGTTGGCACCGAAAAAGGGCTAAACAAATTTGATTTATCTACTGGTACTTTCGAGAGTTTCTTTTCAAATTCTGCAATCGCCAATAGCATATCAAGCGACATGGTCTGGGCTTTCTTTGAAGATGACAAACAAAGACTTTGGCTGGGATCCCGCGGAGGAAGCCTAAATCGTTGGGATGCTCATGATAGAAAAATATCACTGGGTAATTTCCACAACTATTCTGAGATAATTTCGCTCCCGAGCTCGGACATATATGGAATAAAAGGCGATACAAGTGGAAATCTATGGCTGTCACATAATCGCGGAATATCAAAATTCAACCCCACCACTCTAGAAACACATCAATATGGCTTGAGAGATGGACTACAAGGCACCGAGTTCAACATGGGTGCGTCGTTTCAAACAGAAAAGGGCACAATTTACTTTGGAGGCAACCAAGGGTTCAATCTAATACCCGCAAACGGTGTTGAAGAGCGGATTATCGCACCAATAATTTCAATATCTGACATAAAAATAATGAACGAACGGAAAGTTTTTAGTGTTCCCTACTATGAGCTAGAAGAGTTAAATTTGGACTATGAAGATAAGATGTTATCGGTTGAGTTTTTCGCTGCAGATTACTCAAATACTGAATTACTTCAGTACGCATACAAACTTGAAGGCATCAACCCTGACTGGGTTATTTCTCCAGAGGCGCGTACAGCTTCGTTCACGACCCTCCCTCCAGGCAAATATATATTAAAACTAGCCGCGGCGAGTCCAGATGGGGTTTGGAATTGGAATGGAAGATCTCTTCCGATAGTTGTTAGCCCACCTCCTTGGCTGAGCATCTATGCGTATGTGGGGTATACACTTTTATTTCTGCTAACTGTTATTTTCGTAGTCAAACGCCAGAGAAAACTTGCAGTAATTTCACTTCAACGACAAAGGGATCTGGAACAAAAAGTACAGGAGAGGACTACAGATCTTCAGGAAGCTAGATTAGCTGCTGAAACTGCTAATCGCTCAAAATCCGATTTTTTGGCGACAATGAGTCATGAGATCCGCACCCCAATGCACGGAATGATTGGTATGACTGAATTGCTACTTCATACGAATCTGAGCGAACAACAGCGAAGGTTTGCTGAGGCCGCGCACAATAGCGGCGAGTCTTTGCTCGGGCTAATAAACGACATATTAGATTTTTCAAAGATTGAAGCATCAAAAGTTGAACTCGAGGAGATCGAATTTGATCTAGCCGAGTTAATTGATGAAATAAGTTATCTTCAAAGTGAACCGGCATATCGCAGAGGATTGTCTCTGGTTAGCATCTGTGACGTAACTGTACCCGAGCAACTCTTAGGTGATCCAACCAAAATTCGACAAGTGGTCATGAACCTCACAAGTAACTCGATAAAATTCACACACGAAGGGTGTGTAACTATTCGAGTGAAAGCCAATTCAGTGCCATCAAAAAATCATATAATGATGGTCCATATTACCGTTGAAGATACCGGAATTGGCATGGATAAGATCACCCAAAACCGTGTGTTCGAAGCATTTACACAAGCTGACGCGAGCACAACAAGGGAGTATGGAGGCACTGGCTTAGGCTTGGCTATTTCCCGACAATACATCGATATTATGGGTGGTGATATAAGCATCACTTCCAAGGTAAATAGTGGAACTTCAATCACCGTAAGTATCCCACTTAACATTAGTAGAAATTTAAACACCAAAAGAAAGGAATTCGAGGGCACATCTGCACTTATTTTATGTGAAGACTCCCGAACAAGAGAGATGGTTTCTTCTCATCTATCCCGGCTTGGAGTTAGCCATCAGTCCACTAATTCTCCTGCAGACTTTTTTTCCGACAAATCTTTAGGCTGCTTTCATATTGTTGATTTGGAGTACTTGGATAACCATCCTGAAGTTTTCCAAGAATTTAGGATAAAGGCAAACTGTATCGGGATATTGCTCACCCCGCTCACCTTGCCGAGCGCATTACCTGAACTTGAAACTTGGGTAAACGTAACCAAACCAATTACCACCTCCACTCTAGGGAGCGCCCTCTCCAAAGTCACTGAGGACGCAGAAACCTCAAAGAAATTAGCTACTTCCGAGGATATGGCAACTAAAAAACCTGCAGCGCGAGTTTTAGTGGCAGAGGATGTTGAAACGAACCAGAGAATAGCACAAGAAATGCTTCAAATGCTTGGCTGTGAAGTTGATATCGCATCTAACGGTGCACATGCTTTCGAAATGTTTCAGAGAGAGAAATACGATCTCATATTTATGGATTGTCAAATGCCAGTGATGGATGGGTTTAGTTCCACAAGGAAAATTCGAATGTTCGAAAAAAACAACAACCTGCCACCCATTCCAATCATTGCTCTAACTGCAGGCGTTGGCAAAGAAGACCGGTCGCGCTGTAAGGAGGCAGGTATGAGCAACTACTTGACAAAGCCCTTCACAATTTCTGAACTAACTGAGACTCTTACCTGCCATATTCACTCTAGAATCAAGTGTAAAGGCAGCGGCCGGAAATCAATGGAGCTGGATCGCGAACCCGACTTATTAAGCATTTCATCAAACCCAGACGTAATTAATATTAGTGCAGTGAACAATATTCGCGAAGTTGAGAAACAAACCGGTAAATCAATTTTGCCTAGCATTCTTGACGGATTTGAACAACAAATGAGCACTAAAATGGCCGAAGCTGATGATAATATAAGGAAAAGAGAAGCAGGCGATCTCTTCCGAAATGCTCATGCGATCAAATCCATGAGTGCGAATATCGGAGCCGAGAAAATCCGATCCATTAGTGCTGAAATTGAAATGCAGGCAAAGCGTGGTGATCTGGAGGGTATTGAGCAAAAGCTCTCTACACTTTCAAGTGCATATGAAGAGTTTTTGAAGGAATTTCGAATGAAGTTTATTGCCTAATCAGCCATGCTTTGTACTTCGGGTCATTTTCGGCCCCATAGATATTAATACCGAAATAAATTTATGTATAGAATGTCTCCCTAAACTAGGGCCAAATGCCTTGTACAATTCTGCCGGGATATAATTTTGAGCCTATGAACAGTTCTCATCATTTTCCACCGAAAAAATGGCTATGTTCAAGAGCCTTTGTATTTATATTTTGCACACTAGTTGTGCAAGACACGTTCGCTGGCGAGCACCAGAGAATCACCAAATCGCCACTTTCTAGGCTTATACGGCAACCGACTATTATTGCAATACATAAGGAGCATAAAGGCCCGCTTTGGGTTGGCACACAAAATGGCCTGTATAGATTTGACGGTGCAAAACTCACCCGCTTCAGTTCGGAGGGCCTCAATAATGCTGTACTACCCGCTTCAGACATCACGGGAATAGGGGAAAGTCATCAAGGCAACATCTTAGTTTCAACTTTTGGTGGCGGACTCCTGGAGTGGGACAGATTATCGAAACGCTTCGAAACAGTGGCTCAGACTGAAGGATTCAACGAAAAATTTATAACTCATCTCTTCGCTTCACAATCCGGCCAAATCTGGCTAGGAACTACTAATGGAATTATTCTATACGAGCCTGAACCTACTCGAAATTCAAGGTGGCTTAGAGAGCATAACTTGGCAAGAAGTATCGGCCAGCCTAACGCAATAGCCGAAGATGAAGACGGGAATATATTTGTCGCCAGCAATACTGGTCTCTACAAGATTTCGGAGCACCAACAATCAATTGAAGCAGTGCGCTTTGCCGACAAAAGTTTACTCTTAGATACAAAAATAACTACACTTGAATTTGATTCTTCTGGCCTCTTATTTTTTGGAACCAACACAGGGAAAGTTATTTCTGTTGACCTGGAATCAGGTTTAACTATTTCGCAGGAAAGAATCAATAAAGAAACTTCTAGCTCTATATCGGATCTCCTGTTTTATGATGAGAAACTATGGATAGGCACAGATAATGGACTAAATTTCTCTGATAAACAATTATCATTAATTGGATCTTTCCACGATAAAAACTCTGAGCTATCAAACAATCACATAACGATACTATACAAAGATGATGATCATGTTTGGATAGGAACCTACCAAGGGCTAAACTTACTCTCATTCGTCCCTTTTGCCACTTTTAATAAAAAGAATAGTGGTGTATTTAATGATGTATCGGCTTTCGAGCAGGACAATAGTGGAAGGATATGGGTTGGGACATATAACGGATTGTATCTGTTCGACAACGCGACAGGCCTACACTCTAGAATAGGCGCAACACATGGATCACTACCCCTAGTTGATCAACGTATCATGACAATTGCCGCTAAAAACGATGAAATCTGGCTGGGCTTTCGTCAAGGAGGCATCCAAATTGTCGCCTTAAATGCCAGTTTTCAACATGAGAAAATTCCTAGCATCCCAAACATGCGGGAGTTAGAAGTAACGAAAATACTACACCTTACCAACGAGGAAACTTGGTTCGGAACACATAATCAAGGGTTGTTCCGAATAAAAGATCAACATGTGGAATCTTTTCTAAAAAACGAAACGCTTACAGAATCGCGGGTAACTCTACTATTTCGATTAAATTCGGGTGAACTTCTAGTAGGCGCTCAGTATAACGTATTTCGCTATAACTCCGCACACGAACGCTTCGATTCTATCGAATTTCATTTCGGGGAAAATGACAAGCGACCTCTAATACTCTCCGTAAATCAAAGTGCAAGTGGGAATTTATGGCTGGGCACCAAAAATAATGGGCTTTATGTATGGACAACGGAGAGCCAGCGAAAAGGTAATACCGATCTACTCCAAGTCGGTCTAAGTGACGGACTAACTTCAACTGCTATTTACGGTATCGAATTTGACCCAACTGGAAATATTTGGTGTTCTACCGAGGATGGTTTATTAAAATTTGATGGCAATGGAAACTTACTACAAAGATTTACCTTGGCAGATGGACTACAGGGCAGCGACTTTAATTTTGGAGCTTCATTTAGAGACAGCAAGGGGCAAATTTACTTTGGGGGGATCAACGGATATAACCGGTTCATTCCAAAACTTGTTAGAGCAAATTTAGATCCGCCTAGAATTTTGCTAACAGATATTGAACTTGCAAGGTCAAAGATAGTGTCATCCTTTTCTGCAGACAAACTCCAAACCCTCCAACTAACCCACAAAGACTATTTCGTTGTATTTACATTCAGCGTTCTGGATTTTCTGGATCCAGAGAAGAATCAATTCCGGTATATGCTTGAGAACTTCGATCCTGATTGGATAGACAACGGGACGAGGAATACCGCGACTTATACGAACTTGCCCGCCGGTGATTATGTGTTTCGCGTCCAGGGAGCTAATTCTGCGGGGATTTGGAATAGAGATGGCATTTCATTGAACGTCCGTGTGCTGCCCCCACCATGGCGCACCTGGTGGGCATACTGTCTTTATGGCGTTGCATTCTTTTTCTTCCTCTGGGTATTCAAACGCGTTTACGACAGCTATGTGATCAAGAAGCGAGCTATTCAAATGGCCATCGAGATGCATGAGACCGAGAACAGGGCCGACGACGATATGCAGGAGCAATTGGAATTGCAGGACGATCTCGTCAAATCAGTCTATCGGCACAACGTGGCCACGTTGGCACTAATAAGTGAATTTATATCACTCCAAAGTGACTACTTGCCCGACGATCCCGGCAGGGAGGCTGCACAGGGCAGCATCAAACGGATCGCCGCGCTGTCTGCTCTGGAGGATTGCCTGTATTACCAGAACGATGGTCTACTGGCCGACCTGCATAAATATACCGACATTCTGATCTCGAAATTGGTCAGTGACGCCTCCGTGCGCCCGGATACCCTTGCCTCCATCAACGAGGTCTCTACCAACTTGATCGCGCCCGACATCGCCTCTCCGCTTTCCATTGCTATATACGAACTGCTGGCAAATTGCTTTCAACACGCTTTTGAACTGGAGTCTCCAGCGAACTATATCCATATTTCACTCGATATTGAGCGTACAGACTCTCCGCGCCAACGCTGTTACAAACTGGTGGTCCGCGATAATGGGGTTGGATGTCCTCACAATATTCATATGGATACACCTGAAACTTCCGGATTCGTGACCGTGCACGCCATTGCAGAAAGTTTGTCGGGAAACCTGCACATATCCTCCGACAATGGCACGACAGTGACACTGGCATTCTCTCAAACGCTACCACAATAAAATGACACATCACATTGGCCCCGTCTGGTCAGCTAGCCTGCGTCGATGTTACATTATGCGTGATGATCACTAAACACATCGAAGGACACGGTATTGGCATGCTTGACCCTACTGCAATCATTCATATAAGGCCATGCAAGTGATCGTGGAGAAATCCGAAAATCGAATACTCGCATTTGGCGGTTCCTGTCACCTGGTAGTCAATGACGGTACTGACTGCGGTACAAAGCAATTGGCACTGGCTCAGGAGGAAATCCGTCGACTGGAGGTCAAATTCAGCTCTTATGAGCCTGAGAGTATTATTAGCCGCATTAATCGCGAAGCTGGAACGGGCGCAATTACACCTCTCGATGCAGAGGTGCGCAGCCTTTTCAATTATGTTGCGGTACTCTGGGAAGAGAGTAAACATATGTTCGACCCCACTACCCGGCTATTACAAAACTGCTATGACGAAAAAGGCCGCTTGCTTGCGACCCCGGAACAACTCCGGGGGATGCTGAACCTGGTGGGTTGGCGTCATTTGGAAATTGGCAAAGAAGGTGCTCGCCTGACGGAAAAGGGCATGTTGATAGACCTCAACAGCTGCATTCGCCCTTACGCCATAGACTCAGTACGGAAGATCTTGTTACAGGGTGGAGTGAGTAACGCACTTATCGAGATGGATAAAGACATCGCCACCATCGGCAAACAACCCGATGGCGCAAACTGGCTGGTTGGCGTGCGCTTCCCCAGGCGTACACGCCCCGCGATTACCCGATTGAAACTCAATAACAAAGGCTATGCCATGCGCGGTGACTTTGAACGTGCAGTAAGTCAGGGAGGGGAACGCTTCGGCCGCGCATTAAGCCCGGTGGATGGCCTGCCCATTCCCGGCTTGCTCAGTGTTGCCGTTATCGCCGACAATTGCCTCACCGCGTGCAGCGCTGCGAGTGTGGCGCGCCTGAAAACAGAATCAGCAGGATTAAATTGGCTGGAAAACCTCGGATTCCCCTGGATGGCCATCGATAGACAACTGAACTGCCACGGGCCACTGTCCCCAACGGCCTGAAGGTGTTACGCGCCTTTAAACATGGGCTTGCGCTTGTCCCGCTGAGCGCTAAAGCCCTCCTGAAGATCTTCCGAATCCAGGCATAATTGCACAAGCCTCTGTGCCTGCCCACTGTCAATACCTCCCGCCTCAGCCTGCTGCAGAATAGTCTTCATGGAACGCACGGCCAGCGGTGCCAGGCCCGCTATATGCAGTGCGAGGTCATTGGTCGCCTCCTCCAACTGCCCGGGCAACACCAGATGGTCCAGAAAACCAATATCCAGCATTGCATCAGCGTCAAACTCTTCAGATGCGACTAAAATGCGCTTGGCGAGGTTTACGCCCATGCGTTCTACAAATCGCTGGATGCCAGGCAACGGGTAGCACAAGCCGATGGCAGCAGCCGGCACACGCATACGACTACCCTCAACGCCAATGCGAAAATCGCAACTGAGGGCGAGTTCTACCCCACCCCCGAACACATTGCCATTTAGCGCACATACAGTGGGAATGGCCAGGTCGGCCAGTTGACCAGTCGTCGCCTGGAAGTAATCGCCGCTTAATTTCCCGGCGCCCAGTTCCTGCAGGGACGCTCCGGCGCAGAAGGTCTTCTCCCCCACTCCGGTAACGATTAACACCCGCACCTGCTCGCCGGCGCCCGCCTCAGCCAGGCGCGCCTGAATTCCTTCCAGTTGTTCCTGACCCAATGCATTGTGGCGCTCGGGATTATTTAATACCAAACGGCCCACATGGCCGGTACGGCTGTATAGAATTGAATCTGTCATCTTATTACCATCCGAAACTATCCGCCAAGTGTGGCATAGCTGCACACTGACTACCACTACCGCAGCCAGACTGTGCACAGTCTGGGAAAGGCACTCCATACTGGGCAATCAACGGAGACAAGCCCAATGCCTACACGCTGTAACTGGTGCGGGAACGACCCGCTATACGTCAAATATCACGACGGAGAGTGGGGCGTGCCGGTACGCGACGACCAGACCCTGTTCGAATTTCTGATACTGGAGGGCGCCCAGGCCGGGCTCGCATGGATCACAGTATTGCGCAAACGAGAGGGCTACCGCGCCTTGTTCGATGCCTTCAATGCCCAAAAAATTGCCCGCTACAGCGACAAAAAACTGGATAAACTGCTGCAGGATCCCCGCATCATCCGCAACCGCCTCAAAGTTTACGGCGCCAGGAAAAATGCTCGCGCCTTCCTGCAGGTACAACAGGAGCGAGGCAGCTTTTCTGACTATATCTGGGACTTTGTCGATGGCCGACCAATACAAAATAACTGGAAGTCCATGGGTGACCTGCCCGCCACCAGCCCTATATCCGATGCCCTCAGTAAAGACATGAAGAAACGAGGCTTTACCTTCGTAGGATCAACCATTATGTACGCACATATGCAGGCTACCGGTATGCTGAATGATCATACGGTGGACTGTTTTCGTCATCGGGAGTGTGCCGGGCTAATCTGATCCAAGACACCTGACCCAAGACACTATAGACAACGACAAAAAAAATACTTAAAGTTGGAATATTAGAATTATCGGTAGGTATCTCCCTGGAGGCCGGGCCATAGCCCTCCTGCAGACAGCAGTTACATGACAGTAGACACATCTTCCGGCCAAAGTAGCCAATCTTCGCCATTCAATCGCACGGCTCAGCACGATGCCAAGCGTATGGCCATCCTGTCGCAGGCGGCAAAGCTGTTTAACTACAAAGGCTCACGCGCCACCACTCTGCGCGATATTGCCGAAAGCCTCGGCTTAACCAAAACCAGTCTCTACTATTACGTAAAAACCAAGGAAGAACTCATTTACCAGTGCTATATGGAGGCGCTGGAACACCATCACAACACCCTGGACGAGATCGATAAAAAGCATACTGCGGCCATGGATCGCGCCTCCGCATTCTTTCTACAGCATTTCGATAACTGGCTGGCAGCCCAGGAGGGTCGCGGGCCGCACATTGCCGCCCTATTGGAAATAGCCGCCCTCAAAGGCCCCCACCGCGAGGAGGTGGAAGCCCGGTATATCGCCATGTTCAAACGAATCCGTCAATGTAGTCGCGAGGGCATGGCAGACGGGGCCCTGCGCCAGTGTGAACGCACCTCGGTGACCCGGGCGATACTGGGCTCGGTGGACTGGACTTTCTCCTGGCTGCACAACATACCCCTGGAGCAGGTCAGCGACACCGCCAGAGAGGCGCTAAACGTACTGGCACACGGACTATTTGCAGGGGCGGGTGAATATCAGCCTACCACTATCAGCTACGACAACGTAAGAGATACGGCTCTACAAGGTTTCAACCGCCAGGAGCAGAACCGCCTTAAGCAGGAAGCGTTTTTCAAGACCGGCACCTGGTTTTTCAACAAACAGGGCTTTAACGGCACCTCCCTGGATGAGATCGCCGAACACCTGAATGTATCCAAGGGCGCTTTCTACTATCACATCAAGAACAAGGAAGACCTGCTGTTCAATTGCTACAGCCGGTCCCAGGACATCATAGAGAACATACACAAACAGGCTATCCAATCCGAAAGTTGCGGGCTGGAGAAGGCCGAACTAACCTGCCGGCGTATCTTTTACATCCAGAATTCCAAAGAGGGCCCGCTGATACGCTACAATACGATTACCGCACTCCCCATGGAGCGCAGGCTGCAAATATTGAAACGCACCGACAAGGCCAACGCCTGTTTCGGGGATTTTATACGCGAGGGAATCCAAGATGGTAGCGTACGCCCCGTCAGTACCTTCGTAGCCCAGAATTTGATTGCCGGTGCGGTGAATGCCGCCATGGATATCAATTTGTGGCGTAAAGTGGACAGCTTAGATGCCGCTGCTATCGACTATTTCGATGTATTCTTCAACGGCTTGCTACCCCGCCAATAGCCCCTGCTGCGGGCACACTTTCAGGAGTTCTCTGTGGCCAGTGATCTGGACAAGCTACTCAAGTTTTTAGAAGTCGAGCGAATCGACAAGTACCTGTTTATTGGCAATAGCCCCAGGCGCCCGTCCCGGGTGTTCGGTGGCCAGGTCCTGGCCCAGTCTCTCAATGCCGCCATAAGAACGGTCGACACACCGCGGCGCGCCCACTCCATGCACGCCTACTTTCTACGGCCCGGCAACCCGGCGAAACAGATCGTGTACGAGGTAGACCCCATTCGCGATGGCAGAAGCTTTACCACCAGGAGGGTCGTCGCCAAGCAGGATGGAGTGCCCATCTTCAACACGTCAGTATCATTCCACAACGAAGAACAGGGCTTGTCACATCAGTTCGCGAGACCACAGGTCACTCCCCCCGAGGAGCTGGAATCAGATCACGTTTTCTGGACCCGAATGGCGCAGGAAAATCCCGGGCAAGTAGAAGCACCAAAGGTGCAGCCCATCGAACGCAAACCGGTTATCAGGCGAGACTACCTGGCGCCACAGCCACAGGAGCCCGAACAACACATCTGGTTTCGTGCGCTTGGCGGATTGGGGGACGACCCCTGCAGGCACCAGACCATACTGGCTTACATGTCTGATTTCGCTCTGCTGGGCGCGGCACTGTTACCCCACCCATACACCGGTTTCAGCAAAAACATACAGGTAGCCAGCCTGGACCACGCACTGTGGTTTCACCGGCCGTTTCGGGCAGACGAATATCTGCTGTACTCCATGGACAGCCCCAGTGCCAGCGGGTGCAGGGGTTTCAGCCGCGGCAGCTTTTATACACGCGATGGTGAACTGGTAGCATCCACAGCCCAGGAATCCCTGCAGCGTCCGATTGACGATTAACGATCAATTAACCACAGTCTCCATTTCTTCACCCAGGGCAAGCAACTCCAGGCTTGTCCCGGTATGACGCAACCGGGTGATTGAGCCATTGTCCGGCCGGAAACAAAGCGTTTCCGAGCGGCCCAGCACCTGGCCAACGATTGCGTTGATAACCAGAAAGTGAGTGAAAACGACTGCGCTCTGGCGTAAACCTAGCAATCGCTGCAATGCCGCGGCGCGCCACTCTAACAACCCTGCCGGTTGCTGTTGCCAGTGCTGCTGCATGAATTGCCGTAACCAGGCCTGGCGCTGCGCCAGGGGTACCGGCGCGGGGATCTCACAAAAGACACTGTCAATCTGCACCGGCCTGTCCAGTCCCTGTGCCAGGGGTGCAGCGGTCTCGCGGGCGCGAGCCAGCGGGCTACTCAGCAGCAGCGTGTCAGCACAAAGCTGTCCAATAAGAATTTCCGCCGACCGTTCAGCCTGCTGTGCGCCGAGTTCACTGAGGCCGGGGTCACCGGACTGCCCCCAACTCGCCGCCGCTTCGCCGTGCCTTACCAGGAAAATATCCATAATTGCCCCGAGCCGTTTCTTCAGCGATAAGTGAGGAGATTCTCGCCCTTCTGTGCACCCAGTACCTGCAGAAAAGAACGATCATTGAAGTAAGACAGGGAGACCCTGGTACCGCTATAAAATAACTGGCTCACTGAACAATTAAACATGGGCTCATAGAACTGGTAGGTTTCCTCTCCCGTAAGCCCCAGGGCCTGGGCGACAATAGTCGCGATGGTGCCGCCGGAGGTAAAAATCCCCACTGTCTTGCCACCACCCTGGGTTTGCATCAGTTCCAGCATGGCCTGACGTGTACCACCGGAATAATCAGCCCAGCTCTGGATACGCGAGTCGT
>PVMS01117077.1_pt1 | contig 13775 bp, 18 predicted proteins | sample 1853461 | NCBI WGS metagenome assembly PVMS01 (sample SAMN08582032, study PRJNA380276) | Marine sediment metagenome, whole genome shotgun sequencing project. | isolation source: ocean sediment barecode stripped | collected 2017 | reverse complement strand
TGAGCACCTTACGCAGCATGTCCACCGATAGCCGCGGGCAGTGGTTGCTTAGCGGGGAGGGCCACGCAGAACTGGCACTCAGCGGCATTATCGATGGTCGTCTTGAATCAGTGATTCTGGATCGGGTACGGGTCGACGAAGACGGCACGCACGGGATCATCGACTACAAGACAAGTTCACATGAGGGCGGTGAGCTGCAGACGTTTCTTGAGGCTGAAACGGAACGCTACCGTCCACAACTCACCCTATATACGGAGTTGTACCGACGTTATTCGGGTGCGGAAATTCGCTGCGCATTGTACTTTCCACTGTTGCAGGAATTTGTCGAAGTCAAACTCTGACCGCGGTGTGGCGGTGTATTCAAAGTTGCCACTCCAGTCGCATTTCATACTGGCCACGCTCGTTTGGCGAGCCAAGAAACTGCATTTGCTCACGCAAATTAGCCGGTGTATTGGCTTTGGGTGCGATTTGTGCGATGAATTGATAACTGCGATCACCTGTCGGTTGCAGGCTGCCCGCAAGATCGATGACGGCATCGACATCTTCAACACTGGCCATGACTCCTCCCTCCTGAGTGAAAAACTCAGCTCGAAAGCCGCCGATCGATGAACGATGGATCAAGGGCGCGACGAGGTTGACGACTTCCACTTTACCGATCGCCGCCACAGGAATGCCGTTATCGAACTCCAGTCGGCTGAACTGCAGGTTGACCATGCCGCTTAACCCCGGCATTCCAATAAGTTCCTGCAGGTCCTGCAAGGACAATGCGGCACTGAAGTCGCTAAGCCCTACGGAGCCGCCAGTTCCCAGTGCAATGTCACCAGCAACGAAACCCGATGCAGCGTCGGCGGCAAAGCGAAATCCAAATCTGCCGGTCAAGAGTGCGCCGGGGCGCATGTGCCATTCAAGATTGTGCAGAAACAGCCTATTGACCTGGGCGGCAGACGCGCGCCCGCTCCAGATTGAGCCTTCGATACCGGACAACGCAACGCCTGGAGGAGATAGCCACTGATAGGCAACACGCGCTGGGAACATCACTAGCAAGCCAACAAGCAGCGTGACCAGTCCGGCAATGATCAATCGTGAGCGAATCTTACTCAAAGACCGCGTTCCAACGTCAAGGTTGCGTTGATGCGGCCGGGCCCGGCCTGCGTCGACGTCGAGAGGCTTCCCGATGCGACATGCATGCCGTACTGCACACTCAGATCGCTGAGCCACAGTACGAGATCATCGAATGCTACATTCTCAAACTCGACCCTGATGCCGTTGCTCGTGGTCGGCTGGCTGCGTTTCAGGGACCGGTCGAGACCACGAACCCGCAAGGTCTGATCGACAATGACGACCGGAGTCTGTTGCATGTTGGTTGCCGGGCTGCTGGACGTTGCTGCGGCGGGCAGTTGGCCTTGCAATGGCCGCAAATCAGTCAACGACTGCTGCCACCTGGCGACGCTGGATTGAAGTGACTCGTGGCCCTGGTCGAGCGGTGCCCAGATAGTGGTGTAAAAAATGGCGAGCGCAACCGCGACGGCGCCACCGAGCACAAAATTGCGTTCGCGTGATTCAAGAGTGTCGAACCAGTCCTTCATGCGCCAGCCTCACGAATCTGAATGCGACTGCTGACCTTGTCGCCAACCTGATCGGTTGACTGGATAGAGGCACTGAATCGTCCCGAACCACTGACGATTTTCTGAATGCTGTCCAAGGTTGCCACATCGGGCGCCGTCAGGCGCACATCGATTACGCCGGCGCGATAGCTAATCGCCTCAATGACCGCCGAGCTGTTTTGCTGCATCGCAATGCCCAGCTGCTGCAGTGACGGCAGGAATACCTGCGCGGCGATGGGTCCGCCAAGGCTGCGTCGCACCGAGTTAACCGTTGCAACCGGATCCAGCACATCTCCATTGTCCTGTGGACGAATCGAGCGATAGATTTCCGAAAATTGCGCTTTGAGGGAAATCTCTTCCTGGCTCAGGCGATAGTAGTCGACGCCTTTACCACCGATTGCCACCACACCCAGAGCCAGCAACAGCATGGCAGCGATTCGCCACGGGCGGAACATGGCGCCGACATCGGTTTTTGCACCGTAGCGGCCCTGCAACAAATTGATGCCACGACCCGCAGCCACGGTCACAGCCAGTCTTGGCAGCACACCGTCAGGCAGCAAATTTATATCGACGCTGGCAAGCTCATGACGCAGTGCAGTCCAGTCATGCTCAAAGCGCTGTTCGTCATCCGGCTCGCAATAGACCAGCAAGTGATTTGACGGCCCATCGTCGGGGTCGCTCTCCACAGCCGCTGAATCGTCAATCACGCCAGCGGCGACCAGCGCATCACTGGGTTTGACGCCCTGCAGCACAAATTCCATATCTGCGCCATCGTTAAACATGACCTGATCATCGGCCACCAGCAGGCTCAGCGTGCCGGGAATGCGCGCCAGCCCGTGATTTTCGGCTATCAATTTCGCCGCTACGATGCCGGCCTCATCAAGGCGCTGCATCCAGTCGCGCATCTGCGCGTGTGCCACCACAGCCACCGGCAACAAATCATCGTCGCCGCGCACGCCCGCCGCAAAATGCAGATTTTCCACATCATCGGCGAGTTGCTCCTCGAGTGCGAACGGCAGGGCAGTCAGCAGGCGTGGACCCCGCTTGACCGGAATGTCAGCGCTCGTGGTCAGAATACTGGACGCGGGCACGAGTACGATAACGCTGCGGTCCTTCACGACTCCTGCCGCTTCCTCAAGAGCGCCTGTGCCTGGCGCGCCGACTCGGGTGCCATCGCCATCGACTACGATCCAGTTGATCGCACGATCACGATCCGGGTCGAGTCGTATTACAAGATACTCCGCCATAATCAGGTGGTTCCAAGGCTGCGCAGGATAGGCGTCGCGTCGCCCTGCGGGCTGCGCTCCAATAAGCTGAAATAGGTGATCCGAACGGTAGCAACCCGGACGATCACCTTCAATTGAAAAAAGTCACTGGAATCGGTAATCAGGCCCCTCAACTCGGGCCATTGAGCGAAGGCATTGTCGATGTCGGCGAATCCTGATTCCTGCCTCTCTGACATCAGGCTTTCAACATCGCCGCCGGTGAGCTCCTCATCGAGTGACTGCAACACCGGGCCTGTTGCTGTGTTTACGTTGATGGCTGTACGTCCTGGCAATGCAGCAATGTGCGGCCGCAGGGTGTCGAATGTGGCCTTGTCGATGCCTTCGAGAGCCGCCAGTTCGCTCGTACTCGTCAGGGTCTGATTGGCCGTGCGATACGGCGGTACGATTCCGGTGTAGATCGAATCCTCCGCACCGTCAGGAAAGCTCGCATCGCGATTTGCATCGATCCAGTCCGCCGCAATGCCTGCGAAGCGAACATCGAGGCCGAGCGCCGCCAGCAAGCGCTGGAATTGCTCCAGCGACGCCTGATCGACCTCACCTTCCTGGTCAACGAGGTTGTTAATGTTGAAACGGCCCTGCAAATCCTCGATCTGACCGTATATTTCACCCTGGATGCTGTCGCCTTCGGCACCGAGCGGCAGGACGGGGAGCTCACTGGCCCAGATCTCTCCGAAATGATCGGTGTCACTGTCCTCCATATCCTGTCGCATGATGCTGAGAATCCAGCTTTCAGCTCCAAGCGCGGCCTGTATGGCTTCCTCACGATACATCCCGACATACGTACGGCGCAGATCCAGCGAGTTATCCCACTCGAGACTGAAGGTCAGGGTCGTGATCAGGGACATGATCAGGATCGCGGTAATCAGCGCGACTCCTCGCTGCCGGTTCATGGCGCGATTTCCAGCAGGCGAGTGATTTCTCCCTGGTCGGCAAGCGACAGTACGATCTCTACCGCGCGAGGCCGTGAGCGCAGCGCATTAGGCCCTTGTTGCCCCAACGGTGGCCAGATATCAGATGGCTCCCCGCTGGCCTGGTAGTAACGGAAGAACAGGCTTTCCACATTGTCGAGCAGGACGGTCGCCAGCGGTTCATTGGCGTAAGTACGGTCAAGTACCGTCCAGTAATAGCGGACGAGCTTGTCTTCTTCGAGTCTGTACGCAACACGTTGCAACGTTCCGCGTGGCAGCCCAGCAGGATTGCCCCAACCGCTGTGTGTTAACTCGAGAACGAATTCGGAGCTCAGGCTGGTCTCCAGCGCCGGACTGAAGCTATCGCCAAGCTCCGTGCGAACCGGTCGTGGCGCCGTCTGCATCAAGTCGGTCGTTAAATAGCGCATGGCGCGTTGTATCGATTGCAGACGATCCATGCGCTCCGTCAGATAGTCCGCATTGGACAGCGTTGAACCAAGAACGGCATAGGCGAGCATGGACATCACGCCGAAAACGGCTAGTGCGACAAGCACCTCGATAAGCGTAAAGCCGCGCTTGTTTCGCAGCATCATCTTTCTGCCCCCGAATTCTGGGAACCACGATTCCATGCACGGTTACTTTGCCCCGGGATAACGGGCTCACCGATGAACCCTGTGACTGTCCGAATAACGTCATCGCCATCTTCGTAAGAAACGGCAACGTCGACGCGAAACAGGTTTTCTATGCCGCTCCCTGAAATCACAGCTCGCCAGCGCCACGTTGTATTGGCGTATTGCACTTCACCACTTGTCGCCGACACCTCGGGGAGCACATTGGCGAGACGCAATTCAGTAATCTTGTTTTGCGCAATCCAGCTTGCGTAGGTTCGTTCTCGCATGGAATTTGACGTGTCGATCATGCGCCCCATTTTTGCCGAGACTGCAGTCAACGACAGTGCGATGATCGCGAGCGCCACCATAACCTCGACCAGGGTAAATGCTCTGAATCGATTCCAGATCATCCGCGGCTATTCCTCTTCGTCCGCGAATTTGATATCCCCAAGAAGGCTCGCCTCGAGCACAACGCTTTGCTCCTGCGCTGGGCGAAGAATATGTAACTCAAAAGGAGTCATGTCGCCGCTGGAAAAAATAAGCACATGAGGCGCATACGTTTCGGTCAGATCGCGGTTCGCAGGTTCTTCCGGATCTTCGAAACTGGCCATCTCAAGATCGAGCAAAACGCGCTGGCCCTCTACAAACAGATCGAATTCAAAGTCCTCCGGCAATTGCCGCTGCCGCAGCGTTTCATCCCCAACCAACTCACCCCAGAGATTGAGCAGGGGATCGTATTCAACGAAGCGATAGGAATCCGCCATGAGTTCCAAACCGAACTCCCGACCCTGCATCACGGCCTCATCCTGGGCGACCTGAACCAGCGCGATGAGTCTGCGACCTTCAGTCTGCAGATCGCGATCGTCGCTTAACAGTCCGAGCGATAGCAGCGCGATCGACATCACGATGCCGACGATCGTAATGACGACCAGCAGCTCGATCAGGGAAAAACCGCTTTTGCGGTTGCGGCTAATCATCGAATGAATTCGACGGACCAGGCAATCTGGCCTTAGTTGAGATCCCAGTTACCAATATCAGCATCAATACCTTCGCCGCCGGGGCTGCCATCCCGACCCAGGGTGTAGACATCGATTTCGCCCTGATTGCCGGGATTCAGGTACAAATAGGAATTGCCCCACGGGTCTTGAGGCAGGCGTTCAAGGTAACCGCCTTTTTTCCAGTTCTTGATATTCGGGTCAGCAGGCTTCGTCACCAGCGCGTCTATTCCTTGCTCGCTTGAGGGATAGGCAAAATTGTCGAGGCGGTAGAATTTCATCGCGTTCTCGATATTGGCGATTTCAGCTTTGGCTTTAGTGATTTGGGCATCGTCGACGCGACCTATGACATTCGGCGCAACGATGGCCGCGAGAATGCCGATAATGATCACGACGACCATGATCTCGATCAGAGTGAAACCTCTCTGACTCAGGGGTAGGGACGCAAGGCGCAATGATTGACTCACAATTGACTCCATAAATAGATAAACGTCAGTATACCAAACATGGGGTTACACCAACGCGAACAAAATAATCGACAAAGCCGCGTAATGGCTCAGTATTTCTTGCCGGTTTTGCTGACGGGCATCGCTGTAATACTCGCGATAGCAGCCGATACAGGCCGTGAGTGGTTCAGTCTTGATCGGGAGGCCATCGCTACCGGCGAGCTCTGGCGCCTGGTAAGCGGCCACCTGGTGCACCTTGGCCTCTCGCACCTGCTGTTGAATATCGCAGGATTGCTGCTTATCTGGTACCTGATCGGAACGGCATTTAACCGCAGCCAGTGGCTGCTGGTCTTGTTGATCGTCATTATCGCCGTCGATCTTGGTCTGTGGTTTCTCGAACCACAGCTGTTTTGGTACGTAGGGCTATCAGGACTGCTACACGGATTGTTGGTGGCCGGTATCGCAGGCAGCCTCAGCGCGCGCAGAATCGACGTTCTGGTGCTCGGCATTGCCGTGCTGGGCAAGTTGACTTATGAGCAGCTGGTGGGGCCGTTACCCGGCTCTGAAGAATCCACAGGCGGTACCGTCATTGTGGCGTCGCATCTCTACGGCGCCATCGGCGGTGCGATTGGTGCCGCCTGGATCATGATTAGAGTCCGGAGACAGGGCTCTATATAATTCGCCGCCACAGCACGCACCGATGGAGAGAAAATGACCTTAGCGATGGTATTCCCCGGCCAGGGCTCGCAGTCGCCTGGCATGCAGGCCGATCTGGCTGCCGAATACAGTCTCGTGCAGGAGACTTACGCTGCAGCCAGCGAGATACTTGGATACGACTTGTGGCAGCTGGTGCAAGACGGCCCAGCGGAGAAGCTGGCTGAGACCGTTATCACGCAACCCGCGATGCTGACGGCCGGTTATGCGGCCTGGTTAGTATGGCAAGAATCGGGGGGCGCCAGCCCTTCACATATGGCCGGCCATAGCCTCGGTGAATACACAGCACTGGTGTGTGCTGGCGCGGTCAGCTTTGGCGACGCATTGAAAGTGGTTAAGAAGCGCTCAGAACTGATGCAGGCGGCTGTACCTGTCGGCGTTGGTGCCATGGCTGCCATTATCGGTCTGGATGACGATGCAATTCGTGCTGCCTGCGAGTCCGCGGCCGAGATCGGCGTCGCTGAGGCGGTCAATTTTAATTCTCCCGGTCAGGTTGTCATTGCCGGGCACAAAGAGGCGGTCGATCATGCGATTGTTCAAGCCGAGGAGGCGGGGGCCAAACGTGCCATTTTGCTTCCGGTCAGCGTACCCTCACATTCGTCGCTGATGATCTCTGCCGGTGAGCAGCTCGTAGAGGCGCTTGCCGAAGCCGATTTTTCGGCAGGCGATATCACGGTTATCAACGCGACCGATGCGACCCCGTACACCGGTCCCGACGATATGCGCGAGCGGCTGTCGAGGCAGGTATCGCGTCCCGTTCAGTGGGGAGCCACGATAAACGCGATGCTCGATGCTGGCGCCACGTCTGTCGTTGAGTGTGGCCCGGGCAAGGTCCTTGCGGGTTTGGTACGGCGCATTAATCGCGGCACCAGCGTCGCAACGGTCGATTCACTAGAGGGTCTGCAAAAAGCACTGCAGCCGAAGGAAACATCATGAGTAGTTCTTTTAGTAGCGATGCGCTCAGCGGCGAGGTTGCACTGGTCACCGGAGCTTCACGAGGGATTGGGGCGGCAATCGCCGCTGCTCTTACCGCAGCGGGCGCCACAGTGATCGGCACGGCAACAAGCGAAACTGGCGCCGCGGCAATTTCAGAAACCCTGGGCGGCCAGGGCAGGGGCGTCGTTCTCAATATTGCTGACGATGAATCAGTTCAAGCGGCGATCAAAGATATTCAAGGCAATGAAGGCAGCCCAACGATCCTCGTGAACAATGCGGGAATCACTCGCGACAACCTGCTGATGCGCATGAAAGCCGAGGAATGGGATGACGTAATTTCGACAAATTTGAGCGGTGCCTATCGTGTCAGCAAAGCCTGTCTGCGCGGAATGATGAAGGCCAAAAAGGGTCGCATCGTCAGTATCGCTTCGGTCATTGGAGTGATGGGCAATGCCGGTCAGGCAAACTATGCTGCGGCGAAAGCGGGCATCATCGGCTTCTCAAAATCGCTGGCGCGCGAGATTGGCTCGAGAAATATTACGGTCAATGTCGTAGCCCCGGGGTTTATCGACACGGATATGACGCGTGTACTGCCCGAAGAGCAACGTGACAGCATGCTGACGCAAGTTCCGCTGGGACGACTGGGCGAGGGTGAGGATGTCGCCAATGCCGTCGTTTTTCTGGCATCGGCAGCCGCTGCCTATGTAACTGGCGAGACACTGCACGTGAATGGCGGCATGCTGATGGACTAAATTGGTCCGATTTGCATGTAGATTGCCATGGGCTATTCACATACAATACCGTGCCACGGTCAGGCGGGACCTTGAAATATCAAGGCCTTACAGCCATTTAAGGGGCTTTTTACGGTGCGATTGAGCGCCGATCGAGATCCACCCGTGCAACATTTTTGATGAGTCTTCTCAGGAGAAGGGACCACTATGAGCAGTATCGAAGAACAAGTTAAGGGCATCGTTGCCGAGCAACTCGGAGTTAAAGAAGACGAGGTAACGAACGATGCATCTTTCGTTGATGATTTGGGCGCTGATTCGCTCGACACTGTTGAGCTCGTGATGGCTCTCGAGGAGGAATTCGAAACTGAAATTCCTGACGAGGAAGCTGAGAAGATCACAACGGTTCAACAGGCGATCGATTTCGTAACCGCCCGTCAGAAAGACGACTAGGTCCAAAGGCGCGGCGCTTGGCGCCGCGCCTTTTCTTTACCAGATACAACGGCAGCTCTGCCACACAAACTCGGAAATACCTTGAAAGAAAGACGCGTCGTCATTACCGGCATGGGTATTGTCTCGCCGGTAGGCAACCGGCTGGATGAAGCGTGGAAGAATGTCTGTGAGGGCAACTCCGGAATTCAGCTCGTCGAGGATTTCGACACCAGCACTTTTCCGACCCGCATCGGCGGCATCGTTAACAATTTCGATGCCAGCGACTACATGCCGCCTAAAGATATTCGCAAAACCGACCCGTTTATACACTATGGCATTGCGGCCAGCGCCGAGGCAATCAAGCATTCCGGGCTGGAAATCACCGAAGAGAACGGTCACACCGTAGGCGTTGCGATGGGAGCCGGTATCGGCGGCATCAAGACGATCGAGGATAACCACAACAAATTTGTTAACGGTGGCGCCCGTAAAGTGTCACCGTTTTTCATCCCGGGCAGCATCATCAACATGACGTCCGGGTATGTCAGTATTTATCAACACATAACCGGACCGAACGTGTCCATCGTAACTGCCTGCGCAACCTCGGCTCATTGCATCGGTTTTGCCGGTCGCATGATTGAGCACGGTGACGCGGAAGTCATGATCGCCGGAGGCTCTGAGTACGCGACAACACCGCTGGCGATGGGCGGCTTCTGCTCCGCCAAAGCAATGTCGACGCGAAATGACGACCCGACCAGGGCCAGTCGCCCTTACGATATTGATCGTGATGGATTTGTACTAAGCAACGGCGCTGGCTGCATCGTACTTGAAGAACTCGAACATGCCAACGCCCGAGGCGCGACGATCTATGCCGAACTCATCGGTTTTGGCATGAGCGGCGATGCTTATCACATCACCTTGCCACCGGCCGACGGCGAGGGCGCTCGCAAAGCAATGGTCGCAGCTATTAAAGATGCCGGCGTTGATGCGAGCGACATTGATTACGTCAATGCACACGGTACCTCGACACCTGCCGGTGACATCGGTGAGTCGGTTGGCATTCGCCGTGCCTTCGGTGACTCTGCTGACAAGGTCATGGTTAGCTCGACAAAATCGACAACAGGCCATTTGCTTGGCGCTGCAGGTGCGGCTGAAGGGATCTTCTGCGTGCAGGCGATTAACAACCAGGTCGTGCCACCTACCAGCAACCTCGAGAATCAGGATCCAGCCTGCGATCTCGACTACGTACCGAACACGGCACGTGACGCGAAAGTGCGCATCGCCCTGTCCAACTCCTTCGGTCTCGGTGGCACCAACGGAAGCCTCATCTTTCGCGCGTATGACTGAGTAATTCGCCTTGTCTAACTTGAAGCGCCTGCTTGTCGTTGCCGCTACAGTTTTGGCGCTCGCGACTGTCGCAATGGCGTATGCGGCGATTCAGTATCGGTCCTTCCTGAATACACCGATTGTCACGGATACCGATGGCGTGGACTTCGAAATCGCCTCCGGTTCGTCGTTCAGAACCGTCAGCGACGAGTTACAGACCCTTGGACTGATCAGCAACTCACGTATGTTCCGAATCTACGCGCGATGGAGCGACCAGGCGGCAGCTATTCAGGCCGGCGAATACCTTATCGTGCAAGGAACAACGCCAGTCGACCTGCTGCAGCAATTTACGAGCGGGGCGGTACAATTGTACTCGTTCACGATCATTGAAGGCTGGAACCAATGGGACCTGCTACGCGCCTTGCATGACGATCCGATCATTGATGCGTCGCTAACTGATGAAGACTGGCCAGCATTTCTCGAGGATCTTGGCGCGACGCATACGCATCCGGAAGGCCTGTTTCTGCCAGAGACCTACCGAATCCCGCGTAATACAAGCGACCGAAAAGTACTTCGACAGGCGTACGAGTTGATGCAGAGCATTCTCACTGAGGAATGGCCGCAGCGTGCAACAGAGCTACCTATTAAGACGCCCTATGAGGCGCTGATACTCGCCTCCATCGTTGAAAAAGAAACAGCTCGTGGTGACGAGCGACCACGCATCTCCGGGGTGTTTACACGTCGCCTGGAGAAGCGCATGCGGTTGCAGACTGATCCAACGGTTATTTACGGTATTGGTCCGAATTTCAACGGCAACTTGACCCGGCGCGACTTGCAGACCGACACTGCCTACAACACCTACACCCGGCATGGACTTCCACCTACACCGATCGCTCTTCCTGGCCGTGCCGCAATTCAGGCTGCGCTTAATCCGGCTGATGGCGAGGAGCTGTATTTCGTCGCGACTGGCCTCGGAGATGGCAGCCACGCGTTTTCGACCAACAAAGATGAACACGATGCGGCGGTAGCGGCGTATCTGCAGCGACTTCGCAGGCAGCGACAACAAGGCAACTAGGAATGCGACGCGGCAAATTCATATCTATCGAGGGCATCGAGGGAGTTGGCAAGTCGACCAACGTTGCCCACCTCACCGGTATCCTGGAGGAACGCGGCCATAAGGTCTTGACGACTCGTGAGCCGGGCGGCACTCCAATGGCGGAGCGAATTCGCGAATTGCTGATAGAGCATGGCGATGAACCGATGCCGGAGATCGCTGAATTGCTACTGATGTTCGCGTCTCGCGCATTGCACGTCAGCAATGTCATACAACCCGCGCTAGCCGCTGGAACATGGGTGGTCTGTGATCGTTTCACCGACGCCAGCAGGGCCTACCAGGGTGGTGGCCGCGGAATTCCACTCGACGATATCAATCAGCTCGCGAGGTGGGTGATGGGGGACCTAAGGCCCGACCTGACTATCTTGCTTGATGCGCCTGTCGAAACCGGGATGAGCAGGGCAGGACAACGAGGCGACCCGGACCGTTTTGAAGTCGAAAGAAGCGAGTTCTTCGGGCGAGTGCGGGACGCTTATCTGCAACTGGCAGAGGCCGAACCTAAGCGCTTTGTCATTGTTGATGCGACCCAGGAGCTGGAATCCGTACAAAACGACATTACGCAAATTGTCAAAGCACTCTAACTTAATTAATAACATTACAAAGTAAGTATAACTATTTGTTTTAAATGATTATTGACTGGCTTTCGAATTTCGCTCAGGGCTGGACCGACCGCCTGGAGCACGGGCGTAGTCCACACGCCGTTCTGCTTACGGGTTCAGAAGGAGTCGGTAAGCGTGCCGCGGCCACCTGGATAGCGGCGCGGCGGCTCGACATAGGCGCAACAGGTGAGTTGCCCGAGTACCCGGTACAAGCGCTGGAGCATGCTGACTTGCACTGGATTGCGCCGCTGGACGATAAAGAGGCCATTGGCATCGCCCAAATACGTGATCTGGTCGCCGAATTCAGCCTGACCAGCTATGAGGGTGGTGGCAAGGTCGCTGTTATTGAGCCCGCCAATGCAATGACGACGAATGCGGCGAATAGTCTGCTCAAGACCCTTGAGGAGCCAGCAGGGGACGCGCTGCTGATCCTGATCGCCGACCGCATGGGGAAATTACCTGCAACCATATTCAGCCGCTGTCAGCGGATCGATCTCGCGCTGCCAAGCGAGGCGGAAGGACTGGCCTGGCTGGACAAGCTGCAGCCAGGGGCCAGCTGGATCGAGGCCCTGCATCTGGCGGGAAATGCGCCACTTGCGGCGATAACGGCGCTTGAACAGCTGGACACGCATGCCACGATGACACGTGACTTCAGCGCAGTTGCGAAGGGCGGTGCGTCCGCCCTGGAAGTGGCCGCCCGCTGGGCGCGGCTGGATGCGCGTTTCGTCCTCGATTGGCTCGCGCGACAGGTTCAGCAAGCTATATTTGTTGCCGTTTCCGGGCGTCGTGGGGGCGCAACGACGGCAATCGACGAATCTGTGGTCAAGCGCATGGACAGGCGAAACCTGTTCTGCTATTTAGACATAATCAACGGCTTGCGTGGCCAGCCGAGTGGTTCATACAACGTCCATTTGACGCTGGAAAGCCTGTTGATCGATTGGGCCGAGGGCCTCAGGAATTGTAGCCCGCGCTAACAGGCTGAGAGGATTACGAATGAGCAAACCAGGACTATTGACGCTGACCATCAAGGACAAGAGTGCGTTGTACCTGGCGTATATGCCCTATGTCATCAATGGTGGGCTGTTCATTCCGACCAATAGCTCTTATCGGCTCGGCGATGAGGTCTTTATGCTTTTGAACCTGATGGGCGAAGAAGAAAAAATTCCGGTCGCCGGCACCGTCATCTGGATGACGCCGAAGGGCGCGCAAGGCAAACGTACAACCGGTATCGGCGTGCAGTTCAGTGATCAGGATCAGGGCAACACACAAAAGAAGATCGAGAATTACCTGGCTGGCGCGCTGGGCGGGGACAAGGCAACGCACACGATGTAGTTATTGCTCTTTGTTGATGCCGTCGCGCAATACGTAGGCCTGGTAGCCTCGCTCATTCAGAATATAGGCACCTGCAGAACTGCGCCGCCCGGTGTCGCAACAAACCACGTATGTCTTACTCAAATCCAGCGTATTTATCTTCAGGCGTATGAAGTACAGCGGAATATTGATCGCGCCATCCATGTGGTGATTATCGAATTCACTGGGTAGGCGAACGTCGAGCCACAGGCCACCATTTTTCACAATCTCCATAGCCTGATCCTTGCTGACCCAGTCCAGCATCGGCTCATTCAGCAATGTCTTGAAATCTTCCTTGCCCAAACGCATGACGGCACCATCAGAGGACATCGTTACGGTCGCGTTGCGTTTGGCATCGGAGATCAGCGCTTCTTCACCGAAAGTGTCGCCAACCCGTAATTCGGCGAGCTTGATGCCTTCCTTGGACAACGGCGTCTCGCGCGTTACGACCGCGGCACCGCGAGTCAACACATAGAAGTAGTCACCCTCGGCACCTTGCTTCAGGATTACGTCGCCGGATTTGTAGTTGATCTGCTGCATACGCATGAAGATCGCCTGAATGTTTGCAGGCGGAATCTTGTGGAATGCTTTGGTCTGCAACAACATGGTCATCCAGTCGTCGCCCGTATCTTCAGCTTCGCCTGCAAACATTCAGGCGATCTTCATGCGTATGCAGCAGATCAACTACAAATCCGGCGACGTAATCCTGAAGCAAGGTGCCGAGGGTGA
>PVMS01023778.1_pt1 | contig 13775 bp, 9 predicted proteins | sample 1853461 | NCBI WGS metagenome assembly PVMS01 (sample SAMN08582032, study PRJNA380276) | Marine sediment metagenome, whole genome shotgun sequencing project. | isolation source: ocean sediment barecode stripped | collected 2017 | reverse complement strand
GTGGGCGGTACGCCTGGCGAGGAATCAGAAAGCCCGACTGTGTCTGCGGTTAGTTACAACAGCTTGTTAACGGGTACCTGGGCGTACAAAAACAATGTCTGGGATAACGCTGTTAGTAATCCGAACTACGAATATTGGGATATTTTTCGAATCGCCAAGAACCACGACCCATCTTTGCAAACCGCAATTTTCTCGACCTGGACAGACAACCGCACCAAGTTACTGGGAGACGGATTGGAACAGGCGGGAGGCTACAAGCTCGATCAGTACGCCGACGGCTTTGAGCTCGACACCGAACGATTTCCGCATGACTTGATGGCCAATTACATCCGGGAAATCGATGCAGTCGTTGCTAATGAGGCGGCAGCGTCTATTGCCAGCGAAGGTCCCGATCTGTCGTGGGTCTATTTGCAGTACACCGACGACATCGGGCATAGATTTGGTGATGGCCCGGAAATGACGGCGGCCGTAAAACGAATGGACGATCAGGTCGGTAGAATCTGGAACGCAGTCGAGCAGCGACAGCAGTCCAGGAATGAAGACTGGATGGTCATAGTCACGACCGATCATGGTCGTGATGCCGAGACCGGCATGAGCCATGGCGGGCATACGGACCGCGAGCGAACTGCGTGGATTGTTACCAACGTTGAAAGCCTGAATGATCGCTTCCGCCAAACACCGGCGATCGTCGACATTCTCCCGTCTATCGCCACGCATATGCAGTTAGATATTCCGGCGACTATTCAGGAGCAGCTGGACGGACAAAGTTTTGTCGACTGATAGTGGCAGGCAGGCGATATGAAAAAGCTCCCGCTTATAGATATTTCCGATTCAGCACACAGCGTTCAGGAAATTGAGCGAGCCTGTCGTGATATAGGCTTTATGAATATTATCGGCCATGGCATCTCTACAGAGACCATTACGAATGCACGCGAGATTGTTGTCGCCTATTTCGGTTTGCCACTGGCAACAAAAAACAGGAATCGGATCAGCCGGGAGAATTATCGAGGTTATATTCCTGTCGGTTTCTTCAGTGCCAATAGTGGCGATGCCAGTGATGACTATCGTGACAACTACGAGGGCTACAAATTACATGTTGAAGTAGCGACCGACGATCCTGTCCGCGCTGAATGCGATTTGTATGGGCCAAACAAATGGCCAACAGAACCGCCCGAGTTTAGACAGCATATTCTGTGCTACTGGCAAGAATGCGATCGAGTCGCGAGCATGCTGCTCGGCGCGCTTGCCGAAATCCTTGGCACGCCGAAACAACCGTTCTTAGAGTTATTTGAGATGCCGCTAAGCAATATGACGTTGCTGCACTATCCTCCGCAGGATACGGACGCGACCGGCTTCGGCATTCACCCACACAAAGATACGGACGCGTTGACGATCCTGGCGCCGGATCCCGTGGGCGGGCTACTGGTAAAATGCCGCGATGATGATGCCTGGGTCGAAGCGGATCCGCCCGCCGGGGCGTTGATAGTCAATCTGGGCGACTTACTTGAGTTATGGTCGGGTGGTTATTTCGTGTCTACGCCGCACAAAGTGGTCAATACCAGTGGCGCAGAGCGATTCAGCTTTCCGTATTTTGCGGTGCCGCGATTCGACACGATTGTTGAGCCGCTGCGTGAGCCACAGCCCGGGTTTGGCCGCTCCAGGGTTCACGTAGGTGACGTATCCAGAGAAGTCTGGCGGACCAATTGGCCCGGAGAGACGGCCAGTAATTCCGAGTACGACCTGGGTACCTTGGAGGACTAGTGTCAGGCAACACTTACAAACGTTACGTTCAGCTCGGTGTCCTGACGCTCGCCGGCGGTGCCGTCTATCCGCTGATTTATCTTCGACAAAATTTCGAAGTATCGATCCTCGAGTCGTTCGGCATAACCATCGCGCAACTTGGGCAGTGCTACTCGATGTTGGGTGTGATTTTCGTTCTCACCTATCTGCCGAGCGGATGGTTGGCGGACAGGGTGTCACCGCGAGGTCTCGTCGCATTTTCCCTGGCCATGACCGGTTTGTTGGGTGTCTGGTTCTCGACCATGCCGTCTTTCACGATCCTCCTTATTATTTTCGCAGGCTGGGGAATCGCTACGGGTTTGACGTTTTGGGCTGCGATGATCAAGGCGGTCGCAGTTCTGGCGAATCACGATGAACAAGGTCGTTTTTTCGGTATTCTCGATGGCGGCAGGGGGCTCGTCGAGGCAATTTTGGCGAGTATCGCGATCTATTGGTTTGCGTATTCTTTGGGCACGCTCGGTCAATCAACCAGTGTTGCGTTACTCAAGGTTATCTACTTATACATAGGGTTTTCGATAGTACTTGCACCAATTGTGTATTTCGCACTTGATGATGCCAAAGACGCAGCCCCGACCGCCGCGGATGCTGATCAACCGGCCGGCCAACTCTGGGTCGACCTGCGTACGATCTTGCAAAAGAAAGAGTTGTGGCTTGCTGCGTTCTGCATCATGTGCGGTTATCAATTGTTTTGGGCTACCTACTCATTCTCTGGCTACATGCAGAATATCTATGGACTATCAGCGGTCGCCGTAGGCTCGATCACCGTCGCGAAACTATGGATGAGGCCCATCGGCGCGGTCGCAGCAGGATTCGTCGGCGATCGCTTCAATCGCGAGAAGACATTGGCAGCACTAATGCTCGCCGGAACATTTTCACTCGCAGCTCTGATCATTCTTCCCGCATCGGCTGGTGCCGGCGTGCTGCTGGCAGTGGTCATGCTGGTAGGATTGATGACGTACGCGATTCGAGGGATTTTTTGGGCGACACTCGATAGTTGCAACATCCCAATCCGTATCAAGGGTCTCGCGATTGGCGTCATGTCGTTGATCGGTTACTCACCGGACATCTATTTGCCTTTGATTAACGGCATGCTGCTTGAGTCTTACTCCGGCAAGACGGGCTACAGCATCTATTTCGGCGGCATCGTCGTCATGGGATTGCTCGGTACGTTGTCGGCTTGGCGATTGCACGTTATTGTTTCCAATCGCGATCGGACGCCAATCCAATGAGAAATAAGTCTTTCATAACTATTTTGATGTGCCTGATGCTGCCTGTGGTGGCGATTGCCGATGTGACAGTCGAAGTGGGGCCGACCTATATTCCACGAGGAGACGCTCAAAGCGCGCGCGACATTACGGTCAACAATGGAATATTTGCGGTCGCGTTTGCCGTCGAGACCGCACCACCCTGGGGTGTCGCTCGTGGTGGCATCGTTGATATCGCGGTCATCGAGGACGGTGACGTTGGCTACGATATCGCTTCGCTTGTGGATTTCTTACCGAACGCCTGGACGAATTGGCCCACGACTTATCAACGCATAAGCATTGCGGAGCAGTCGAAACAAAAAGTTGTAATACGCGTCGAGCGCGACTGGGAGGAAGTCGCGCTGGTCACTGTATTTACCATCAGGGAAAGCGACAGCCTGATTCATGTGCTTACGCACATGACAAACGGCGGAGACGCGACCTTGAACGACATCAAAAGCGGCTATGTTGTCTGGCCCGATGGCGGCTCAATGTTTGGTATCCCCGGTTTGTTTGGATTGAACGCCGCGACTGAGGAAACAGCGCTTGCGGATTGGACCGCGGCGTATGGTGAGAACTGGGTGCTCGGTTTGCATGCGCCATATTCCGAGCGGTTTGAGTACAACGGTCAGGATCGATATCTTTCGCATGACTTGCAAAGCGGTGCGACACGTTCTTTCGAGGCTTGGCTACAAATAGAGAATGAAGGCGCATTGGCACCACTCGTGCGAACAGAGATCGAGCTGGGCAATCTGAATGCAGGTAAATTGTCAGGCACAGTCACGAGTGGTGACGGCACGCCAATCGAACGACCTGCCGTTGTTGCATACCAGAATGGACATCCGTACGCGTGGACTATTGGTCGCGATGGAGAATATGAGTTCGAACTACCGGTCGGTAACTATCAAGTTCACGCCACTGCGAAAGGGTATTCACAAGGCGCTTCCCGAGATATAACGATCTCCAGTGGCAAATCGAAGACTGCAGATTTTGATGATGTGGATGCGCCAGGCATCGTGCATTTTCAAGTTTCCGATGCAGATACCGGGCAAGGTCGCGACGCACGCATAAGTATTCGCACAGGGCCAAAACCGTTAATACGTTATTTCGGTAGAAGCACCTTGTTCACCGAGATGGACACGCTCGGCGAGATAACGTCAGCCATCGCGCCGGGTGACTATGTGTTCGAAGTATCGTCCGGCGGAGGTTTTACGACTGTTCCGCAGGTGATTGAACGCACTGTTGAGTCCGGCAAATCGTCAGAATTTGACGTCGTAGTCGAGACGGTTGCAAAGCCGCAAAGTCGAAATTGGTTTAGCGCTGATTTGCACCATCACTCCGATGTGCTCGATGGCAACACCCCGGCAGAATATGTGCTGCTGTCGGAACTTGCCGCGGGTGTGGACATCGCATTTCTGAGCGATCATGACTCTGTCGCCAATAACGCAAAAATGCAGCATTTGGCTGCTCGTCGCGATATTTTATTTATGGCCGGTACCGAAATATCACCGTCGTGGGCGCACTTCAACGCGTTTCCGGTAGATATCGACAAGCCTATCGACATTGATGCCGGTCAATCTACCGTGCAGGAAATTTTCGCGGCCGCGAGACGCATGGGTGCTGATGTTATCGAAGTGAATCATCCGTATCTGGGCTACGGCTATTTCAATAGTCGCGAGAAAGAAATGGTGCCGGGGGGGTATGACTCAGGCTATGAGTTGGTTGAGATCGAGGCGTCCTTTCACGACGGGTCGGCGGAGCGCAACCAGAAGACCATCGACGGCGTTTGGCGGTTGTGGAATCAGGGCGAACGAAAGTACTTCGCCACCGGGTCGGATGTGCATGATGTTTGGGCAGAACCATCAGGAGCTGCAAGGACCTACGTGCATGTTGACGGTGATCTGAGTATTGATAAATACATCGATGGACTAAAGGCCGGGCATGCATTTGCCAGCCAGGGTCCACTGGTGTATCCCGAGATCATGTTTGGCAATGATGTTCAGCTTGCGGCAGGGGATGAGCTTGCTTTGCAATATTCGGTTCAGGCAGTGTCGGGATTACGGTCGGTCACATTAATTTCCGGCGGTACCGTAGTAGCGGCAGCAGATTTCGACGGCGAAAGCGAACTGATGCCAGCTGCATTCTCTGTACGGCCAGAGAGCAACAGTTGGTACAGCCTTGTGATCGAAGATCAAAACGGCCAGCATGCGTACACTAATCCGGTCTGGGTGACGGTTACGCAATAGCGAGGGGGCTTTGTGGGACTAATTCTAACAATTGCGATGGCGGTAACGCTGGTCACGGCGGTAGTGCTATTTTTAGGCTGGCGTAACGAGGTTTGCACCGGCCCGATGCCTGTTACGTTTTTCACATTCATTGCGATTCTATTTACGTCAGGACTCGATGTCGGCTTGATCATGTTTCCCCTGGTCGACTTTGAGTTGTATGCCAGTGACCCTGATTACGCATTCTCGAATCCGTTGGCCATTGAATTCGGGTTTTGGGGGTTCCTGGTCTGGGGTTTTTATTTCCTGACGACGTTTTACTTTTGTCTGGTCGAGCCAAAGCTAAAATTGTTCGAGATCCCGGCGATCAAACTGACGAATAACATCGTCATTATCGGGACGTGTGCATTCACCGCCTTTCTTTTCCTGACTTACTTGCCGGACTACGTCTTCGGCATAACGGACCCGATTCGATACGGCCTGGTTGCGGCTGTGGTCCTGTTCGCCGTTTCGTCCAGTACAGACATCAAGTTCGTTAAAATCCTTAGCGTGTCATCGACGTGGTTATTTTTCGCTTTGATTGCCGGGGTGTGGCTGGTATCGGGAATGGGAGTAGGTGGGCTTGCAGAATCGACCAGTCACATCGGTTCGTATTTCGCGAACATACATCGCTTTTTGACGCCTATTAATGAGTATCACCAGTTCTATCTGTATTGGTGGTTCGCGTGGAGCATCATGATTGGCCAGTTCGTCGCTCGCTTTGTTGGCAACATGCAAGTTTGGCAATTATTGCTGGCACTTGTCGTCGTGCCCTCAATTCCAATCGCTATCTGGTTTTCTGTTTTGTACTACTACTTCACTAATGAGATTGCGATTGATGGATTTTGGCGCATGGCGATGGTGGTTGTCGGCGTGATCTTCGTGGTCAATTCGCTCGACTCTTTGATTCGACTGTATACGCAGAATCTAAATATAACGCCGCAGCGCTTTGGAAAATTACAGTATGTCATTGGCAATTGGGCGGCTATGTGTAGCCTTGTGTTGCTCTATCAATTCACGCCGCTCAAGATCGAATGGATCGGTCTCGTGGTCGTCGGTATTTACGCAGCCGTCTACTTCCTCGTCTTCCAACGTCGTCAGCAATTGCAGCAGGCATCCGCTTAATGGCAAACAAACGAAATACTTATAACGCGAAAAGTACGCTGCCGACGCAACGCAGCTACATCGATGGCGCGTACGTCAGCAACAAGAGCGGTGAGACGTTTGAAACGCGTTATCCCGGCAGCGATAGTCCCATTTGTGAGGTTGAGATTGCGGGTGAAGCAGAGGTCAACGCTGCTGTTTCGGCTGCCGCAACTGCTTTTCGAACCTGGTCGCAGACCCCGGCTGCTGAGCGCGGCGCGATTCTTCGCCGAGCAGCTGCAATTTTGCGTGAACGCAATGACGAGTTGGCCGAACTGGAGACTCTGGACACTGGCAAGCCAATCAGCGAAACCAGCGTCGAGGATATAGTGACTGGCGCTGACGTCATTGATTATTACGCGGGTGTTGCGCAGACCATTCACGGTCAACATGTGGACTTGCCGCCGGAGGCTTTTGCCATGGTTAGGCGCGAACCGCTGGGTGTGTGTGCCGGTATTGGCGCCTGGAATTACCCAATGCAGATCGCGATGTGGAAATCCGGACCAGCGCTAGCCTGCGGCAATACCATGGTGTTCAAACCTGCTGAGCAAACGCCGCTCACAACACTGAAGCTGGCGGAAATATACAGTGAAGCCGGACTGCCGCCGGGTGTGTTCAACGTCGTCCAGGGTGCCAGGGAAACCGGCGCTGCATTGGTTGCCCATCCCGATGTGGCCAAAGTGACGCTGACGGGGTCGGTCGCGACCGGCAAGGTGGTCATGGCGCAGGCGGCCAAAGATCTGAAGAAGGTTACCCTTGAGCTTGGCGGCAAGTCACCAATGATTGTTTTTGACGATGCCAATATCGACAACGCTCTGAACGCTGCGCTGGTCGCAAATTTCTATTCAACCGGCCAGGTCTGTTCGAACGGTACGCGAGTGTTTGTTCAGGCGGCCCTGCATGATGAATTCGTTGAGCGGCTTGCAGTACGAACCAAGGCAATTCGCGTCGGTGATCCGTTTGATCCTGATACACAAATGGGCCCATTAGTATCGCGACAGCATTTCGAAAAGGTCTGCGGCTACATGACGGAGGCCAAGAAGAGTGGCGCGCGGCATGTGTGCGGAGGTGATGCACTCACTGAGGGCTCGTTGGGTGATGGTCTTTATGTGAGTCCGGCTGTATTCGCGAATTGCGATGACGATATGGAATTTGTCAGGGACGAAGTATTCGGACCGCTGATGTCGGTTCTTTCTTTCGAAACCGAAGACGAAGCATTGGATCGTGCGAACGCGACGGCGTTTGGTTTGGCCGGCGCGGTGTTTACCAGGGACTTTACTCGGGCGCACCGAGTCGCGAACAGAATTCAGGCCGGTATCGTCTGGATCAATGACTACAACGTCACGCCGCCAGAAGTACCGTTCGGCGGCTACAAACAATCCGGAGTAGGGCGAGAGAATGGTTTGCAGGCCATTGAGCATTACACGCAGGTGAAAACGATTTATGTGAATCTGGGTGACGTTGCGGAGACTTATTGATGGAGCAAACAGAATCGGAAGTGTTGGGGTCGCTGAAAGAGGCAACAAAACGGACCGCTGTCTTACTCGATTCCGATCCTGTGCTTGCCGCCGAACAGGCGCAGGAGATACTCAAGGCGATTCCGAATCACCCGCCTGCCTTGTTCTTGCTGGCCACAGCCAAGCGCCGATCGGGCGACCCGCAGGCAGCGATAAAGGTCCTGGAACCACTTTTGGCCGCACAACATGAATGGGCTGCCGCGCATTTCGAGTACGGTGCGTCTCTTGGACTGGTCGGCCGCGGCGACGAGGCGATTAAAGCGCTGCTTAAAGCTGTGCAATTTCAGCCGGAACACCCCGAAGCGTGGCGATTTCTCGCTGATCACCTGACGGCCACTGGCGATACCGAAGGCGCCGACACGGCCTACGCCCGCCACGTCAAATGCTCGACGCGGGACCCAGACTTGCAGCGGGCCGCTGCGGCCATGATCAAGAGTGACATCGCTTCGGCCGAGCGACTCCTAAAAAAACACCTAATGCAAAAGCCAACGGACGTTTCTGCAATTCGAATGTTGGCAGAAGTTGCGATACGTGCCGGTCGTGATCTCGACGCCGAAAACCTGTTGCTGCGTTGCCTCGAACTCTCGCCCAGCTTTACCGCGGCCCGATATACTTACGCCATACTGCTGCAACGAATTGACAGATCGCCAGCAGCGCTCGTTGAAATCGAAAAGTGTCTTGAGGTCGACCCGGAAAGGCCGAATTATCGGAACCTTTTTGCTGTAATCCTGGGTCGCATTGGCGAATTTGATCGTGCCAGCGAGGTCTACGCGCGGCTGCTTGCGGAGTATCCTGAAAACGCCAGGGTATCGCTCAGTCATGGTCATGTCCTGAAAACGGCAGGTCGACAGGAGGAGTCCATTCAGGCCTACCGCAACAGTATTAAGCTCGATTCGCAACTCGGCGAGGCTTACTGGAGCATTGCAAACTTAAAGACCTTTCAATTTGAACAAGAAGATCTGGCGGCGATGGAGCGTCAGATAGCCGATACCAATCTTAGCGACAAGAATCGCTGGCATTTCCAGTTTGCGTTGGGAAAAGCCTATGAGGATGCCAAGGATTACGAACGATCCTTCCAACATTACGCGGGCGGCAACGACCTGTATCTTGCAAGTCACTCCTATGATCCAGATTATTTTTCGCGGCGCATCGGACGTCTAAAGAAAGGCTTCAGTCGCCAATTCTTCGATGAGATTGCAGGTAGAGGCAGCGAGGCCGCAGATCCGATCTTTATTATCGGCATGCCGCGTGCTGGCTCGACCTTGCTGGAACAAATGCTTGCGTGTCATTCGGCGATCGAAGGAACCTCCGAGCTGCCGGACATGATCACGCTAACGCGCAATCTGAAGAAAGAGGTTAAAGACGCGGATTGGGGTGAAGTTGCTGTTCAGGCAACGGTACTCGGAAGAAAAACTGCTGCACAAATGCGGGCGCTTGGAGAAGAGTACATTGAGAATACGAAAGTATATCGTAAGACAGATCGGCCATTCTTCGTCGATAAAATGCCGAACAACTTCCTGAATGTTGGCGTCATTCAGGCGGTGTTGCCCAATGCAAAAATCATCGACGCTCGCCGTCATCCAATGGGCTGTTGTTTTTCGAACTTCAAGCAGTTCTATGCCAAAGGGCAGAATTTTAGCTACAACCTCGAGCATATTGGCCGCTACTACCGAGATTACCTGGGATTGATGGCGCATATTGATGAGGTCCTGCCCGGTCGCGTGCACCGTGTTTTATACGAAGATACGGTTGCGGACACGGAAACGGTGGTCCGCAACATGCTCGAATATTGTGGACTGGAGTACGAAGTGGAATGCCTGCGTTTTTTTGAGAGCGACCGCCCGGTGCGCACCGCAAGCTCCGAACAGGTGCGGCAGCCGATTTATCAGGAAGGGACTGAGCAATGGCAACATTTTGAGGAATGGTTAGACCCACTCAAAGAAGCACTTGGAGACGTGTTGGATGCTTATCCCGCAGTGCCACGGATATAACTCGCTAAAGTGAACTTTTTGCTTATTCCGAATCGTGTCGCTCAAAAACAACAGTAGGTCGCTGGGGGACTGGACGATGGGTCGAAGTCCGTTGTAGTCTTACGCGATAAGAATTTTCAATTTGTTGTAATTTGGATAATATCTCAGGGGATATGGCAATGCAGGTTTCCAAGAAGAATATCGATTTACCCAGCCTTTCACGAACACCAGTAGCAACAGGCGTTGTATTAGCTTTGGCCAGCCCCGCGCTGATGGCGCAGGATTCATTTCAAATCGAAGAAGTCATCGTTACCGCGCAAAAGCGCAGCGAAAACCTTCAAGACGTTCCCATCAGCATCCAGGCGCTGGGCAGTGAAGCGCTCGAGGAACTTAATCTGGCGAATTTCAAGGATTACACCCAGATGCTACCGTCTGTGAGCATGACGCCGTCGCTGTCCGCGGGGGCAGGCACGAGCCTGGTTTACATGCGCGGAATTTCGACTGGCGGTGACGGTCAGTCGACTACGTCGCTGCCCAGTGTTGGCATGTACCTTGACGAGCTGTCGATGACGACGATTATGGGCAATATCGACATTCACATGTATGACATCGCACGCGTAGAAGCGCTCGCAGGGCCGCAGGGCACGCTGTATGGCGCCAGCTCACAAGCGGGAACGATCCGCGTGATTTCCAATAAACCGGATCCCAGTGGCTTCTCCGCCAGTGTTCGCGGCGGAGTAAGCAGTGTCGACGAGGGCGGCACTGGTTACACGGTCGAAGGCCATGTGAATGCACCGATTGGTGACAATGCAGCCATTCGCCTGGTTGGCTGGTATCGCGACGATGCGGGCTGGATCGATAACTTACTCGGCAGCCGGACGCATGAAGGCGTCAAATATCTCATTCCCCCGGTTGACGAGAACGACCCCGGCACTTTAGATCCGTCTGATGACGTAACGCTGACGAACGCCGACAAGGTCGAAAAAGACTACAACACCCTGGTAACAACGGGTGCGCGTGCCGCGTTGAAGATTGATTTGGGTGACAACTGGACTGTATCGCCGACAATCATGTATCAAAAAACCGAGTCAGAGGGCGCCTGGGCTAGTGATCTTGGCCGGAGCCAGACGATTACCAGTGACGAGTTGTATTCCAATGATTACGCAGTGACTCATTTCCAGGACGAGTTTTTCGATGATGAGTGGGCCATGGTTGGCTTAACCATCGAGGGCAGCATCGGTAACTTCGATGTGGTCTACGCGGGTTCTTACCTTGATCGAGAAGTTGACGGTTCGACGGATTACACCGACTATTCTTACTGGTACGACGTGTATGGAATTACCGGCTACTATGCCGATATTCATTTTGCAGATCCGGACGGCACGCCGCGCGCAATTGTCAATCAGTTTGCAGACCCGGCGGACTGCCCGGACTACGCCAATGACCCTACAGGCTGTTTTCTTGACCCCGCAGAAGTTGGTACCCGCGTCATGACGGGTGCGCGATTCAGAGACAACAACAGATTCACCAAGACAAACCATGAGATCCGAATCAGCACGGATCCGACCAAGCGCGTTCGCGGCCTTATCGGCGTGTTCAGCCAAAAGCAGTACCACGACTTTGAGCAGAAGTGGGAAGTCCCAGGAGGCGTTGCGACTAATATGCAAATGAACGGCGGTGGGGACCCGAATTTTACGGATACGGTATACCTGAACAGCATGGACCGAACTGACCGCGATACGGCTTACTTTGGCAGTATCAGTTTCGACCTTGGCGATGCTGTGGAAATGACAGTCGGTGCTCGATTCTTCGAGCCGGAAGTGCATGTCAAAGGCTTCTTCGGATTTCCCGAGCCATTCCAGCGCATGTGGGGCACTGACGGCGAGTCCCAATGCGATGCTGTAGTCGGCGGCGGCGGCGAATGGGATGACGGCGCGACAGATGCATTCAATGGTCAAGAGGCCTACAAAAACAAGCCTTGCCTGAATGTTGACAAGAAACAGTCTGAAAGTGACAGCGTTTATCGCTTCAACACGTCCTGGAATATTTCCGATGACCACATGGTGTATTTCACCTGGTCGGAAGGCTATCGGCCCGGCGGCATCCAGCGACGACCGAGTTTCGGGGCCTACGTGTCAGACTTCCTGACCAACACTGAGATTGGTTGGAAAACCCAGTGGGCTGATAATCGCGTGCAGTTTAACGGTGCGGTGTTCACCCAGGACTGGGATGACATCCAGATTGGCTTGACCGGCGAGAATGCCATCACATTGGTTGACAACGGACCGTCGGCCTCAGTCGATGGAGTCGAAGTGGACCTGCTGTGGCTGGCCACTGACAGGCTGAGAATTTCGGCAAGTGGTGCCTGGTACGATTCGCAGTTGGAGGACGACTACTGTTGCTACGATGATCCTGATGGAATCCCCGGAACTGCCGATGACGTCCCACTGGCACCTGCGGGAACGCGGCTACCCGTCACGGCTGATTTCAAGGCTAATCTGATCGCTCGATATAGCTTCCCAATGGGGAGCATGGATGCTTATCTGCAGGGCGCGATGGTCTACCAAGGCGACCGGGATTCAGACCTTAACCAGCACACCCTCGCGATCACAGGCGTTATGCCGTCGTATACAACGCTCGACCTGGCGGCCGGCTTTGGCAGAAACGACTGGCTAGTGGATGTGTTTATCTCGAACGCCACCGGCGAGGATGCGCCGCTTTACTATTCCGCACAGTGTACTGCGGAGACTTGCGGCGATCAGACTTACGGTGCGAGAATCAGGCCGACGACGATTACGGCGCGATTTAGAATGGACTTCAATTGATCAACTGGTCACATGACTAAGTAAAATGAAGGGCCCCACGGGGCCCTTTTTTTATGCAGGCAGGTCGTAGTTGATGGAAATGATTGTCATTGTATTGGAGCTGCCGTCGATGGTAACGACAACTTCGTCATCAACGCTTTTTTTGAGCAGGGCTTTCGCCAGCGGCGAGTCCATGCTGATCGCGGATAATTTGGCGTCGGTCTCGTCGGCGCCCACAATTCTGTAAGTCCTGGATTCGCCGTCATCGTTGCATACCTCGACAGTTGCGCCGAAAAATACTCTATCGCCTTTGGGTGTCTCTCGAACGATGTTTAGAGCCGGTAAGCGTTTTTGCAGGTAGCGAATACGCCGGTCCAGGCCACCGAGTTCTTTCTTGCGATAATATACTCGGCGTTCTCGGAGCGATCGCCTTCCGCGGCCGCCGCGGCCAGTGCCTTCACGACATCACGGCGTCTGAGCCAGATATCATCAAGCTGTTGCTGTAAGGTCGCAAAGCCCGCCGGAGTGATGTACGGCGATGAGCTGGGGGTAGGCGGTCTCCAACGTCCCATAGCGCTTACTCGCCCGGCTCAAGATGCTCTAGCTGCAGGCCTCGGGCTGTGAACTGCGGAAAGCCCTTCCAGTAGCTGTGCTCGGGCGTTTCCTGGCTATCCTCTAATGCGTATACCCCGTCTTCAGAATTCGGCACGAGTTGCAGATAGGGCAGGCTTGCTGCGTCGCCTTTTAGGTTGTAGTCAAAGAATGCAGTGGCGAAATGAATCATTATGTTGCTCGACCGAACCGAATCCCAAACGGCATCGGTGTAGTGAAATGCGCCCGCCTGGTCAGCACTCTCATGGATCTCTATCGGCAACGGGATAGGTGCGATCGCATTGTGGCCGGCACTCAGATAGGTCAACAAGTAACGATCGCTATTGCTAGTGCTCCCAAAAATGGCACGTGTGCCGGTCTCATTGCGGACAGCCCTTCCAGTAGCTGTGCTCGGCGGCCTCCTGGCCATCCTCGATCGCGT
>PVMS01124350.1_pt1 | contig 13776 bp, 13 predicted proteins | sample 1853461 | NCBI WGS metagenome assembly PVMS01 (sample SAMN08582032, study PRJNA380276) | Marine sediment metagenome, whole genome shotgun sequencing project. | isolation source: ocean sediment barecode stripped | collected 2017 | reverse complement strand
AAGCACTCTGAGCCATGCAGAGCATGGCCACAGCGGGTAACAGTCTCTTTGTTATGCGGTTGGGGATTATTCTTCCGTGGCAGGACTGGCGGCAGCCCGGAGTGCATCCAAATCAGCCTGGCGATAAAAGAAGTTGTGCACCAGCAACTGATTCGCTGACTCGACCGGCTCACCTTCTACCAACATCGGTCGGTACACACGCCGGCGCAGTTCGCGCTGGACGTTACGCTGCATGTCAGTGAATTCGGGCGGATTCGCCTCGACCATTTTGAGATTCGTTATTCGACCGCGCGCCGAAATATTGTAAGTGACCGCGACCTTACCCCGCAGCAAGAAATCGTCTTGAACCGCATCGTCCTCGGTTTCCGCGGAATCGACGTATTGTGGTAATCGCCGTTCGATGACGGGTGCAGAGCTTTCAAGTTGCTCGCGGCGAACGTCGTGCCTTGATTCCTCTTGGGACAACAGTTCCCAGGCGGCAGCATATACCTGCCGGGCACGCTGCAGATTATTTTGGTACATATAGAAATCGCCGAGTGCCAGGGTTGCCTGCGTAATGACCTGCCAATTCGGCTCCGGGTTTTCTACGGCAATATTTACCGCGCGTTTGAAATAGATTTCTCCCGATGACAAGCGTGACTCGCCAATGAATTCAGAGCCGGATGTGTCAATGAAGAAGTGAGACTTGCCCAGCATGATCAAGGGCTCAACCAGCCGCAGGTCTGTCTTACTCGCTTCCTTTTCGATAATTCTCACGACGCGACGATAGGTTGTGCGCTCGTCGTAGATGAAGCCCGCTCGATGTTGCCATAAAGCGCGGCGCATCAATGATGGTACGAGTTCCAGTGTGTCGAGGTCATACTTCCTGATGTTGAGGGCGTAGATAACGTCTTGTGCATCTTTCGCCGCTTCAAAGTCGCCAATACGCAGGTTGGTTTCAGCCAGTGACTCGAGTATTTCCACCTGATCAAGATTGTGCGGACCCTCATTCACGTGAGTGACGTGCACCGCTCTTTTAAACGTACCAATCGCAAGATCAGCGCGGCCGCTTTCGAGCTGCGATGCTCCAAGTCCCTTGAGTGGATTAACGAGCAGTGCGTGGAGTCGGTCTTCGATATCCTCGATGATTTCAATTGAGGACTCGAAATTCTGTGCAGCGGCATTGTACTGCCCTGTTTGATGCTGAACGATGGCGAGATTTGTAAGGGCCTTTGCGGATTCGCTCGACCGCGGGCCTTTTAGTCGCATTGCGATTTCAACGACCCGTTTCGCTACCGAGTCCGCTTCGTCAAAGACGCTGTCTTGCATGAGCTGCACGTAAAGTCCGAACTCCCGCGCAAGCAAATCGTCGTCAGTGGCTTCGGGGACCGTGTAGTCGTCGACAAACTCGTCGGCCTCGTCGAGGCCTTCCTCGGCGACTGGAACGATTTGGCTCTCAGGCAAAAAATCTTCTTCTTCCTGAGCATTCAGATTGATGGCGACAAGCCAAAGCGCGGCGCACGCGAGAGTTCTTGATTTGATTATCATTGTCATAGCAAGGTTTTCAGACTGACTTAGACCCGATAAGTTCTGGAGTTCGGTCGCTTGGAACCGTAGCTCCACTATACCGATTTACAGGTTCAGTCCAAGCTGCTGTTGTCCCGGGCGCTCAAACTGGTTGCAACTGAGACGTTGCTGGTACCGATCCGGAGTCAGCCCATGACGCCGACAGGCACTATTGAAACGCTTGCCGAGTATGTCCGCGTAGGCGCCGCGGCCGGTCTGGCGCAGCCCGAAGCGATTGTCATAATCTCGACCGCCGCTGGCCTCTCGTACGAGGCTCATGACACGCTTTGCGCGGTCCGGGAAATGTTCGGCTAGCCACTCGATGAACAGGTCTCTGACCTCGTGAGGCAGTCGCAGGAAGATGTAGTGCGCGTGAGAGGCGCCAGCATCTGCTACGGCCGCAAGCACGTCTTCAATCTCGGCATCGTTGATAGCCGGAATGAGCGGTGCCATCAGTACGCTTGTCGGAATACCAGCGTCGGTCAGAGCCGTAATTGCTTTCAGCCTGACCTCTGCGGAAGGCACCCGCGGTTCCATGATGCGTTTTAGGCCAGCGTCCATTGTTGGCAAACTAATGGCTACCGAGCACAGGTTTCGGCTGGCAAGGCGTGCGAGCAAATCCAGGTCCCGTGTAACCAGACTGCCCTTGGTAATCAGATTGACAGGGTGCCGATGGCGATCAAATTGCTCGAGCAGCTGACGCGTAATTTGCGTTGATTTTTCGGCGGGTTGGTAGGGGTCGGTATTCGCGCCTATTGTGATGGGCTTGCAGTCGTAGCCCGGTTTTTCCCACTCTTCGAGCAAGCGGGCCGCCGCATTCGGTTTGTAGAAAATACGGGTTTCGAAATCGAGACCCGGAGACAAGTCGAGGTAACTGTGGCTGGGTCTGGCATAGCAATAGATACAGCCGTGCTCGCAGCCCTGGTAGGGGTTGATTGAGCGGTCGAAGGGTACGTCGGGAGACTGGTTATGGCTGATGATCTTGCCGGCCTGCATAGCAGTGAGAACGGTCTCAGGAGCCACTGCATTGCGCCTTGCGGCTTCCGCATCATCGAAGTCGACGGCTCGCTTTGCGAAACGACCCGGGTCACGGGTGATCGCGCCACGACCCTTGTGGGCTTGGGTCGTCATGTGAAGAACATTACTGTATGGATATACAGTAATGTAGCACGCTAGTTGAGAACGCGGTAGCCCCGTCCGCGCATGCAGCGCTTGAACACCATCTGCTTGTCTCTGTCGGCATCGAGACCGGATTCAACGCCTCCGTACAGACCGCCATAGGCAGCGCCTTCGGCTACATCGCTGGAGTTGCCGCCAATCGCTCCTGCTACTGCTCCAATCGCGGCGCCTACTCCGGCACCCTTGGCGACTCCCTTGCTGACCTGAACTTCGTCGGTGTAGGCCTCACATTCGTTCCAGTCCTGGACGAACTGTTGCTGGTCAACGCCTTTCATATCAATGATTGGATCAGGGTGTGCCGCGCAGCCGGATAGGGTAGCTGCGAAACCTATGAACAGTAGAGTGAATCTTGTGCGCATGACGTCATCCAGTAATTTCAGTTACCCTCACAATACAACGCAGCACAGGCAGCCGCGTTGACAAAGTGGACGGTATATTTGGATGGCCTCAGCTTCTCATAGTTCAACAGCACGCGCGATTCTGTACGCGTTCCTGGCCAATTTCAGCATTGCTATCGCAAAAACCTGGGCGGCGTGGCTGACCGGTTCCGGCAGCATGCTCGCTGAGGCGATTCACTCCTATGCCGATACGGGTAATCAGGTACTCCTCTATCTCGGACTAAAACAGTCGCAGCGACCACCGGATGAGGAGCACCCGCTCGGTTACGGCAAATTGAGCTACTTCTGGAGTTTCATTGTCGCGATCCTGCTATTCAGCCTGGGTGGCTTATTCTCGATTTACGAAGGCATGCACAAGCTGAATCACCCCGAAGAGCTGTCTCACGTATGGATAGCGATTGTGGTTCTGGTCCTTGCGATAGCGCTCGAAGGAGGTTCCCTGCTTGGATGCTTGCGTGAGATTCGTAAAGTGCGTGGCGACAGGCCGTTTCGTGACTGGTTCAAACACACGCGCAACTCGGAACTTGTGGTGGTGCTCGGTGAGGACATCGGCGCGCAGCTCGGTCTGATTCTGGCGCTCGGCTTCCTGATCATGGCGTCGATAACTGGCAACCCAGTCTACGACGCACTGGGGTCCATCTGTATTGGCGTGATCCTGCTGGTTATTTCAGCGTTCGTTGCATGGCGGATACGCGCACTGCTTGTGGGGCGCTCAGCGGACCCCGAAATTCAAAAGACGATCGACGAGATCATTGCTAGCCAGGAAGGTATCGAACGTGTCTTCAACACCATCACGATTCAGTTTGGTCCCGACACGATGCTCGCGGCGAAAGTGAAATTTAAACCCGGCATCAACATTGAGACGGCCGTGGCGAGCATCAACGACATGGAACGCGAGCTCAAAGCACGCGTGCCCAACCTAACGTGGTCATTTATAGAGCCCGACGTCATCGACTGACGCCGGGTCAACATAATAGCTATTCAGGTTTTGCCTGGTACAGGTGCACATCCTGTTGCGGGAACGGGAACGAAATACCTTCCTTGTCAAAGCGCTTCTTGATGGCCTCAGTCATGTCGAACATCACGCCCCAGTAGTCGCTGGTCTTGACCCACGGTTTGACGACAAAATTGACGCTGCTGTCGGCGAGGGCAGACACGGCAATCGTGCATGCCGGGTCGTCGAGAATGCGGTCTTCCGCGGCAACGAGTTCTTCCAGCGTGCTGCGCACCTTATCGAGGTCGTCGTCATAGCTAACACCGATAACCATGTCGACGCGACGTGTGTCGTTGGCTGAGTAGTTCGTGATGATGCTGTTCATGATCTGGGCATTAGGAACGATGACTTGCTTGTTATCGCCGGTCTTGAGGACAGTCGTTAGAATCTGCACCTCCTCGACGCTGCCGGAAACCCCGGCAGCTTCAATCCAGTCCCCGACTTTGTAGGGTCGGAACAGGACTATCAGGACGCCTGCCGCGAAGTTTGAGAGTGAGCCCTGTAATGCCAGACCGATGGCCAGGCCGGCGGCACCCAGAATCGCGATAAACGACGTCGTCTGGATGCCCAGTGCGGCTACGGCTGCGATAATGACAGCCGTCAGCAACACCATGCTGGCGAGATTGGAAGCGAAAGTTACGAGAGTCTTGTCGACCTTTTGTGCCTCCATCACCTTGCGCATGCCTCGAGTCAGTATCCTGACGACGAGTCGTCCGACGTAGAAGATGACGATTGCGGTAACGAGGTTTATCGCGAATTCGAGACCGGTCGTTTTCACCATTGTGATGACTTCTTCCCAGCTGAGCCCCAGGTCGGGGAGGGTTGGCATTTCCATTAAATTATCTTCCTTACACAGTTATTGACCCGGCGTGCCTGCCACGCCGGGCTGAAAGCGAAAAATTCTGTACGGTCCTTCTGACTTGATGTGCTCGTGAGACTTCAGTACGACGTCGCCCAATGCACTATCTGCAACGTACAGCCAGCCGTCGGGACCGAAGGACAATGCGTCGGGCCAGCGGATCTTGGCGGAGCGAATCAAGGTCTGTGGTTCGCGGTTCTCATCGACGATGTAAATCGAATTGTGTTCAACGTCAGTGAGGTAGACATTGCCCTCAACATCGGTGCTTAGGCCATCGCTGAGCGGTTTTGGCGAGAAACGTTCAACCCTCGCTGCTACTTGCGAGTCTGGAACTGACGGATCAGTAATGTCATGCAGCTTGATGCGATAGAGTTTCGAGCCACTGAGCGCGCCGTAATACAGCCACTCTTCCCCAAGCGTTATTCCATCGACGCCGCCACGCAGCGACACTACTCCGCCGCCAAAGGTCATTGTCCGGCCCTGATTCTCAATCACGTAGTTTTCGGCGGAAACGGAGATATGAGATTCGAGTATTCTGCGCGCTGATGCTGACTCGACGTCGTAAATAATAAGAGCCGGTTTCTTACGCCAGAAGCTCGCGTCAGCGATAACAACGGTTCGGCCGTCTGCGCTAATTTGCAGGTCTTGCAGGAACGAACCCGCCGGCGCGATTTCAGCGGTGAAACGCTGGTCATGAATCAGTTCACTGCTCTCCAGGTCGAAGGCGAGCAGTCTCGCCGTGCGCATGCCGTGATTGCCGTGGTCTATCGTCCACAGGCGGTTGTGCCGATCTATGGCGACGCCGAGTACGGTGTCGAATAAGCTCGCCTGCGCGGCACCATCCGGAAAGGGCACTGAGGCACCATCAACGAACTCGAGTAGTTTGTTGCCCTGCGGCCGGGCTTCCGGGTGAACCGTGAAAAACACACGGCCACCTGCACTGACGGCAACATTGCCTATCGGTTGCGGGTAGCTAAGGACTTCCTCCAGCGCACTGCCGGGCAAAACGGGAGTGGTCGACAGGTCCGGGTACGCTTCGCCGCCGCCATGGCGCAACCACGTGACGCTCGTCAAGACCAATGTCAAAACTACTAAGAACAGCAGAATTTTGTTCATGTTGTGCTGCTGTAACCCGCGATGCTCACCCCGGTCGGAATTCTACATGATTGCTGCATCTTGTCAGCGCTGAAACGCAACAATCCAGGACCCGATGAGCAGCGCTATCGACATTGCTGCTGCAGCCATTTGCCACCTCGGGTTGCCCAACCGATCGCGAAACACGATTAGCAGCATTCCGCCGGCAAAGCCACAGAGAAAACCCATCAGGTGCGCCCCGATGTCGGTATTGGCATCGCCGGTGCCGGTGTACATCAACAACGCGAGACCGCCCACGATCGGACCGACACGGTAGGGCCAGCGGTCCTGAGCCATCAACTTGCCGCGCCAGACAAAACCGGCAATGATACCGAGTGCAGCAAAAACGGCCGTTGATGCGCCAATCGAACGATGTGTCGATTCAAGCAGCAACATATTGAGCGCATTGCCGGAGGCTGCAGCGACCAGAATTGCCAGCCAGGCAATGCCTGAGCCGAGCAAGCGGCCCGCGAAAAATCCGAAGAACGCACCAAACACAATATTGCCGATGAGGTGGCGGAGGCCGCCGTGCAAGGTCAGCGCCGTAACGGCACGCCACCATTCACCGGCACGGACCAGAGCGCCGTCCACGCGACCCGCGCCGAGCCAGTCCTGTCCCAGGAACGATGTCGTCGCAAACCAGGCCACCGCAAATATGACCAGAACGTAGGCGATGACGCCGGGAATCGCGTTCTGGTAGACGATCGGTTTAGTCCGGCGCGGACGTTGCGGCGGATTCTCCTCGTCGTAGAGCCGCAGCTCAGTCATTGCCTGTGCGGAACGATCGGCGGGCACTACCAGGGCGCAACCAACTGCGTCATCCACGATTCGATGCGGAATCTGCAGCGACTCGAGCACAAGGGCGCGATCCGCACACGCACGTCGGTTTCGGCTTTCGAACACCACTCTCAGGTCGTCATTCATGGATTGCGGTAAGCTTAACAGCCGCACGAAGGTTGAGATAGGAGCCTCGATGAGACGCACAATTGCCGTATTCCTGCTTGTCCTGTGCACGCCGAACGCCGTTCATGCCGACGTCATTGGAGCTGGGCCTGGCGGCTTTTCGCTCGTAAACGAAGTCACGATTGATGCGTCGCGAGCTAAAGTCTGGACCGCCGCGGTTTACGAGCTCGGCCAATGGTGGAGTGGCGAGCACAGCATCTCCGGTGATGCGACGAATATGAGCATTGATCCCAGGCCGCAGGGCTGTTTTTGCGAGGCGATTGGCGAGCATGCCGGGGTTGTGCATTTGACCGTGACATTCGTCAATCCGCAGGTTCTGTTGCGTCTGACTGGCGGGCTGGGGCCACTGGGATTGATGGGTGTGAATGGCAACATGACCTGGGAACTCTTCGATTCGGATGACGGCACGCTGGTTAGATTCTCTTACGCCGTTGGAGGTTACCAGCCTGGCGGCTTGGACGCTCTGGCTGAGCCGGTGGATTATGTGGTTGCTGAGGCTTTGCTGCGGCTCAAGGCATACGTCGAAACAGGCGACGCCGGCAACGCGACGACTGACTGATGGCAATTTTCGGCCCTGACATGCCGGCGTTTGCCGAGCTTGCGCCCGGCGTGCGTCGTATCGTCGCGCCGAATCCATCGATGCTGACGGGACCGGGAACAAATACCTATCTGCTCGGCGAGAACGACTTCGCGGTTATCGATCCGGGCCCGCGTATCGTCGAGCACATCGATAATATTCTTTTAAAAACAATGGGTTCCATTCGCTGGATTCTCGCGACGCACACTCATCCAGATCACTCCCCCGGCGTAGCTTTGCTGGCGGAGCGTTGCGACGCGGAGGTGCTTGGAATTGCCGCGCCGACCGGACGGCAACAGGACAAATCATTTACTCCGACTCGCATACTCACCGACGGCGACACCCTCGAGACCGCCGAGTTCTGCCTCGAGGCCGTGCACACACCTGGCCATGCTTCCAATCATCTGTGCTACCGGCACGTTGAGCACAACTGGTTGTTTACGGGCGACCACGTAATCGATGGTTCCACCGTCGTGATCAATCCACCCGATGGCAATATGAAGCACTACATCGAGTCGCTGCGGCGATGCAAAGACCTCAAGTGCGATGCGCTGGCGCCGGGGCACGGAGAAGTCATTACGGATCCGGCACGGGCGATCGACTGGATCATCGAACATCGTCTTGAACGAGAAGCGAAAGTGCTGGCTGCGGTGGAAGACAATCCGAATATGACGACCCGTGAACTAGTGCCGCATGTCTACCAGGATGTCGCCCCAAAACTCCACACCTTGGCCGAGCGGTCGTTGCTGGCGCATATCCTCAAGCTGGAAGCCGATGGTGTTGCGGAACAGGACAACGGGCGCTGGCGCAGGTTGATTTGAGAGAGAACTTCACATAGCGTACGCGGCTCAGATTTTGAGGACCAGAACATGACATTCGTTGTCACCGAATCCTGCATCAAGTGCAAGCTCACCGACTGCGTTGAGGTTTGCCCGGTTGACTGCTTTCACGAAGGACCCAACTTTCTCGTGATCGATCCCGAGGAGTGCATTGATTGCACGCTTTGCGAACCTGAATGTCCTGTTGAAGCGATCTATTCCGAAGACGAGCTTCCCGAAGGCCAGGAAAAATTCCTGCAGATCAACGAGGAGCTGGCGGCAGAGTGGCCGGTGATCACAGAGATGAAGGACGCGCCTGAGGATGCTGACGAATGGCGCGAAGTTAAGGACAAACTGCAGTACCTGGAACGTTAGTCCTCGATAAACTTCAGTAACACTTCGGCGAGCTCCTCGCCTTTATCTTCCTGCAAAAAGTGCCCAGCGTTACGAATGGTGACGTGTTCCCGGTTCTTCGCGCCCGGGACCAGCTCTTGAAATGGCTTCATCATCGGACGCGTTATCGGGTCGCGATTGCTGAACGTCGTCAGGAACGGTTTCTCCCATTGTTTAAAAACTTCCCAGGCGCGGCGATTGGCTTCGCTGGCGGGATCATCCGGCGTGGTCGGTACCAGCTTCGGAAACGCGCGCGTACCGGCCTTGTATTTCGCAGACGGAAACGGTGCGTCGTAAGCTGCGACAACCTCTTTGCTCAGCTCGGTGGTTGTCGCGAACTGGATGATGCGTCCGATCGGAAACCAGGGGCTCCATATGGCGAAAGCCCGCCAGATCCTGAAAGCTCTTGGTGCTCCATGGTCTCCGGTTGGCAGCCCGCCATTGCCTAGTGCAATACGAGAGAAGCGTGCTTCATTCTCAGCTGCAACCCGAAGACCGATGAGCGAACCCCAGTCCTGGCAAAACAGCGTGATGTCGCGAAGATCGAGCGATTCGATGAACTGCCGCATCCAGTCAACATGCCCTGCGTAGCTGTAGTCGCTTTTTGATGTCGGTTTGTCGGACTTGCCGAAGCCGATCAGGTCGGGAGCGATAACGCGGTGCCCCGCAGCCACAAGCGGCGGGATCATCTTGCGGTACAGGTAGCCCCAGCTTGGCTCGCCATGAAGAAGCAGTACCGGGTCGGCATCTGCAGGGCCTTCGTCAACGTAGTGCATACGCAAGCCGTCAATATCGACATAATTTGGCGCGAAGTCGTAACCAGGCAGATTAACGAAACGCTCATCAGGTGTGCGGACAGCCTTCATGCGTCTTATCATAGACAAATTCAGCCGCCATGAAGTAAGTAATGATCAGCCTGCGCGCCAGAATTATTCGCCACGTTACGGGTGCCTATTTCAGGACCATCGATGCGAACACCGTCGATGTGCGAGCCATGCGTCGCCGTTGGCACTCGTGGGCCAATGTGCTTGGGACGTCGCACGGCGTGACTATCAAGACCTGCGAGATGCGGGGCTTGAATGCCGAGTGGTTGACGCCAAAAAATGCTGCGGACGGCAAGATACTGCTATACCTGCACGGCGGCGCGTACATCATGGGTAGCCTTAGTACGCATCGGGAACTCGCCAGCCATATCGCGAGTGCGACAGGCGTTCGCACGTTGCTCCCCGAGTATCGACTGGCCCCCGAGCATCCCTTTCCTGCAGCGATAGACGATGCTGTCGGCGTGTACCGCGCCCTGATCGCTGACGGACATGCAGCACATGACATTGTCATTGCCGGCGATTCTGCCGGTGGCGGCCTGACGATGGCGACGTTGTTGTCGTTGCGCGATGCGCGTGACCCGTTACCAGCCGCGGCGTGCATGATGTCACCCTGGTTGGATCTCTCTGCAACCGGTGAGTCGATGACGACGCGCGCGCACAGGGATCCGTGGTTCAAACCCAGTGACATGCCGATCGTTACAAGTTACTACTGTGAAAAATCGCAGGTCAGACATCCGCTGGTGTCGCCTGTCTTCGCGGATTTGTCAGACCTGCCTCCGCTCTACATCCAGGTTGGGGAGGATGAAATTCTGCTCAGCGATTCGACACGTTGTGCCGAGCGCGTCAAGGCCGCGGGCGGCAACATAGAACTGGAGATATGGCCGGGCATGTGGCACGTGTTCCAGGTGTTCGTGCACCGAATGCCGGAAAGCCGTGAGGCGATTCGCAAAATCGGTGCATTTGTCCGTCGCGAGCTTAAGGTCGAAGGATCGTCAGAAACCTGATTGTCGTTGTGAGTCGTCGTACATTTTCGTCAGAAAAGACCGAATCGCGGGCTCTGCTTCCTCTTTCGTCATCAGTTTTTGCTTTTCGAGTACGACCGCCATGTCTTTAAGCGTTCGCTTGCCGTCGATCAGCGACATGATGAAAGAATAGATCTGCGTCGTCATTGCCTGGCTGCGGAATGACGGCGTCAGCGGGACGGGTTCGGTGCCAGTGACGATCCAGTCGGGCAGGGCACGATGCCGCTCCGGTTTTTCCGCGTCACGTTCCTTGTACGCAGAAAAAGAAAATACTCGTTCCTGACGCCCGTGGCGGCTCGCCGGGGAACACATGTAGGGAATTGTCGCCTCGGAGACATAGGGGTCGCTAAAGCCGTTTTCCGAAACGATAGCCTTGGTTTCCTCGGGACTGTAGCGACGGGCCCGTTCCGGGTGTGCGAAAGCCAGCGAGCCGAAATTCACCCAGCGACCGTTGGGTTTTAGCAGTCCGTTGATACGCGCCGCGAGGACCGGTAAGTCCTCAGTGATAATGTCAATCAGCCACGGCGTGACGACGGTGTCGAAGGATTGCGCAGCAAATGGTGGCCTGAGCGCATCGCCCAACAGCAAATGAAATCCGTCACGGACCACGTCTGGTGCTGCAAGCGTACGCATGACCGCGTCGTCTTCGAGTGACCTGGGCGCAATCGGAAACTCGTACATCTTTAGTGATTCCCCTTGCGTCACCGACTGCGCGATCAGCAACAGCAGGGGGTTAAAATCCATGGCGATGGTCGTCGTGCAGTCCATCTGCATGTGCAGGTCGTAGGCAAGCCGACCGGCACCTGCTCCAAGCACCAGGACATTGCCAAGCTCCGCGTTTTCATGAAGCACAGCACGCACCTGCTTGATCGAGGCTTTGTTTTCTTCGCCGCCCCAGGCCCAGTCGCGATGCACGTTGGCATAGTAGGTATTAAGCGCCTGATCGCTGGCAAGCGCGTTCTCAGCGCGAGATAGCCTTCGTAATTGCCATGCAGTGACTGCACATCGACGGGCTGCAATATCTTCTGCAGCGAACGACGGTGCGAATCGGTCGCTTTCTTGTAACGTTCGATGCGACGCTTTGTCAGCGGCCGCAGGTCCTTGTTGCCGAGCTCGGCGTCCAGCTGCGCCGATTCCTGGCTGAGCTGCTGCAGAGAAAACTGCAAGCGACCACGCCACTCGCCGAGCATTGCTTGAGGCTCTGCGAACATCCACGGGATGCCATCGATCGACGGGAAGTCGATGTCGCACGCCTTGCAATGGTAAACGCCGTCATCTATCTCAAGGGGCGCCTTATCGCAGCGAGGGCAAGCGAGAAAGGAGAGGAGGTTTGAAGACATGGCCGGAAGTATACCCGCAAAAAAAGACCGGTCATGTGACCGGTCTTAGGCTTTCATGGAGCAGAGAAATCTTATGTAGCAGGAGTAATGATACCGTTAACGATAGGCTCGAACGCTGTCAGCCTGTCCAGGTCCGTTCCGAGACCATGGTTCTGGAATACGCTCGCGAACTGGCCTTGTTCGCCATGCAATGCCATGTAATTGAGAATGACGGTATTCACGAGCAGGTTGACGTTGTTCGCTGCAGGCGTGGCGCCGCGCATCACTGAGCCGCCGGCGTCCATATAACCGAGCTGTTGATGTACGGCCTGAATCTCCGGCGTTTGGCCAATAATGGTCGGTCTTAGACCCGGGTTGTAAACGAGGAAGAAGGCACCGGCTGTCGACGAGTTGTCACTCGACCACTCACCTTTATTGCGCCCAGCGTCACTGGTGTCAATCGCGCCATTCGAGGACAAGGAACCATCACTGAAGACGTACATCATCAGCGGCACACCCTGGCGAGCTGCGTATTCCAGGCAAGCACCCATGCAGCGGCCGGCGCGTTCGTCCTTGACCTCGCCTTCCGCACGAGCTCCGCCATGATAGTCGTAGCCGCCCATTTCAATGGTACCGGCACCGGCGTAGCCGTTGATGACAAGCTTCATGATCGAGGCTGTCTTCTGGAATTCGCGCGCGCTGCGACCGTCGGCACCGTTCAGACCAAAGAACTCGTCCTCGGTGAAGATGCCCTGAATCGTCGAGCCTGGCTGGGTCACGATTTCCGGATCTTCGGCAGGGTTTATTGGCACACCGCCAAAACGATCTGCAATGTCGGCAGACTTCAGGTAGCCGCAGCGCACCAGTTCCTTAACGATCGCATCTTGCGTAACGACCTCAGTATCGACCTGATTCATCTTGCGATCACTCAGGCGATAGATTGATTCCATCACCGCCGTAGCATCGTTCTTGGACAGAATGCCGACGAGATCGCCCGTATCAACGAGGTTTACCACATCACCAGGGCGATCGACCTTGGTCGGCGTCAGACTCGGGTCCATCAGTGCCTGCGGCAGCATCGAGTTACCACCTGACGCCGTGTTCTCGGATCCCGCGAGCGTCAAGATCGAACCGTCGGCGCCCAGGCCGAGTCCATCAGGACCAATCGGTCCTGCACGGGCAATGCCGTACATTGGATTGTGCGGATTGTTACCAGTATCGTTGTCCGATCGAGCCGGAATAACGGCGCCGTTAATAAATTGCTCATTGCCTGCCGTCAGGCTGTCCATGATGCCGCGACGAAATGCACTATCGAGGTGGAAGCCCAGGCCGAGGTCGAAATTTTCGTACGGTAGGTTTAAGTCCGTGTCCACCAGACCCGGAATCATGTCGCCTGGTAATCCCATCTTGCTGTAGCCAGCCGTACTCAGGAAATCCTGCTGTCCGCCTTCCCGGCCGACGAGCACATTTGATCCGGCAATGTTCGCGCCACCGGCCAGATCGAAACAGATGAACGGGATCTTGCCCGCACCATTGGTTGCGATCTTGCAAGGGTCTAACAGAAGCGGACTTAAATCCCCTGACAACGAGGCATAGGCCTCACGCGGATCAGAGAATAAACTCAATACGCCTGCGCCAGTGGTGTACGCAGCACCAGTCATGAAGCCCTGGGCTACAAATTGGCGGCGCGTGACAGGACGCGGATGGTCGGCGTGATACTGCGGCTCATCCCAGTGCCGTGCATTACGTTT
>PVMS01070468.1_pt1 | contig 13776 bp, 13 predicted proteins | sample 1853461 | NCBI WGS metagenome assembly PVMS01 (sample SAMN08582032, study PRJNA380276) | Marine sediment metagenome, whole genome shotgun sequencing project. | isolation source: ocean sediment barecode stripped | collected 2017 | reverse complement strand
GCGCCAGATGCCGCTTCTTTTCCAGAAAACGGTACTCACCGGCAATCAGCCTACGCATGTTTTGGCCATACGCACCCTGGTAAGTACCCTGATAAATCCGTTCGGACTGGGCAGAAAGAAATTTCTTTTTGGCCCTGATTACAGATTCACCGAGGCTAAGACGGGCCTGAACACTTTCCAGTTCTGATCCCACCAGGAAATTCCGGGCAAGTTCGCGATCAAAATCCGACAAGGCCCGGTATACCGGGAAGAATCTTGCCCGACCCAGGTCAATCTCACCGAGATCTGCAACGATACGATTGGCCGCGCCACGAATAAACTCATCTGCAAATGGGTCAACAAGGTCGCTTGAGGGTTCTGCTCCTCCCTCGGAGTCAGAATCCAGTGCATCAACCAGGTCACCATCCATGTGAATTTTCTCCACCGGATAGACACCCACCGCCGTGACTTCCCGCCTGGATTCACCAATGCTCTTCAACGGCAGATCAAGGTCCCTTGGGGATTTGCTGGCCAGGAAGCTGACAAAAGCGAGAGGACGGGCAGTGGTCTCCCGGGTATTCCATGGCTCAAGCAATTCTGTGAAATGTCTTTTTACGTCGATTTCAGATTGAACCCAGGCCGAACCCAACAGAGGTTCAGACGACAGTAAAACCCCGTTGGTCGATGGACTCAGCCAACGATCACCCTGTATGACAAACAAAGGGGTGACAACATCACCCAGCGTCAGCGGTGGTGCATCCATGATTCGGGCCGCGTCGGGAAAAGAGTAGACACTGAAATCAATGGTCAGAATACTCGGGATTTCCTCGCTGGCCAGCATAGGAACACTTGAGAGCACACCCGAACCATCGTCAACAAGCATGTGTGGCGAGAGCAGTACCGAATGTTCAGGCAGTAGTGCGCTTAACTCGGCGTACAAGGACATGGCGTAGTAATTGGATTTCGCTATGATGGAACGTGCGATATGACGGGTGTCTTTGCGGTGCTGGTGAATAATCGAAACTTCACCACCAATATTATTGGCAGCAAAAGAGCGGTAGTAGGCTTCTTCTGCTCCAGGATCAACCAGCACCGGGTACCGAATGATGATCAGCGCCTCACCATGTTCGCTGGTCACCGACAGCTCGGCATTTGCTGCTTTGACTGGTAGACCGATGATTTAATGCCACGCGCAGTACCAGCACATGCCACCTGGAGTAAAACCAGCAGGAAAACCAGGACTGGTTTCCACACTGAAAACACTGCTTGCTGGTTAAAGGATATTGCGCCCAAAAGCCGATTCAACCTGTATTTTGAATAAGAGACAGCATAATAATAAGTCATGCTTAAAAATCCAACCCATCATTATGGGACAAACCCTCGCTTCTACTCGTTAAGCCGAGAACCATCACCACCGGTTTTTGATATTATCCCCCCTTAATTAAATACCTGTCGATCGTATCTTTTGGTTTTCTCAGGATATCGGGCATTGTTAAAACGCCAGTGATAAACCGATTCCTGCTCATATGGATGGAATATTCGTGAAAATTCTCTTAGCCGTCATTGCGGCAATGCTGCTTTCAGCTTGTACCGACGACCCAGCACCGACTGAAGTAGCAAGTCAGCCTGAATCACCCACCGCAGATCCGATAGTCCAGCAAGTTGCTGAAACTGAAAAGGCCTCAAACCAGGTCGATCGATTTGCCGACATCCAGGTCCTGACATATGAAGTGCCGGGGTTTGATGATTTAAGTTTGCAGGAAAAGAAACTGGCCTACTATCTTTCCCAGGCTGCCCTGGCCGGTCGTGACATTACCTACGACCAGAATTATCAGCATAATCTGCGTATTCGAAAATTGCTCTCAGCAGTGGTTGCATCCTATCAGGGTGATCGCGATAGCAGCGCCTATAAGAACCTGCTCGAGTATGCAAAACGTGTCTGGTTTGCAAATGGTATCCATCATCACTATTCAGCCGACAAAATGCGACCGGGTTTCACATCATCAGCACTCGCCGAAATGGTTCACCAGAGTGATGCTTCCTCATTGCCGCTTGAACCAGGGCAATCGGTAGAGGAACTGCTTGAACTTCTGCAAAACCCCCTGTTCGACACCCAAACGGCTGCCAAGAAAGTGGTGCTGGATGCTGATATTGATCAGCTAAGTGCTTCGGCCGTAAATTACTATAGGGATGTGACGGCCGCTGAGGCTACGGCATTTTATGCAAACAGGCTGGACGAAGACCCTGAGCGCCCGGTTTCCTGGGGACTCAACTCGCAACTGGTAAAAACCGATGGTGAGTTGGTGGAAAGAACCTGGAAAGTCGGAGGCATGTATGGTCAGGCCATTGAGCAAATAGTCTATTGGCTTGGCAAGGCGATAACGGTCGCTGAAAATGATTTTCAAAAAGCCTGGCTGGAAAAACTGATCACCTATTATCAAACCGGTGATCTCAAAGTCTATAACGACTACAACGTGGCCTGGGTTGCCGATGTCGATTCCCGTGTAGACGCTGTCAATGGCTTCACCGAAGTCTATGACGACCCACTGGCCTATCGCGGAGCCTGGGAATCAGTCGTCTCAATACGTGATCTCGAAGCCACCCAACGTATTTCTGCGATAGCAGAGCAGGCTCAGTGGTTTGAAGACAATTCTCCCATCATGGATGAGCACAAGAAAGAAAACGTGGTGGGTATTTCTGCCAAGGTAATCACCATAGTCATGGAAGGTGGTTCGGCCTCACCCGCCACTCCCATTGGTATCAACCTGCCAAACGCAAACTGGATACGAAAAGAACATGGGTCAAAGTCCGTCACACTGGGCAACATCATGTCAGCTTACGATACGGCATCCGCAGCCAGTGGCTTGAGTGCAGAGTTTACCTATAGCGAAGAGGAGAAAGAGCGATCGAAAAAATATGGTGAACTGGCATCCCTGCTGGACGTGGATTTGCATGAAGTCATAGGTCATGCCTCTGGCCAGATCAACCCTGGTGTTGGCACACCAAAAGAAACTCTGAAAACCTACGCTTCAACACTGGAAGAGGCACGTGCAGACCTGGTTGCTCTTTACTACATCATGGATCCAAAACTGGTCGAACTGGGTCTTATGCCTTCACTGGAAGTGGCTAAAGCCTCTTTCGATGACAATATTCGCAATGGCTTTTTACTACAGTTGCGTCGTATCAAACCCGGTGATGATATCGAAGAGGCGCACATGCGTGAGCGGCAGCTAATCGCGGCCTGGGCCTATGAGAAAGGACAGTCTGACAACGTCATCGAGAAAATCCTGGAAGATGGCAAGACTTATTACGTCATTCGCGACTATGATGCCCTGCGTGTACTGTTTGGTGAGCTACTGCGGGAAATTCAACGCATCAAATCAGAGGGTGACTACGAAGCGGCCAGCGAGCTTGTTGAGACCTATGGTGTCAAGGTTGACCAGGAAGTACACCAGGAAGTCCTGGCGCGGGTTGCTCCACTCAATATCGCCGCTTACTCCGGTTTCATTCACCCCAAATACATCCCCGTTGAAGAAAACGGAGAAATTGTTGATGTGAAAGTGGACTATCAGGACGATTTTGTCGAACAGATGCTGGATTATGATCAAAATCACAGTTTTTTACCTGTTAATAATTGACGATCATTCGCAAAACCTAAAATTCGGATAAATCATCATGCTGGAACAACTGGAAGCCGTATCACCTGACCCAATTCTCGGAATTCTTTCTGCATTCACCGCGGATCCCAACCCACAGAAAATCGACCTGGGTATTGGGGTATACAAGGACGAATCTGGTGAAACACCCATGCTGAAATCCGTCATTACGGCGGAGAAAATGATGATTGAACGGCAAATTACCAAGTCCTACCTGGGTCCACCAGGTGTTCCGGGATTTAATGATGCCATGGCGAAACTGGTTTTCGGACCGGAAAGTGAGGCTCTCGCTCAAGGGCGTATCTGCACGATTCAGACTCCGGGTGGCACAGGGGCACTTCGTGTGGCTGCGGATCTGATCAATACAGCTGATACAGATGCACGTATTTGGGCCAGTGAGCCCACCTGGCCAAATCACCTGGCCATTTTCCCGGCAGCGGGGCTGGTAATGGATTCCTACCCCTACTTCGATAAGGAAAACAGTAGTCTGCGTTTTGATGACATGATGGAGCAGCTGGACCAGCGCGGACCAGGAAATGCGGTGTTATTCCATGCCTGCTGTCATAACCCCTGTGGTGTAAGCCCCGACCCGGATCAATGGGAGGCCATCACTGACCTTGCCGCGAACGCGGGTTCCTGCCAGTGGTCGATATGGCCTACCTGGGGTTTGAACGTGGACTGGAAGAAGATAATCTTGCCGTCAGGTTATTTACACAAAAATGCCCGGAAGTCGTCGTCGCAAGCTCATGTTCGAAAAACTTCGCGGTATATCGGGAACGTGTAGGTGCACTTTCCGTCGTATCAGCCAGTGCCAGCAAGTCAGCCGATATTGAGAGTGTCATTCACTCTCTGACACGAAAGAACTATTCCATGCCGCCATCACACGGTCCGGCCGTTATCGACATATTACTGAAATCGGAAGAACTGACTGCCCTGTGGCGCTCAGAGGTTGCCGATATGCGTGAGCGGATTAATGGATTGCGTACGACTCTTGCTGAGAAAATACGTGCCAGCGGTATCAGCCGCAATTTCTCATTCCTGGCAAGACAAACCGGTATGTTTTCTTTCCTGGGTCTCAGTGTTGAGGAATGTCAGCGCTTACGCGACGAGTTCTCGATCTATATCGTCGATTCATCACGTGCCAATATTGCATCATTCAATTCCGGGAATCTGAACTATTTTGTCAGTGCGCTTGCTGAAGTCGTGAAGGAATGACCTGGTCCAGCACCAGGTCATGACTAATGGTTTACTTAATATAACCCAGCTTCTCTAGCGTTATCAGTATGCGATGAGCTGCAAGATCCGGCGTGAGTTCAGCTGTATCTATGATCTGCTCAGCATTTTCCGGAATCTCGTAGGGGTCATCGATACCGGTAAATCCCTTGATCAGACCGGCACGGGCCTTTGCATACAGACCCTTTCGATCCCGCACTTCACAGACTTCGATTGCGGTGGAGACAAACACTTCGATAAACCCGCCCAAGGGTGAAATCAGTTCTCGAACCCGTCGTCGTGCCGAAGTATAGGGTGCGATAGGCGCACAAATCGCGATACCACGATTCTTGGTAATCTCACTGGCGACAAAACCGATACGCTGAATATTGAGATCACGATGTTCCTTGGAAAAATTCAGCTCACTGGAAAGATTCTTGCGCACCACGTCACCATCCAGCAAGGTGACAGGACGTGAACCGTCCTCGAGCAACTTGACCAGCAGCGCATTGGCAACGGTGGATTTTCCGGAGCCGGAAAGACCGGTAAAGAATATGGTTAGGCCTTGCTCATGTTTTGGTGGATGGGCCCGCCGCAATTCTTCCACCACGTTCGGATAAGAGAACCATTCCGGAATTTCCAGACCTTCCTGTAATCTGCGACGAAATTCCGTTCCGGAAAGATTCAATACCTTGTCACCTGCTTCGGTCTCATCTTCAGCCATGTATTCGGCTTTATTTTCCACGTACACCATGTTCTTGAATGGAACCATGGTGACATCCAGTTCTTCTTCATGCTGTTTGAACAGTTCCTGCGCATCATAGGGGCCATAAAATGGCTCGCCATTTCGGTCATTACCAGGACCTGCGTGGTCACGACCAACGATAAAGTGTGTGCAACCGTAATTTTTACGGATGATGGCATGCCACAGGGCTTCACGGGGACCACCCATACGCATGGCCAGGTTGAGAAGACTGAGTTGAGTGGTCTGCTCGGGGTACTGTTCGAGAACATGCTCATAGCACCGTACCCGGGTGAAATGATCGATATCACCCCGCTTGGTCATACCCACGACCGGTTGGATAAGCAGATTCGCCTCGGCTTCTCTGGCGGCGCGAAATGTTAGCTCCTGGTGAGCCCGATGCAGGGGATTGCGGGTCTGGAAGGCTACAATTTTGCGCCAGCCCAATTTGCGAAAACGACCCCGCAGCTCGGATGGTGTGTCACGTAGCAATTTGTAATCAAAATAGGTTGGCGGCTCTACACCACGAACACGGCCACCCAGATAAACCGGATGCGCGATATTCATCAGGTAATTGACACCTGGATGTAAATCGTCTGTTGTACCAAATACGCGTTGCGCTTCGCTGGCTTTGTCCGGTGTCCAGATATCCGACAGATCCATGGTTGCCAAAAGCACACCCTCAGGATCACGTAGCGCGATCCGATCACCGGTCTTGAGATCGGCGGCAAATTCCGAGCTGACATCCAGCGTGACTGGCATGGGCCACAAAACACCATCAACCAAACGCATGTCATTACAGACTGATTCAAAATCCTGTTCGCCCATGAACCCTTCCAGTGGAGAGAAGGCGCCATTCATCAACAGGTCCAGATCGCAAACCTGTCGACCAGTCAAATCCCAGGAGGCTAACTCCCTGGCCAATTCTTTTTCTTTATCTGCCAGGTTTTCAGTCAGGTAAAGTTCTTTTAGCTGACCACCATGTGGTTCTTTAAATGCACCCATCAAAATATTCCTTTTAAATTCTTTTATTTATTTGCAAACCCGTTCAGCAATAAATCCGTACAGTCCTGAACGATGCTAAAGATGTCCAAATCGGGATCGCGAACGATCAGGTCGCCCCAGGAGTTGCACAATCCGATAACTGCAAGTGCGGCAAAATGGCAATCCATTGATTCACGCAATACACCATCACTTACACCCTGTTCAAAAATTCCTTCGAGTAATTGTCGGTATCGACTGCCCCGCTCCTTCAGATCCTTGCGTTCAAGCTCGGACAGATACAATCGTTCGTTGTTGTAGACCTTTAAAGCTTCGTTCTTCTCACGATAGCTGGACAAATGAGAACTGATCGTGGCCAGCAGCCTGGCCTCAAACGGCTGATCATTACCCGCAATATTTTCCATGCGCCTGACATAGTCACCGATACCCAACATGCATACTTCAAAAAGGGCTTCGTCCTTGGACTTGAAGTAGTAGTACAGGCTGCCCTGCTTGATACCCATACGACGGGCGATACCGGATGTACTTGCACCATGGAAACCTTTTTCAGCAAATTCAGCCGCTGCAGCCCTGGTGGCCTGCAAGCGCTGTTGCTCATACTTGGTGAGATCTTTTTCCTGCTGCAATGTCGACTCCCAATCCGCTGGTGAGAATTCTATAGTGTTATAGAATTATTGCAAGAAATATTTTTGACCATGTTAAATCAATTAGTTATAAGGAATATAACCAATTAACATATAGAAATTTAGAATTTATGACTGGACACTAGTCCAGGTTGATATCAACCATCAGCTCATTGGCAAGGTCTTCCAACTCCAGTCGCAGGGATTCAATCGAAGCGTTGGCGGGAATCAGTAAGCGGGCGTTGGCAAGAAACAGATGTTCACCTGACATCGAGGCACTTTGACACTCTGTGTCCAGTTCCAGGACGCTGACCTGGTGTTGATTCAGAATCGAAGTGATGTCGTGAATAATCCCGGGCCTGTCCTGACCTACCAGTTCAAGAGTGAACTCCCGGACATCTTCCCGGGAAGATGCACCAGAACTGCGCTTTGCCACAACATGCATACCCTTCGACTCCAGGTCCCGCAATGCCTGCAGAAATGATTCGACCTCTTTGGCTGGAACATGGGCCAGCAATATCCCTGCAAACTGGCCGGCAAGGGAAAGCATGCTGCTCTCGGTCCAGTTGCCATGATGGGCTCCCAGAACATTGGATAAGGACTCAACGATGCCCGGGCGGTCTTCGCTGACAATGGTCAAAACAATGGATTCATTCATAGGTTTTCAATATCGCCCCTATTACACAGTAAATCAAGGAACGGAAGAAAATTATGGGCAGGTCAAACTGGGTGAGTTCGAAGTGATAAAGCCCGCTCAGGATGAGCAGGACTCAGAGTTGTCGAGTGAAGAGTGCGAATCAGACGCGCTCGATGACCACCCTTAATTTGAGCGTAAATATCGATACCTGGTTCAGAAATCCTGGAGATTCACGAACGCCAACCGACAACTCTGTCTGATGTGCGGTGATCCGTTCTTCTAAGCTGGGACATGGACAGGGTAAATCACTTTCAACTTCACCCGAATCGTTCTGGAACAGGTCAACTTCCGTGGCTAGTAGTTTCATGCGTACGAGTAAAGAACCATCAGCTTCACCACCTGCGAGAACCAGTGGCTCTGGTGGCCCGGGTGGGTCTTGAATAACACCCGCTGGAAGGTTGTGCTTTTTGACTTTGATGGCTCCTTCGCCCTTCAAGCCTTCATTGAAAACCTTGACACCGAGGTCAAATTTCCAATCGTCACCTATATCTCCTTCCTGGCTTTCAGAAAGAACCGAAATTGTCACCTTGAACGCCATGCTTGCTCCCCATGTACCGAAACGAATATGCCAACACCCGTATTGACTGCCAAGTTTAGCAGTTACCGGAGGTGAGATTCATTAATTCATTACAAAATCCAAAGATAAATAAATATTACTTAGAGAATGTTAAAAGGTGGTGCTAAAAGAATCATCCGGCTAAGGTACAGCATGTGTAAAAAACAGCCAGACCGGACGTCGGAAACATGTTTTCTATCCCACCGATATTCTGATGCTGTTTAATTCTTATATCTTCATATTTGTTTTTCTTCCGGTTAGTCTGGCCGGATTTTTTCTGATTGGTTCACGCAACCATCATCGTATTGCCATCAGCTGGCTGGTTGCCTGTTCATTGTTTTTTTATGGGTGGTGGAACCCTGCTTACCTGGGTCTCATCCTCGCATCAATATTATTCAATTTTGCTATTGGCAATGTTCTGAGCAACAGCGGCACCAAAAACCGCAAGTGGGTATTGATTGCAGGAATTGGTTTCAACCTGGGTCTGCTGGCTTACTACAAGTATGCGAATTTCTTTATAGACAGTATCTATTGGTCGTTTGGCACTGCCTATCACCTGGAAAAGATTGTTTTACCCCTGGCCATATCGTTTTTTACGTTTCAGCAAATCGCATACCTGGTTGATGCCTATCGTAATGAAACTCGGGAATACAATTTTCTGCACTACTGCCTGTTTGTCACATTCTTTCCACAACTCATTGCCGGGCCCATCGTGCATCACCGGGAAATGCTACCCCAGTTTGCAAAAGACATCATTTACAAACCTGACTACCGCAACCTGGCGGTTGGCCTGACCATCTTCACCATCGGCCTGTTCAAGAAAGTGGTTCTTGCAGATGGTGTCGCCATTTACGCCAACCCGGTTTTTTCGGCAGCAGAGGCTGGAATAACTCTGTCGTTCATTGAATCCTGGGGTGGATCACTGGCATACACCCTGCAGATCTATTTCGATTTTTCCGGTTATTCGGACATGGCCATTGGCCTGGGCCGGATGTTTGGAATACGACTACCCCTGAATTTTCATTCGCCACTCAAGTCGGTGAATATCACCGAACTATGGCAGCGCTGGCATATGACCCTGTCCAGATTTCTCAGGGACTACCTGTACATCCCCCTGGGTGGCAATCGAAAAGGAACTGCCCGGCGTTACCTGAACCTGATGATTACCATGTTACTGGGCGGACTCTGGCATGGTGCCGCCTGGACTTTTGTTCTGTGGGGTGCCATGCAGGGCGTGGGTTTGGTGATCAATCAGGTGTGGCGCAATCTTCGCAGGCTTATGGGAATGAACCCCGATCAATCCACCCTTCCGGGAAGGGCAATATCCGTTCTACTGACTTTTTTGTTCTTTTGTATCAGCTTTGTACTGTTTCGAGCAGAAACATTTACCGGCGCAACACGTGTGCTAACCGCCATGTTTGGTGGGAACGACTTCGTTCTGCCATCGGGGTTGGCCCCGTTGTTTTCTGACATTCAGCCCTGGCTGGCCCAGAATGGCGTCCTGTTCGGCGAACATGTACCCAATGTACTGGCAAGCTGGAGTGACGGATTCAAGACCATCGGCCTACTGCTGATCATTCTTTGGTTCATGCCCAATACCCAGCAGTTTATGGCCGCCTTCAACCCGGCGTTCGACACCTATAGAGGGAAAATCGAGATAGGGATACCTCAGCGACCCCGGTTTGTAATGTCCAGGGGATGGGCTGTACTTATCGGGATCATGTTTATCGTCACGGTGGGCTCACTTACGCGTGTGAGTGAATTTCTGTATTTCCAGTTCTGATATGAATACTGAACAGGAAAAGGCTGGAAAATTTCTGCAGATCGCAGTGCTTGCTGCTTTTGGTTTCGGTCTGTTCATGGTCTGTACCAATTACTTTATTGATCGTTACTATGTTTTTCACCCCCAGGAGGGTGTTTTCGAGGAAATCCTGGAACCCAATACCAGGGTACTCAAAGCACGCTACCTGGAAGAGCATTGCCAGGACTTCAATGCCATCGTGATGGGCTCATCACGCGATGTGGCCTATCACACAAAAGAGATTAACGAGCAATTTGGTGTCAATACCTATAACTTCGCCGTGGCATCAGGAAACCTGCGTGGCATCCTGGCACGTCTGCAGTGGCTGAAAAACCGGGATTGCCTGCCCGGAAGAATATTCCTGCCGATTTCGATTGACCGCCTGCACCTGCCACTGGTATCAAACGATCTGCTGAGAAAGGAGTTTCCGGGTATCACCCCCGGTAAAAGCTACCGACGAGAGTTCCTCCTCAGTTACCTGGGCAGTGATGCGCTGATTTCAAATCTGCGGAAGTTCGGTAAACGCGTACTTAATAAGGATGAGATCAAATTCCGCTATGACATGGCTACCGGCGATGTTAGCTACCTGTGGGACCGGGAGGTGCAAATGACCGCCTGCCCACAGGTTCCTGTGACCACAGACCCCCAGGTGATACGCGTCTATGTCGATCACCTGGAAAAGATTCGAGCCCTGGCCGAAGCAAATGGTGCTGTCATCACCTTGATCTGGAATCCCATCGCAATCTCCGACCAATTGACTCACGTCGAGGATGCCCGGGTGCTGCTGGAAACCATTTCAGGTTCTTTTAACAGGATTTACCGACTGCCACTGCATGACCCACGTCTTAGAAGCAGTTCTCACTTTCACGACCCGGGTCATTTCAAGACAGAATTGGGGACAGCAGTGACAGCTTCGGGAGATAATGAGGTGAGCCTGGGAAATTTGAGCAAAGAGTTGGAACAGGCCGCACAAAATTGTGAAAGACCGGAGCGCTGAGTGTCGGAAACTGATTCCAGACAGAAACCTAAAAAACCCTTTGGTAAGAGTGATGGTTTTCGTCGCTTCAAGCTGAGCCTGAAACGCTTGATCGGAAGAGAGCCACGCTTAAAACCCGATCGAAAAGTCGCACTAACACGCTTCGGCGACTGGTGGATCTGTGCTGATCTCGTGCGGGAGGGGCAAGTCGTCTACTCGTTGGGCGTGGGCGAAGATATTGATTTTGATCTCGAAATAATCAAGGCAAAGAATGTACAAGTATTTGCATTTGATCCTACGCCAAATTCCATTTCCTGGCTGGAATCCAAAACCCTCCCCGATCAATTCCACTATTATCCCTGGGCTGCAGCGGAAGAGAATGGCTCATTGTTTATCTATCCACGTATTCGTGATGACGGCAGCCAATCGCGCGTGATGTATACGATACTGCCCGAACCAGAAGCACATAATGATGGTGTAGAAGTCGCAGCCAAAACGGTGGAGCAGATGATGAATGATCTGAACCACGAGCATATCGATGTTCTGAAAATGGACATTGAGGGCGCAGAGTACGGTGTGCTTGGTACTTTATTGAATTCAAATATCCGCCCGGAACAGTTGCTGATTGAATTCCATCACCGCTTTCCTGACCTGGATGTCTCTCACACACTGGATGCCATTACCCGATTGCGTCAGACCGGCTATAGCCTGGTACACATCAGTGTCACAGGTCGCGAATTTACTTTTTTACAGAACCCGAACTAGCGTCCCAGCCGTGCTTCACTGTCCAAACATGATGCTCCAACCTATCTGGTAGGAGTTCAGGTCTGTATCGACCCGGGTGTTGGTTCGGGCTGAGAAAAAGGCAAACTTCAGGTTCTGAGACCTTGTAATGGGTACACCCATTGTCAATGCCCAGTACCCAACCCGGCTGTCATCAGATTTTGGCAGGCCATTGATCCGGGATCGTGCTCCATGACCAAAGCCCATGCTGAAACCAGCCCATAAACCTGGCTTGAAAGTCTTAATGATATGGCCCTGGAGAAACCAGAGAGGATCCTGTTTCCTCACTGTCCCTTTCCAGAATTCGTCATTCTTGCCGTACAGGAAAACGGAACCAGTCAACTCATACTCCCATTTTCCACGCTGATGCAATACCCCCAGTTGAGGCCGCAAAACCCAGCGATTATTACCCAGGTTGATCAGACGATCACCACTGTACTCACCCCACGGAGCCGAAACGGCAATAGCTGCACCCACTGTGGTGTTCACCGGATGGGTAGCCTTGTAAGTCATAAATTCCTTGAGCTTGAGGGCTGGCGCACCATACAGATTAACTGAAAGCCGCACCCTGGGATCACCAAATCCCTGTCTGTCAGCGGTTGTGGGTATTCCATTCAACAGGCCTTTCCACTTGCCTTTGCTAAAAGGAACAATGAATTCAAGCCTTGCTGATTTACCATATAAATCAAAAGTCCGGATGTAGACGGCAGCCAGGCTATCAATCTCCATTGTGGCGTCTTCAATCAACAAGGCGGGATCGAACAGAATATCACCGTCGGTAAATGCACCACCCAGGCCCAAAAAGTTCACATCTGAAGGCAAATGAGACCATTTCCTGGGTTCGAGGTTTTGAGCGCATACCGAATTGCAAAGAAACAAAAATACGCATGCCAGCCATGTCCAGACGCTTCTCATGTCATTGAATCACGAATTCAATCATGTTCTTTTCGTAGGGTGAAGTGTCGGGCATATGGGTTTCCAGTTTCTATATCTTAGCTGCGGTTGTCATGGTGCAATATTATCCGTGAATATATGATGATGTTTGTCAAGCCATGAACTACACAATTCAGATTAAATAATAGAAACATTTAACCATGAAGCGTAGGCACAAGTTTGAAAGCCAATTCTGGGGTTCGCTGGGGTTTTTCCTTAGTCATGGCGGTAAAACCACCATTCGTGGAGTCCAGCAAAATGGTCTGCAAAAATCTCTCGGCCTCTCAGCTTCACTGAATTACAATATTTCACTGCAATGGGGTCTCAGTTTTCGCTTTGGCGAAACGGTAAAAAAGAACGCTTTTGGTCTGGATGGTTCGTTGTACCATCTCAAACTGATTAGCAGGTTCTAGTAACATGATCAACAGCATATCAATTCAATCTTCAGAAGCCTGTAGGGGTTTTGCCCAATCAGATAATGATCTGAAGCATCCTATAATCCAGTGTTTGAACAGGGGTTTTCGATGAACATGTTTACTCCATCAAGAGAACGGTCAAATCCGCAGAGCTCAGGCATTCGTGACATATTTACATGCCTGCTTGCTGCTCTATTGCTGTGTTTTTTCAGCTCAATCGTCATTGCCCAGGAGGCTGATCAGCAAGTCGACACGGCAGCACAGTCAACACCCGACCAGGCAGCGGAAGATGATGAGCCCGAGGAAGAGGTCAATACCAATGACCCCACAGCCGCTGCAATATCCATATCCGCAGGCTGGGAATTTTATGATTGGCATGAAGACGTAATCGCACCCGGGC
>PVMS01027127.1_pt1 | contig 13776 bp, 12 predicted proteins | sample 1853461 | NCBI WGS metagenome assembly PVMS01 (sample SAMN08582032, study PRJNA380276) | Marine sediment metagenome, whole genome shotgun sequencing project. | isolation source: ocean sediment barecode stripped | collected 2017 | reverse complement strand
TGGCATTGTCCCAGGCACCACCGCTATTTGATGAGGCAATCGCCAACACGCCACCTGCAACCAGCGATCCGACCAGGATACCGCCTACGGCTGCAACACCAAACAGGTATCCGGTCACGATAGGTGTACCCATGATGAGAATTCCCGGCGCAATCATTTCACGCAACGCAGCCTGGGTCGAAATTGAGACGCACCTTTCGTAATCCGGTTCGCCGGTGCCTTCCATAATTCCCGGGATGGTTTTGAACTGACGGCGGACTTCTTCGATCATATCGAAGGCCGCTTTACCCACAGACTTCATGGTCATCGCTGTGAACAGGAAGGGCAGTACAGCGCCAATGAAAACACTGGTGTAGACCACCGGATCCAGCAGGCTCATATTGATTGGGCTGCCCATCAGCTTCTCGGAAGCCGTGATGAATGCGGCAAACAGGGCCAGTGAAGTCAGGATGGCTGCGCCAATGGCAAAGCCTTTACCAATCGCTGCCGTCGTATTACCTGCCGAATCGAGAATGTCGGTACGCCGGCGTACTTCTTTATCCAGTCCAACCATTTCGGCGATACCACCGGCGTTGTCGGCTACGGGGCCATAGGCATCAATCGTCAGTGCAATCACCAGTGTGCCCAGCATACCCAGTGAGGCGATTGCCACACCGTACATACCGGCCAGCCCCCATGAAATAAAGATACTCGCGGCAATACAAAGGTAGGGTAACACCGTACTCTTGTAACCCGGGCCAGACCATAAATGATGTTGGTGGCAACACCGGTTTCACAGGATTTGGCCAATTCCTGGACCGGCTTGTACTTCTCAGAAGTGTAATAACCCGTCAGCAAACCAACCGCCAGACCAGCCATAAGTCCTGCAAGGAAGCAACCGTAAACACCCATGCTGGAGTAGGTTTCACCACCCAATTCGAACGATCCAGGGATCAGTGCCTTGGTTACAAAGTACATCACCACGGCCATCAGGGCACTGGAGATAATCAATAGTTTCATTAGGGCCGGGGCGACATCGTCCTCGGTCTTCACACCAACCATCAGCTTGGTGATCAGACTGATGGGAATACCTACCGCGCTGATCACAATGGGGTATAAAAGCGCATTCGGATCGTAGGCAAATGCAATGGCTGAAATGACCATGGCTGCGCAAGTGCTTTCGGCGCAGGAACCAAACAGATCGGCACCCATACCGGCCACGTCACCCACGTTGTCACCCACGTTGTCGGCAATCACTGCCGGGTTACGCGGATCATCTTCAGGAATACCCTGCTCAACTTTACCCACCAGATCGGCACCAACATCGGCCGCCTTGGTGAAAATTCCACCCCCGACACGGGCAAACAGAGCGATCGTAGAACCACCCAGGCCAAATCCGGCAATCACCTCCATCAGGACGTGATTGTTTTCCGGCCCAAGGTCAGCTAACAAGGTGCTCATCACCACGTAAATTACGACCAGCCCCAGCACGGCAAGACCGACCAGCGCAAAGCCCATAACGGCTCCTGAGTTGATAGCGACGTCAAACGCATGAGAAATGTCCTTCTTGGCGGAAACAGTGGTTCGGGCGTTGCCCTGGGTGGCTACTTTCATTCCTATATAACCGGAGGCAATAGAAATGGCACCACCAAAAAGGAATGCGATGGCGGTATAAACACCTTCGCGGATATCCGGTGTGTGTGCATCATCAATCAACACGACAATGACAGCCGCAAAAGCCACCATGAAGATGGCAAGGAATTTGTATTCCTGCTTCAAAAAAGCCATGGCGCCCTTGGCGATAGCGCCATGAATGAACGTGAGCTTCTTGGCATCCTGCTCATTCAGGCCCATAGTCAATGGAACAGCGTTCACTTTTTTCATGTAGAAAAACGCGGTGGCAAGACCCAGCAAAGACAAGGCTGTGGTGACGATTATGGTTATTCCAAACATCTAAATTGCACTCCCAAAAATGACTTCTGCTTTTTAGCTGGCGCGCACTTTACCACAAACCGTTGCGGGCTTGGCATAAAATGCCGTAAATACCGCGTGTTAGATAGGTTTTAGGTTTTTTTCAGCCATTCGATGACGGCTCAGACTCAGACAGCGAATTCCGGCAGCACCTTTTTGACCATGACCTTACGTAGCCTGACATAACGTGGCAGCCCTCGTCGGTCATAAGGAGGATAGGACTCTCCCCGTATCAATGGTTCCAGGTAGCGTCGAGCTGCTGGCGTAATACCAAAGCCGTCCTGGGTGATATAGCTCTTGGGCATCTTCTTCTCACGATTGGCAACACGCCCAAGAGACGCTTCCTCAATTTTCCAGCGATAGGGGTTATTGGAAATCCGCTTGATAACGGGCATAACACCATTCTTGCCCTGCAGCGCAAATTTGACCGCCGCGGCACCGACTGCATATGCCTGGTCGACATCTGTGGATGAGGCCAGGTGACGTGCTGATCGCTGCAGATAATCTAAAACCGCCCAGTGATACTTGTAGCCAAGACCCTTCTGGACAATCTCTGCCAACACCGGCGCCGCACCACCGAGCTGGGCGTGACCAAAGGCATCTTTGGTTCCGGCTTCAGCCAGGAAGCGACCATTGGCGCTGCGTACACCTTCGGATACGACGATGGAACAATACCCATGCGTTTCCACTGCCTGCTTTACTCTGGCCAGAAAGGTTTTCCGATTAAATGCCACTTCCGGAAAAAGGATAATGTGTGGTGGATCGCCGGCGTCACGCTGAGCCAGCCCACCTGCAGCTGCAATCCAACCCGCGTGACGACCCATTACTTCCATGATGAACACCTTGGTTGAACTGGAGGCCATCGACTCCACGTCAAGGCTGGCTTCCATGATGGAAACTGCAACATATTTTGCCACCGAGCCAAACCCGGGGCAGTTGTCTGTTACCGGCAGATCATTGTCAATGGTTTTGGGTATCCCGATGCATTGCACCGGAAAATCCAGCTTCTTGCTGATTTGCGAGACCTTATGAGCTGTATCAGCCGAATCGCCGCCACCGTTGTAAAAAAAATATCCGACATTGTGGGCACGCAGGACTTCAATCAGGCGTTCATATTCTCGCTGGCTTTCCCCGATGCTCTTGAGCTTGTAGCGGCAGGAACCGAATGCGCCACCAGGTGTGTGCCTAAGGGCAGCTACGTCAGCTTTACGCTCACGCGTGGTGTCAATCAACTCTTCTTTCAGCACACCGATGATACCGTCTTTTCCGGCCAGAACCTTGCCGATTTTGTCGTTGTTCTCACGAGCCGTTTCAATGACACCACAGGCCGTGGCGTTGATCACCGGGGTTACCCCCCCGGACTGAGCGTACAGGATGTTTTTCTTCATGGATCGAAACTCACCTCAGATATGTAAACAGAGAAAAAAGTCGCATTGACTTGGTCAAGGCTAACAGTTAGCGTTAGCGGCTTATTCTAGTGGACGAGATGCGTGTTATGCGAATCGTGTTACTCGGTGCTCCTGGTTCCGGCAAAGGTACCCAGGCAGCTTTGATGGTAGAAGAGTTGGGATTACCACATATATCCTCGGGTGTACTCCTGCGTGCGGCTATTCAAGCGGGCTCGGAGCTGGGTACCAAGGCAAAATCCGTAATTGACCGTGGTGAACTGGTTTCTGACGATATCATGCTGGGCCTGATTGAAGAACGCCTGGGCCAGGATGATGCCGGCAAAGGGTTTATTCTCGACGGCTATCCACGCAATCTTTCCCAGGCCGAGGCTCTGGACAAGCTGCTGGCACGTCTGGATCAACCGGTTGACGAGGCTCTGCAAATCGATGTCGACGAAGATCAGGTGATCGCCCGAATTGCCGGCCGAGCAGCCCTTGAAGGCAGAAGTGACGACAGCGAGGAAGTGGTGCGCAATCGCATGAAGATCTACGCTAAGCAAACTGCACCCTTGGTGGGCTACTATGCGGACAAGGGTGTTCTGACTCGAATACTCGGCGATGGAACGATCGAGGAAGTATTTCAGCGTGTTGTTGGCGTTTTACGAACTCGAGCCTCCTGATTCACCCCCATCCTGGTGACTTACAAATGAATCCTGTAGCGTGAGTCGCTTTATTCTGCGTCTGCTGGATGTAATGCGCTTGCGTTCCGGCCCACAGGATATGCCCGGTGGCTGGAGTATTGCTGTACTGATCTGCCTGATCTATCTCAGCCAGGGATTTTTTGCCGACCGGGTTCTGGCTGAAACGAATTCTGCCCCACGCAGCCTCATTGCAGTATCCATTCAATTCCTGGTCACGGGTCTATTACTCAGATTCCGGCATCTGAATGATCGTCTGCCACAAACACTGACCACGCTGGCAGGCACCGGTATCATTTTTGGGGCAATTTCCATTTTTCTGGTGCTGCAGGTCCAGTCTGAGCATTTCCAACCGGCTCTGGCACTGGTATGGTTTGCTGCGTTTTTGTGGAGTCTTACAGTGGATGGCTATATTTACAGACATGCCTTGTCCACTACAATGAGCATGGGAATGCTTGTGGCTGTACTAATATTCGCGCTTAATTTTTTTCGCCATAGAATTTATTTTCGCGGCGTGAAAAAGCATCGGGTCTGAAAATTATGCATATTCACATATTGGGCGCCTGCGGGACTTTCATGGGTGGTGTTGCGCTGCTGGCAAAACGTGCCGGTCACCGCGTGTCGGGCTCTGATCAACACACTTATCCACCCATGAGCACTCAACTTGAAGCCGAAGGTATCGAGTTGTTCGAAGGCTATTCGGCTGACTACATTGACCCCGTCACTGACCTGGTCATAATCGGGAATGCGCTGAGCCGGGGTAATCCCGCCATTGAGTATGTATTGAACGAGGGTATGAATTACACCTCGGGTCCACGCTGGCTGGGAGAAAATTATCTGCGTGGCAAGTCAGTGATTGCCGTTGCAGGAACTCATGGGAAAACCACCACTTCAAGTATGGTCGCCTGGATTCTCGAGAGTGCGGGACTCAAACCCGGGTTTCTCATCGGTGGTATTCCGCACGATTTTGGTTACTCGGCACGTGATGGTAATCAGTATTTTGTCGTGGAGGCGGATGAGTACGACACGGCCTTTTTTGACAAGCGGGCGAAATTTGTTCATTACCGTCCTGAAATCGCCATCCTCAACAATCTGGAATATGATCACGCCGATATTTACCCGGATCTACAATCAATCCAGACACAGTTCCATCACCTGGTGAGAACCATACCCGGCAGCGGGTCAATCATCAGTAATGGCCTGGATTCAAACCTGGAATCGGTTTTAGAGCAAGGCTGCTGGAGCAAATTGGAACGTTTTTCACTGGGTGAAGAGCCATCTGACTGGCGTGTCAGTTTGAAGAAACCCGGTGGTAGTGAACTCGAACTTTTTTATGGCGAAAAACCGCTTGGCGAACTGAGTTGGGGATTGCAGGGTCGTCATAACGCCATGAATGCCTGCGCAGCCATAGCGGCGACTGCGGCAGCCGGAGTCAGTCCAGGCGCAGCTATTTCAGCGCTATCGAGCTTCCAGGGTGTCAAGCGTCGTATGGAAACCATTGCGGAGATCAACGGAATTCGCGTGTATGACGATTTTGCCCATCATCCGACTGCCATCAGGCTGACACTTGAAGGATTACGACGTAATGTCAGCAATGCACGACTTCTCGTGGCCCTGGAACCACGCAGCAACACCATGAGAGCCGGGGTGCATATAGACGAACTGGGTCCGGCCCTGGTTGCGGCTGACCAGGTATGGATGAAGGCGGGTGAAGGTATCAACTGGGACCCACAGGAAGTACTGGCCTCAGTCGAAGGTCGTGGCCGGGTCGTGACCCGCACCGACGATTTGTTACAGCAAATGAAGGATGCTGTGCGACCAGGTGATCATGTTGTATTCATGAGCAATGGGGGTTTTGACGACGCGCCACATCGATTCTGTCGTATGCTTGAGGACGATGAGCGAACTTGAGATTCCACTGTTTCCCTTACGGACAGTTTTGTTTCCGGAGGGGCACCTGCCTTTGCGCATTTTCGAGCAACGATACTTGTCCATGGTGCGTGAGTGTGCCCGCACCGATACCGGTTTTGGCGTTTGCCTGATTGTCGAGGGAGAAGAGGCCATTGCACCGGTTCAGACAGCACCGGTCGGCACCCTGGCCCGAATTTATGACTGGTATACCCTGGAAGATGGATTGCTGGGGGTCTCCGCCACCGGCACATCCCGCTTTACGGTCCAGCATACTCACAAGCAGGAAGACGGATTGCTGCTGGGGCAGATTGAATTCGTCGCTGAACCCGCGCCTTGCCAGGTACCTGAGGCTTACTCTGTTTTGAGCCAGGTATTGAGCCGCTTCATGGAAAAAGTGGGTGAGAATTACCCGTCTTATACACCTGGGCATCTTGAAGATGCCCTGTGGGTCGGTTATCGGTTGTCAGAACTGTTGCCCTTGTCCGCCATTGAAAAACAAAACCTGCTGGAACTGGATGATCCCGTCAAACGACTTCAGGACCTGCTGGATATACTGCCCAGATTCCAATCTGAATAGTCCTCACCCCGGGATACGTTAATCCCTCAATAACAGCAAATCACCCGCTACAGTCTTTTGCTCCAGATCAGTGAATAACAATCTCAGGGGTTTCATTTCACGGAAATCAAACGGTACCGATCGCCAATAGCTGAAAAACCCCAGCCGCTGGGCCAGTAGTTCCTCTGAAACCTGTACCAGGTACAGGGCCCGGTTTCCGGGCTCAAGCCGGACACCCGAATCCCACATACGCACAGTCTGTAACTGTCCACTTTCAGACCGGGCTTTTCTCATCAGCAGTGTTTCCGAGCGACCACGAAACGCACGTCCCAGCAAGGGTAACGATGCCTCATTCGGTTCCGGATTCAAAGCCTGCACAACCCACAACCAATCCGTATCAGGAACTTTTTCCCATCCTGCCATCTTGAGTATTTCTTCAACACGCCCAGGATCCACTGCGACTTGAGCATTGAATCGACGTGAGGCAACGGACGATACACTGGTGCGGGCAACTGGAAGACTCTGCCAGCCGGACTCCCACCAGGTTTGCTCCGACATTTGCTGCTCGGGCAGGGCGCTGTGAAGTGCCGCAAGCTCATTGGCTACGTTTTCTTTTGCCTGCCAGGAAAGCAGCAGGAATACAGAACCATAGAAAATCAGCCCGGCCATTGCCCCGGAAAATGGTTGTAAAGCCCTTTGCCGATATGCAATACCAACAATGGTAGCCCAGGCCAGACCCAGCAACATTCCCATCACAGCGCCGCTGAACCATTCAAGACCCAGATAAACACGCGCCAGGGCCAATATGGCCATTATCAAGGCAGCAGCCAGGTAAGGCCATTGACGGTGTTTTCTTTTGGCCTCACGCGCGACCATGATAGCGAAGAACGTGAACACTACCGTGGTCAGGCTCATCGCGGAACTCGGGCTTAGCCATGTCTGCTGTGGTAATTCCATCACCTGCGGCGTGGCACGTAGTCCCCAGGCCAGCAACAACTGAATCAGCCAACCTCCGATGATGGCAACCAGCCAGTGTATCGCAGCCTTTAGACGTCGAGCACCCAAAAGCCAAAGCAACACTGCCGCACTGGATAGCAGGGTGACTTCCCAGCGAACCAGTTGGGAAATGGCAATCATGATGGGATCAGCCAGGTGGTTTCGCAGAGAAAGCGCCATGGCCTGCACTGACTGATCAAGCGCCTGGGGCTGACTGGAAAAAGGCGACAGGAACAGCATCATCACCACGCCCCGGAAAACCGGAACCAGCAGGATCCCCAACATGAAAACAGAAAGCACCGCGGGTTGGGATGGATAAAGAACCGGCCCGGTTAGCCTACCCAATATCGGATGACGACGTGTCCAGCGTATGGCATGACGCATCCAGCGGGCAGAGCGACTGGCCAGGGGTTCGTAGATTATCCGTATCAACCACCAGGTCAGCCACAACACACCCAGCAGGATCACCAGCACGACTGTTAGTCTTCCGGTGTACTCTGAAGCAACCTCCAGCGAAGCACCAAACAACATACCCGGTATGAGAAATGCCGGAGCCCATGCGACACATGCCGCTATGTCCACCGGTATGAATCGCGACGGGTGCATACGCATTATGCCGACCGCGGCGGGAATTATAGGGCGCAAGGGGCCGATGAAGCGGCCTGCGACAACGCTCTTGGCTCCGTGATCCTGAAAAAACCGGAAACCACGACTCATCAGACCCGGATAGCGCGAAAATGGCCAGATATCCAGCAAGTGTTCACGGTATCGCCTGCCCAGGGCATAGCTCAACGCATCACCCAGAAACGCACCGGTGGAGGCAGCAATCCATACGGGCGTAATATCCAGCACTCCCAGACCAATCAGGGCACCGACACCAAACAGGATCATGATTCCGGGTAACAAAATGCCAACCAGCACCAATGACTCCAGAAAAGAAACCGAAAACACAAAAACCGAACCCCAGCCAGGATTGGCATTGAGCCAGCTTAATAATTCCTGTGTCCAGCTTGCAGATTCCAATTGTCGTGTCCCGCAGTTCGTGCAACCAGCATGAAGGCGGTTATGATAATGGATTGGCGACTACTGAGCTTGATCCTGGTTAAATTCGAGCAGGTTGGACAGGTGTCAGGAAAACAGGGAGAAGCTGCATGAATGTTGAAAACCCGGGTCTGACCGGCAAGGTGCTGTTTATCACCGGTGCTTCCAGGGGAATTGGAAAAGCCATTGCCCTACGGGCGGCACGTGAGGGCGCATGTATTGTCGTGGCTGCAAAAACTGACCACAAACATCCAAAATTGCCGGGCACCATTCATGAAACCGTGGACGAGATTCAGACGCTGGGCGGTCGGGGACTGGCGATAAAGCTGGATGTAAGGGAGGACGAAGCAGTTGACCAGGCCATTGCAAAAACTGCGGAACACTTCGGGGGACTGGACATCCTGGTCAACAACGCCAGTGCCATCAAGCTGCAGAACACCAGCGACCTACGCATGAAGCGCTATGACCTGATGTTCGACGTCAATGTTCGCGGCACCTACACCACAACTCGTGCCGCGATCCCACAGCTTTTGAAATCGGCCAACCCCCATGTGCTTAATCTTTCACCACCAATCAACCTTAACCCGGTCTGGTTTAAGAACCATGTTGCCTACACCATGGCCAAGTATGGAATGAGCATGTGTGTGCTGGGTATGGCGGAAGAGTTTCGCGATCAGGGTATTGCATTCAATGCCCTGTGGCCACGAACGGTCATTGCAACTGCAGCTCTGAATCCCATGGGTGATGCAGTCACACCGGAAAACTGCCGGACACCCGAAATCATGGCCGATGCAGCATGTGAAATCCTGAAGCGCGACAGTCATAGCTGTACCGGCAACTTTTTCCTGGATGAGGACGTATTACGTATCGCGGGAGAAAAAGACTTTGATCAGTACCAGGTTAAACAGGGTCAGCCCTTGATGAAAGACCTGTTCCTGGACTAGGCGGTCATCTCAAGCGCTCTTCAGGATTGAAAATGCCTCACGAGCCGCGTTAATGGTTGATTCGATATGCTCCCCGGTATGTGCTGAGGAAACAAACCCGGCCTCGTAGGCAGAAGGGGCAAAGTAAACCCCACGATCCAGCATCAGGTGAAAGAACCGGCTGAATGTTTGCGTATCGCACTGACCGGCCTGGGCAAAATTCAGCACCTGGTCTGACTCGGTAAAGAAAACACCAAACATGGCTCCTGCCTGGGTGGTCAATAAAGGGATACCAGCCATATCAGCCTCACGCTTCAAGCCGTCGATCAGATGTCGGGCTGTTTCTGCAAGCCGATCATAAAAGCCTTCCACAGCGATCAGGTCGAGATTGGCAAGTCCGGCAGCCATGGCTACCGGGTTTCCGGACAAGGTACCGGCCTGGTAGACAGGTCCGCTGGGGGCAACCATTTCCATGTATTCCTGTTTGCCACCAAAGGCGCCAACTGGCATACCACCGCCGATCACCTTGCCAAAAGTAGACAAATCCGGAACCACATCAAACAGACTTTGTGCTCCACCCAGCGCTACCCTGAAACCCGTCATGACCTCATCAAATATCAGCAGTGCACCATGGTCATCACATAAAGCCCGTAAGCCGGAAAGGTATCCGGCGCGGGGCGGAATACAATTCATATTTCCCGCTACCGGTTCTACGATAATTGCCGCAATATCCCCACCACGAGCCTGCAAGAGTTCTTCAACGGCATTCAGGTCATTGTATGGCGCAGTCAGGGTCAGGTCAGCCAGCGCGGCCGGTACGCCCGGAGAATTTGGAACACCCAGAGTCAGAGCGCCACTACCGGCTTTGACCAGGAAGCTGTCCGCATGACCGTGATAACAGCCTTCAAACTTGATAATGGCATCACGTCCCGTGGCTGCCCGTGCAAGACGTATTGCACTCATGGTTGCCTCGGTGCCGGAATTAACCATCCGTACCATGTCCATGGCAGGCACCAGGTAACAAAGACGTTCAGCCATTTCAACCTCGGCTACACAGGGCGCCCCAAAACTCAGGCCTTTGGCTGCAGCTTCCTGAACCGCTGCGACCACGTGCGGATGCGCATGACCAGCGATCATCGGACCCCAGGAGCCCACGTAGTCAATATAACTTCGACCCTCCAGGTCATAGAGACAGGCGCCCTGGGCTCGTTCAAAAAATACTGGGTCACCCCCCACGCCATTGAAAGCCCTGACCGGGGAATTGACACCACCGGGTATACGTACCCGGGCGCGCTGGACCAAATCTTGATTTCTGCTCATGAGTCGCCTGTTTTTTCCTTGCAATTTGTCGATAATTTCATCATGGTTTCATGTCTGGCGGCGGCGTGGCAAACTACGCGCCTATTTTTTTGTTGAAACAGGAAAGATTGAGTGACTGACAATAATTACAAGGCCTGGATGTGTATTATCTGCGGCTGGGTATACGAAGAAGAAAAAGGTGCGCCCGAAGAAGGCCTGGAACCCGGTACCCGCTGGGCTGATGTCCCGGAATACTGGGTCTGTCCGGATTGTGGTGCCGGAAAAGACGATTTTGAAATGGTTGAAATGTAGCGGGGCAAACGCTTATGACAGACTCAAAAGGAATTCATCGCTCCTCATCCAATGCAATGATTGGTGGCGTGTGTTCCGGTATTGCAGAGCATTATGGCTGGTCAATCACCGGAACCCGGGTCGCATACACCCTGATTTCGATTTTGTCCGCTGCATTTCCGGGTATTATCGTCTACCTGGTGCTCTGGCTGGTGCTGCCACGCAGCTGAACGGCTCTTACATCTAAACAGGCCCACGACAGGAGCGAACGTCGATGACAAATTCCAGGTATCTTGTTTCCATACTGTTGATGCTTCTTTCATGTTCTGCAGCGGTCGCCCAGGACAAGCCCAATGTTCTGCTTGTTTTCCTGGATAACTTTGGCTGGGGTGAGCCTGGCTTTAACGGCGGTGGCATAGTCCGGGGCGCTGAGACACCCAGAATGGACAGCCTGGCTACCGAAGGACTGCGCCTGACGAGTTCCAACGTGCGAGTACAATGCACTCCCTCAAGATCGGCGCTCATGACGGGATGCTATGCCATCCGCAGCGGAAACGGCACGGTGCCCCTGGGTGAAGGAACATACGGACTGGTTCAGTGGGAAGTCACCATGGCGGAAGTGTTCTCAGAGGCCGGTTATGCAACAGGGATGTATGGGAAATGGCACCTCGGACGTACCCAGGGCCGCTTTCCGACCGACCAGGGCTTCGACGAATGGTACGGTATTCCCAATACCACCGATGAGTCTGTCTACACTTCCCTTGAGGGTTTCGCAGAGAGTGGCATCGACGAGCCATACGTATTGGACTCCAAGAAGGGTAGTGTCCCTGTAAAGGCCCAGCCGTACAACCTCGACTACCGTCCACTGATCGATCGCGATCTCACCGACCGTGCCATCAACTTTATGCAGGAGCAGGCCGAGGCTAAAAAGCCGTTCTTTGTCTATCTTCCGTACACGGCTACGCACTTCCCGACCAGACCGCACCCTGAATTTGTGGGTAAGTCCGGTAATGGCCCCTGGGGCGACCTGTTGATGCAGATCGACAGCTACCTCGGTGAATTACTCGACACAATCGATGAATTGGGCATCAAGGAGAACACGATCGTCATATTTACCGCTGATAACGGTCCCGAAGCACTGGGCGCCGGAGAAACCTCGCTGACCGTGGAGACTGCGATTCACGGCTCTGCCGGACCCTGGCGTTCAACACTGTTCACCGGCTACGAGGGAGCGCTTCGTGTGCCTTTTGCGATTCGGTGGCCAGGCAAAATCGAGGCGGGTCGCGTCAGCGACGAGATCGTACACGCAATGGATCTTTTCCCGACACTGGCACAGATCGCCGGGGGGAAAATACCCCAGGATCGCGTTATTGACGGTATCGATGTGTCTGATCACTTGCTCGGAAAACAAGATAAATCAGGTCGAGAGGGATTTGTCGTATACATGGGAAACGACATATTTGGCGTGAAGTGGCGTAACTGGAAAATCCATATGAAAGAACAGGAAGCATGGAATGGAGTTCTTCGAGAGTACACGATGCCTCGTCTCTACAACCTGATGAACGATCCCCAGGAACGCGACAACGTTCTCTTCCCCCATACATGGGTACTTAAGGTCGGACTACCGCAACTGGAAGAGCATGTGGCCTCGCTGAAGAAATATCCACCCATTCCGACGGGAACACCCGATCCATACAAACCACCATCTGGCTGAATAATTCTGAAAACTCTGTTCTAGCTGTCTTCCATCAAATAAGGAATTGTGCCTGCTGCATCGGATGCGTCAATGCCGACCAGTTGGCTTTCGGTACCCGCCTTTCTCGCTTCCGCATACGGTGCGTAATCCGGGTCAGACATGAAGTCGCGCATGGCACCCTCTGTGGGAAACTCGATGAGTGCTATCAGATCAGCAGTTGATTCTTTGCCTTCAAGCGTGGTGACACTACCACTGCGTGACAGGTACTTGCCACCATGGCGATGCACCATATCGTGCACATTTGCCGCGTAATCGGGCATCCAGCTATCGTCGTTAACTTTAACCTGTGCAATTAAGTAATGAGCCATCGTGTCGTCCTCTGTCTTTGGGGTTTTGGGTCATGATGCATCAGCAAGCGCCGGTATTTTCTTTCTCAGCGTCAGGTACATGTAGAGATAAATCAGCATGGCAGTGATCGAAGCCGCGCCGCACAGAATGAAGACACCGTTGTACCCTAATCCATATGCCAGAATCGATGCCGCTATGTTGGGGCCGAGAAAGTTACCAAGCCCCTGAGCTGCCGGGATCAAGGCAGGGAATTGGCCTGAGCGATCGACATTGGCAATAGTTGCAGACTGGTAGATATCGACAAAAATCCAGCAGAAATTGAACATGAACATGCTGATCGCCACAGTGACGTTGGTAATGCCCGTTACAAGCATTACGACAATGATGGACTGGAATATGAGTGTTACCAGCAATGGCCGCGCCAGGCCGAATCGATTGCTGAGTAGCACAGCGAACAGACAGCCTATTACTGAGAACACCGAAGAAATCCAGAGCATGCTGGCAACCCAGTCAGGTGACGCTTCTGATTCCGATGCGGCCAATTCGATGTATGTCCAGTACGCACCAATGTTGATATAGGTAAAAGCGATGGCCGCCAGAACCAACCAGGGCACGAAGCCTGGGACATGTTTGTGTTCAACATGATGGTCGCCGTCGAACTCCTCAACATCGACTTCGT
>PVMS01100287.1_pt1 | contig 13777 bp, 11 predicted proteins | sample 1853461 | NCBI WGS metagenome assembly PVMS01 (sample SAMN08582032, study PRJNA380276) | Marine sediment metagenome, whole genome shotgun sequencing project. | isolation source: ocean sediment barecode stripped | collected 2017 | reverse complement strand
CTTGACGATTTCGTAAAAAGTCAAAATTGCGATGGCAAAGTAAAAAGCTTCAAATTCAAGGCGCGCGAATTTTGTGTCATGAGGCGTACTTAGCGTACGCCGCAATGACAACGAAATGAAGCGCAACGCAGAAGTTGGACTTTTTACGAAGCCATCATTCTTTACTCTTATTTATTTCTTCCACAAGCTTCTGTGCGATCTGGGCCGGAATTTCATCATAATGTGAAAATTCCATGTTAAACATGCCCCTGCCGCCTGTCATTGATCTGAGGTCCGGTGCATAGTTCAGAAACTCGGCTATGGGCACATTTGCTTTAATGACCTGATTTTTCCCCTTGCTGTCCATACCGAGCACCTTGCCGCGTCTGCTGTTAAGGTCTCCCATGATATCACCCATGTGTTCATCCGGGGTGGTGATTGAAACATTCATAATAGGTTCCAGTAAAACCGGACCGGCTTCTAAAGCGGCCTTTTTAAAAGCCATGGAACCTGCGATCTTAAAGGCCATTTCGGAAGAATCAACAGCATGAAAGGAGCCATCATCCAGGGTAACCCTGAAATCTACACACGGAAACGCAGCCAGAACACCTTTCTGGCATGATTCAAGAATACCTTTTTCAACAGCAGGAATATACTGCTTCGGTATTGCACCTCCGACAATTTTATTGACAAACTCAAAACCCTTTCCTCTGGGGAGAGGTTCTATCTGTATCCAGCAATCGGCGAACTGACCATGGCCTCCGGTTTGTTTTTTGTGTTTTCCCTGGACTCTAACCTTCTTTTTAATGGTTTCTTTATAGGGAACTTTGGGCGTACTCAACTCTACTTCAACATTGAACTTCCTTTTGAGCTTTTCAACCGCAACCTCAATGTGGATCGGCCCCAATCCGGATAAGAGAATTTGTTTTGTTTCCAAATTACGGGTAAGTTGCAAAGAAATATCTTCTTCTAACAGTTTTGAAAGAGATGAGAATATCTTATCTTCATCCCCCTTTGATTTGGGCTCAACAGCAAAAGAAGTCAGGGAAGGCAGCGGTTCTGCGCATTTAAACTTTACCTTACTTCCTTCATCACAAAGGGTATCGCCGGTTACTGAATCTTTTAGTTTGGCTACAGCAACAATGGATCCTGGTCCGGCCTTGGTAACCTGTTTTTGTTCCTTGCCGGCAAGGCTTAGCAGCTGATTATACCGTTCTTTTGTACCTTTGTTGGTATTATAGAAATTTCCGTCTGCTCCCAGTGAACCTGAAACAACCCTGAATATTGAAAGACGGCCGGCAAAAGGATCGGCAACCGTCTTGAACACGAAAGCAGAGAAAGGTGCATCCGGATCAGGATTACATTCTACTTCTTTTTCACCGTCTTCATCAGTAGCGATCCAAGGACCGCGATCAAGCGGCGACGGCATGCAGTCGACAATAAAATTCTGTATGAGATCGATGCCGATATTTTTTGTGGCAGATCCGCAAAGAACAGGAACAAAGTTACGTGACAATGTGCCTTTTTTTAATGCAGCTTTAATTTCATCATCTGACAGGGACTCTCCTTCAAGATAACGTTCAAGGAGTTCGTCGTCTGACTCAACAACATTTTCCACCAAAGCTTCCCTCTCTTCTGCAACCAGATCCTGCATATCCGAGGGGATATCAACTTCCTTTGCTTTACCTTTAGCGTCATATGTGAATGCTTTCATACCGACAAGGTCGATAACACCTTTAAAGTCGTCTTCGGATCCTATGGGGAGCTGAAGAATAACCGGTTTAGGTTCAAAAGATTCGGCTGCATCTTTGTAAGTACGCGAGAAATCCGCCCGTTCCCTGTCGAGCTTATTGATAAAGATAATAGAAGGCAAGTTGAATTCTTCTGCAAAATCCCAAGCTTGTTCAGTCTGTACTTTAACGCTATCCACGGCATCTAATACCACTACAACGCCATCTGCAGCCTGCATGCAGATCCTTGTATCGGAAAAAAAATTCTGATCACCGGGGGTATCGATGAGTCTAATCGTATGTTTTTTCCAGTCGTATTGATTGAATCCGCTGCTTATACTGATGTTGCGTTTGAGTTCTTCAGGCTCAAAGTCCATGACGGTATTACCGTCTTCAACGCGGCCGAGTCTATTGGTGACACCTGTATTGAAAAGCATTACCTCTGCTAAAGAAGTTTTTCCAGCACCTCCATGGGCCACAAAAACGATGTTTCTTAAATCTTCTATCTTATCAGTCATTTAAGCTCCTCTCTGCTAAATTTATTCAAATCTTCGAAACCTTGAGTATCAAACATAAAAAAAATATTTTTATATATTTACACGAAAAAAATCAAGTCCAACTTTTAATATTTATTCGATTGAATCAGGATATTTCAAAGAAATAATAAATTCCTTGTTTCCTTTTGGGCCTAGTATGGGTGAGGGGATTACAAATTCGCACAAAAGATCTTGTTTTGTAAAAAAATCGGAGAGATCGTCGATTACTTCAGCATGCTGGGTCGGGTCACGTACAACACCCCCTTTGCCGACGTTGCCTTTTCCCACTTCAAACTGGGGTTTTATTAGTGCCAGAATCCAGGCATCTCTTTTCATAAATTTAAGTACGGTCGGAACAACTACCTTAAGGGAAATAAAGGAAACATCTATAGTAATAAGATCTACAAGTTGAGGCAGGATTTCGGCTGTCATATGCCTGATATTTGTGCGTTCTATAACAACAACACGAGAATCTTTCCTCAGTTTCCATGCCAGCTGTCCATAGCCGACATCCACCGCATAAATACGGTCTGCACCATGTTGCAGCAGACAATCCGTAAATCCGCCTGTGGATGCACCCACATCAAGACAGACAAAACCGGCAATATCAATTCCAAGAACCGCCAGGGCTTTTTCGAGTTTAAGACCGCCTCTGCTTACATAGGGAACATCTTTTTCATTAATAATAACAGAGTCTTTTTTATAGATCAGAGTGCCCGGCTTGTCCACAGGTGTATTATTTACCAGAACCTTTCGGGCCATAATTAGAGCCCGGGCACGTTGTCGACTCGGCGCCAGCCCTTTTTCCACAACGATCAGGTCAAGTCTTGTTTTCTCTGTTGACATTATTATCTGGTTGCCCGGTGGATTATAGACAACTTCCCAATAAATTCCGGAACCAACATGTGGAGCGAGTCTGTTATTATCTTATTCTCCATCACTGATTGAAAGTTACAATGGTGGTCAGTATGTCTATGAATCACTTATCGTGCAACAATCGTTTGGCTGCATTGACTATGGCGGCTGCGTCAATGCCGTATTTGGTTCTGAGTAAGCTCTGGGAGCCGTGCTCAACAAAAGTATCCGGTATTCCTATACATTCCAAAAGAAACCCGGTTATCCTTTGCTCACTCAAGCATTCCAAAACCGCACTTCCAAATCCTCCCTGACGGACATTCTCTTCAACCGTTATGATGCGTGGTATTTCTCGGGCAAGCGACACGATCAAATCAGAATCGAGGGGTTTTACAAAGCGGCAATTTACAACAGTGGCAGATATGCCCTGTTCCATCAGAGTTGAATGTGCGGAAAGCGCTTCGGAAACAGATGTGCCTATGGCCAAAATAAGAACGTCATCTCCTTTTTTGAGGACTTCCCCCTTGCCGATCGGAATTGGAACATCTTGATTTTCCATTTTTACGCCCGAGGCAGTTCCCCGGGGATATCGCACTGCAACTGGGCCTTTATGGGCAAGGGCGGTGATGAGCATTCTTACCAGTTCGTTCTCATCCTTGGGGGCCATGACCACCATGTTGGGAAGAATTCTGAAATAAGATAAATCGAAAATCCCGTTATGTGTTGCTCCGTCCTCGCCCACAATGCCTCCCCGGTCGACGGCAAAAACAACCGGAAGAGCTTCGATACAAACATCATGAAGAATCTGATCATAAGCACGCTGCAAAAAAGTAGAATATATGGCCACCACAGGCTTGAATCCTTCGGTGGCCAAGCCCGCGGCAAATGTTACGCCGTGCTGTTCGGCGATTCCGACATCAAAAAACCGATCCGGATAAGTCTCTGCAAATTTAACAAGACCTGTACCTTCAGGCATGGCGGCGGTCACCGCAATAATCTTGTCGTCGGTTTCTGCCATTTTGAGCAGTGCTTTACCAAAAACTTCCGTATATGTAGGAATACAATTCTCTTTTTTTATATCCTCTCCCGTATCAGAATTAAAGCATCCAACACCGTGAAAATAGGTGGGATTCTTTTCAGCTGGAGGGTATCCCTTGCCCTTCTTTGTTGTCACATGAAGTAGTACGGGCTCGTTTAGAAGCTTAATATTGTTCAATATATCGATAAGATGGTTAAGATTATGGCCGTTTATAGGCCCAAAATATTCGAAGTTAAAGGCTTCAAACAGCATTCCCGGAGTCATAAAGGACTTGAAAGATTCCTTTGAACGCTTTGCCAATTGGTAGATATCGCCTCCGATTTTGGGCAAGGATTTAAGAAAGTCTTTAATCTCTTGTCTAAAGTCCTGCAAATATTTAGCAGAAAAGGTGCGGCTTAACAAAGAGGATAGGGCACCTACATTTGGGGCAATGGACATGTCATTATCGTTCAATATTACTATAAGGTCCTTTTTAATGTCCCCGGCCTGGTTAAGACCTTCATAGGCAAGCCCGGCCGTCATGGCACCATCTCCTATGACAGCAACTACTTTGGACGTTTCTTTCTTCAGACATTTGGCAGAGGAAATTCCGAGCCCCGCAGATATCGAAGTGCTGCTGTGTCCCGTTGAAAAAGCATCATAGGGGCTTTCACTCAAGCGGGTAAAACCGCTGATACCGTCGTATTGACGAAGTGTGTGAAATCGTTCCCTGCGCCCGGTTAGGAGCTTGTGGGTATAAGACTGGTGTCCGACGTCCCAGATAATTTTATCGTCAGGAGCTTCAAAGACATAGTGGATGGCAATTGCCAGCTCAACAGTACCAAGATTCGGTGCCAGGTGGCCGCCGTTTTTGGATACCACATCAACAATAACTTGGCGTATCTCGGAAGCAAGTATCGGAAGATCAGATCTTGATAGTTGTTTTAAATCTGCAGGGGAATTAATGTTTTCAAGAAAGCTCAATGGGAATCGTTCTCCTTTCATCGTTTCCTTTCAATGATATAATGAGCGATGGCACGGAGCGGATCAGACTTGTTATCAAAATGATCAAGCGATTGCAAGGCGTTGTTAACAAGTTTTTTTTGCAAATCCTTTGGATTTTTCAATCCCCAGGATAGAAGGGTAGGTGCTTTTTTTACGGGCTTTATCAGTGCCAACATCTTTGCCCATAAAAGCAGGATCACCTTCAACATTCAAGATGTCATCTGTTACCTGAAAAGCAAGTCCGACATTTTTTGCGTAAATTTTAAGTTTTTCGATCTGTTCAAGGCTTCCATCCCCCAAAATGGCACCGGTGATTATTGATGCTTCAATCAGAGCGCCTGTCTTTAAAGCGTGCATTTCTTCAAGTTTCTCTAAACTAAGCAGGGTGTCCTCAGCTGCCATGTCCCTCATCTGCCCTTCGATCATACCTTTATATCCGGCAGCTGCCGCTGTTGTGTTTATGACTTGAAGCCATTTTAAGGCATGATTTACATTGATAAGTTCGATTGATGAAAGGATCTCAAAAGCAAAAGTAAGAAGTGCATCTCCGGCAAGAATTGCAGTAGCTTCATCAAATTCAATATGACAAGTGGGTTGCCCCCTGCGCAGATTGTCGTTGTCCATTGCAGGTAGATCATCATGGATCAGGGAATAGGTATGAATCATCTCCAGAGCGCAGGCTGCTCTTATAACATCGTCTGTCTTACCTTCGACAGCTTCTGCAGCAGTTATGCACAGAATCGGCCTCAGGCGCTTTCCACCGGCCATCAGAGAATGCTTCATTGATTTGATTAACCGGCTGGATTTTGAAGTATGACCCAAAATTTCTTCAAGGGTGCTGTTGATCTGTTTTCGTTTAGAAAAAATATATGAATTCAGATCAAAACTATTCATCTTCAGATCCATTTTCCGAGGCAAACGGTTTTTCAAATACATTCCCTTCTTGATCTTGCAACAGTATGGCGACTTTCTTTTCTGATTCTTCGAGTTTCTGCGAACAGAACTTTGAAAGTTGAACACCTTCTTCAAACTTTTTTATAGCCTTTTCAAGCGGTTGTTCACCGGATTCAAGTTCCTGGACGATCTGCTCAAGCCTTTTCATTGCTTTTTCAAATGTCTGTTTGGTCATAGTGTTATTTTCCTTTTACACTGCAAATTATTGATCCCTTTGCAAGCAGAACTTCAAGATCCTGACCAATACTTACTTCTTGCTGGTCTCTGACAACAACTGCATCTGGTATGGTTCTGGCAATACTGTAACCCCGAGCAAGAATAGCGTTTGGACTAAGGGCATTGAGCCTTGAGGTTAGTTCTCGAAGTAAAAAATATTTTTCGCTTAAACTTATTTTTATATAAATAAGTAGGTTGTCATACTCTTGTGCAAGCTCTTCATTAAGTTTATTTATATGTATTAAAGGATTGTTGGCATTAAGACGCTCAACTCGCCACTCAAGTCGTTCCCGCCATTGAAAGTCTCTGTTTTTATAAGATCTGATAAGTCGGGCGAACATGTCATCTGATCTGAGCATTAAATTCTCAATTTTTTTAGTGGGATCGAACAGCCGGTTTGTTATCTCTTTCAGAAGAATTTGAAGATATTCAATATATCGGAAAAACCGGTTTGTTAAAGTCATTGAAAGTTCTGCACATCTTTTTACAAGATCATTCTTAAGCGGAATCACCAGTTCGGCGGCAGCCGAAGGTGTAGGCGCCCGTAAATCAGAAACAAAGTCTGCGATGCTAAAGTCGGTTTCGTGACCTACCGCTGAAATTATTGGAATCTCTGATTCAAAAATTGACCTGGCAACAACCTCGGAGTTAAAAGCATGAAAATCCTCAAAAGAACCACCGCCTCTTGCTATAATAGCAATATCTGAATCGTCACGTGCATTAAGCAGCTTAAGTGCTGTTACAATTTCATCCTCAGCGCCTTCACCCTGAACCTTGACGGGTATGATTTCAATATGAACGTTTGAAAAGCGTCTGTTAATAATCTTTAAGATGTCGTGAACAACTGCGCCTGTGGGAGATGTTATGATACTGATTTTTTGAGGTAAATAGGGTAGGGGTTTCTTATGTTTTTCATCAAAAAGCCCTTCTTCGACAAGCCGTGCCTTAAGCTGTTCATAAGCAAGCTGGATGGCTCCAGTACCTTCGGGTTCAAGATATTCGAATATTATCTGATATGCACCCCTGGGCTCATACACACTGATCCTGCCCAGTCCTGTAACGCTTATTCCATCTTCTGGGACAAATTTCAAATTACGATTCTGACTTCGAAACATCACAACATTTATCTGGGCATTATCATCTTTTAAAGTAAAATAAAAATGTCCGGAAGCCGGAACTCTAAAATTGGATATTTCACCGCATATCCAGACAAATGGAAACTTATCTTCAAGTATAACTTTAATATCAGCCGTAAGATCGGAAACAGTATATATCCGGCGTTGTTCCTTGGTGCTGGATGCTTGGTACTCGATATTAAAATGCGAGTCCATTATTTATTCCTATTGGGGTCTCCTAAATTTTATTGTGGCAAGTATTAAGCCACGCATAACATAAGTTGGATAAGTAAGTTGGCAACTGTTTTATTCTATAGGCCAACTTACATGAAAGCATCAGATTTTTTACTTAATATCAATTTATGAAGATTATCATAGTTAAAAATCGCATTCAATCATTTTTAATCTGGCAGGCCTTTCTTTCCCGTAATTTATGTAACGTCTGATAAGGTATATTATGTAAACTTTAAGGCAATCTCATAATTAATAAGACCTAAACCTAATGCCCTGCTTTCATCTGGGGATTATTTTGAATTAACTTGGACGCTGTTCATGTGCTGTTTCGTTTTCAGTTAATCCTGTGAATATTTTTTGATAAGTTCACGAACAGCCGGGATTACATAAACATCTTCATGGGGCATATTGCTGAGAAAAGATGCCAAGATTTCATTTTTTTTATGAATTGACATGTTCTTATCAATTATAAAGAGTTTCCTCCCTTTTACCTTGCATAATCCACTTTCAACTTTTATTCCGGTATTGCGAAAATTCTGCTCTGATATTGTGACACCAAGTTTTTCAGCAATCTCTTTCATATCTTGATATAATTGTACGGGTTTCATCTTATTATCGTTTCAATAATTGTTTTTGATCTTGAAAAACCTGCCATCAGTGTTATATTTAAAAATAATATTAGCAATGTAATAATAAATTATTTAGGTCTTATATAAATTAGGAGGTTATAATGCAATCTATTCCAGCTCAAAGGACAGAAGCCCAGATTCAGGTAAATACATTTATCCGTAGCGTATACAACTGGATGGCTATAGGCCTCGGCCTTACAGGTTTTGTAGCGTTCTATGTTTCACACAATGATTCTATGTTCAGACTGCTCTTTGAAATCGTTGGGAATCAGATGAGACCAACGATGTTGTTTTATGGTTTAATAATTGGCGAACTTGTACTCGTTTTTTCACTTGCAAGTAGAGTGAATAAAATGAAGGCTTCAACCGCAACATCTATGTTTGTGCTATATGCAGCTTTAAACGGAGTTACCCTTTCGTCAATATTTATCATATATACAAGATCTTCGATCACTTCAGCATTTTTTATTTGTGCCGCAACATTTGTTGCTTCCAGTATTTACGGTATGGTCACAAAGCGTGACTTGACATCATTTGGTCAGTTTTTGTTTATGGGATTTATTGGAATTCTTATTGCAACTATTGTTAATGTATTTATAGGTAGTTACGGATTACAAATGATCATAAGCTATATCGGTGTAATCGTTTTTGTTGGCTTAACTGCCTATGATACTAAAATGCTCAAAACCATGTCATTAACACAACCAGCCGGACTTGATGCTGGGGTGGTCAGGAAGGGCGCAATTATAGGAGCTCTCAAACTATATCTGGATTTTATTCTCATATTTCAATATCTACTTTTCATATTAGGGGGGAGCAGAGATTAAACAATAATGTATATTCAATTTATTAAAGTGGTTAAACTATCCTGTACTTATTAAGTACAGGATAGTTTATTTTATTTTTCACCTAGAATATCCTTAACGATGCCAGCTATCTCCCTACAATAACTACGAGTTTTATTAATAGTCGGTCCTTCTACCATTATTCTGCATATCTGCTGTGTTCCGGAATAACGGACAAGCACCCTACCCTTTTCTCCCAGGCTTTTCTCGATTGATTTTATCGCATCTTTAATAACAGGAACGGTGTTAAGGTCGGGTTTGCGCTTTATTTCTACGTTCATGAGGAACTGTGGAAATATCGTCATTATTTTACAAAGCTCTGACAGGGGTTTTGATTCCTCTTTCATGGCTTCAATCAGCCTTAAAGCAGAAAGAACACCATCTCCGGTTGTATGGTGAGCCAAAAAGATCATGTGGCCGGAATCTTCGCCTCCAAGTACAGCTCCGGAAGCAATCATTTCTTCCATAACATAACGATCTCCAACTGCTGCCACGGTATGGTTTATGCCCATTTCTTTTAGGGCAACCCCAAGTCCCATATTGCTCATGACTGTGCTGACAACCCGATTGCCTTTAAGAAGCCCATTTTGTTTCATGTACTTTGCACAGGCGGCAAGAATCTGATCACCAGTTTTAACCGCACCTTTTTCATCAACAGCAATAAGCCTGTCACCGTCTCCGTCAAAGGCAAGGCCAATATCAGCACCTTTATCCAAAACCCTTTTTTGCAGGACTTCAGGATGTTGGGACCCACAGTTATCATTGATGTTCTTTCCGTTTGGACTAACAAACAGCACTTCAACATCTGCGCCGAGCTCATAAAAAATTGTCGGAGCAACCCTGAAAGTTGCACCGTTTGAGCAATCGATGACGATTTTCAAACCATTGAAATAATTACTTTTCGGTAAAGTGAGCTTCAGAAAATTTCCATATTTTCCTATAGCATCAGCTATTTCAAAAACGCTTCCAATACCTCGTTCCGATTTTGCCGATAAAGCGATATTTTCATTCAATAAAAGCTGTTCAATTTCAGCTTCTATTTCATCAGAAAGCTTGTAGCCATCGCCATTAAAAATTTTTATGCCATTGTCGTAAAAAGGATTATGGGACGCAGAAATCACAATCCCTGCATTTGCACCTGTTGAAGAGGTCATAAAAGCAACACCGGGCGTAGGAATAATTCCTGCAAGGTATGCGTCAGTCCCCATCGAACAAATCCCTGAAACCAAAGCATATTCTAACATTTGACCTGAAATGCGTGTATCCCTACCGATGACAATCTTCGATCGCTTATCATTTTTCCTGAAAAACTCTGCAATCGACCTTCCGATATTAACTGCCATTTCAGGTGTCATCGGATATTCATTGGCAACACCGCGTATTCCGTCAGTGCCGAATAATTTACTCATTCTTAAATCCTTTTACCTATATCCCTCATAAAAAATCTTTATAGAGATTTAAATTCTAAATAATTATAATAGTCAGGCTCTTTAGCTTATCTCGTATATTATTGAAATGACGGTATAATCATAAGAAACTCAGCTGTTATTCGGTCAACGATTCCTTGAAGCCAGCGTATCCCGGTTTCAGTATCCTCAACATCAAGTCCTTTTATCACTGATATATAGTCCTTTCCTGATGTTTTAATGCCGGAAAAGATCTTTTCCAGAAAAGGGTCCCTTAAACCTTCATTATCTTCTGCGATGCGATGCACACTGAAGGATTCTTCGAGTTCGGGCCACCTGTTATAAAGATCGTTCCTTTGATTCAAAACCTGTTGTGATGCCTTTTCATTTGGGATTTTTTTATTGGCTCTTCCGGACTCATGCATTTTTCGACATAGATCTTTAAATCTTTTTATTCTTTCATCAAATACCATGTTAAGCTTTTCTTTAAGACCATCAAAAAGGGGCTGCGGAAAATCAACTGAAATAAACTGTGAGCGAACGTTATTGTACCAGTGCTCAAGGGCAATCAGGTTGGCAATATAGATAATGTTATTTACCGTTATCCGCTTGATGTTCAAATATCTGCCGGTGATAAAGGGCTGATTTCCACCTTTTAGACCCTGTTCAAAGAGCAGACGTCCCGGCCTTAATTCATCCTTTCGGTTTATCGAACCGGCAGCAATGACAGTACCAAATTCCAAACGGCACGGGCCCACAAGCCCCCCCTGCCCTCCAAGGAATATAGGGCGCTGATTCAGCATAACACCCCTTGGAACATCACCTATCAAAGATGGCGTGGCCTTGTCCTGATTGGGGGTGTAATTAAAATGGATGTAGGAGCTCCCAACTTCACTGTGGTCTTTGCGGCTGGTTCCGCCGGACATTAAACAGTCACAAAAATTGATCAGACTTCCCAGGGTTACAAAAGGAAAAAGTATGGTCTGTTTCAAAGCGACCGTGTGAGCTGTATTTGATTCTTCCTCCAGAATTGTCCCCTCCCGAATATGTGAGCCTAAACCCATATTCGAATTTTTAAGAAAAACAGCATCCTTGAAAAACCCGCCTTTTAGAACAACTTGAGGCCCAATTTGACAGTTTTCAATGGTAGCTGGACCTTCATACCCTAGCTTTGCACCTTGCAAAATTAGTGTTGAACTGCCAAAAATCTTGCAGCCTGAATGAATCACTACGCTGTCGCCGGAAATCCTTTCAATATTAACTTCATCTCCAATCTCAACACAATGGGGGTTGGGAATTTTAACCCCTTTTTTTATGAGCTTTTCAATGTTTTCCATGCGCTTGTTTTTCATACTGGACCTCGATTTAGACAACTATTAATACAGTTTCTTGGATATAAAGCGGCTTTACCGGTACGATGGGAAAATGTTCTATCGGCTACCTTATATTTGATTATTCATAACTGTTTCGTATTTCAAAACCGCTATCAGCGCACATTTGATCCCTTTTGGCAATCATCAAGTCAGCTTGGACCATTTCCTTTACAAGATCTTGAAATACGGTTTTACTTTCCCATCCTAATATTCTCTTTGCCTTGTTAGGGTTGCCAAGTAGGGTATCAACTTCTGTGGGGCGGAAATATCTGGGATCGATTTCGACTAATACGGCACCAGGCTTAAGGTGAGAAATCGATGATTCGACAGACTTTAATATGCCTTTTTCATCAACACCGTTTCCTTTCCATTCCAGTTCAATACCGGCTTCCTTGAAGGCCAGTTCACAAAATTTCCTAACCGAGTGTTGCTCTCCAGTAGCAATTACAAAATCATCCGGCTCATCATGCTGAAGAATAAGCCACTGGGCCTCGACATAATCACGAGCATGACCCCAGTCTCGAAGACTATTTAAGTTGCCAAGATAAAGCTTGTCTTGAAGTGCAAGCGCTATACGGGAGGCAGCCCTGGTGATTTTGCGGGTCACAAATGTTTCCCCGCGTAAAGGTGATTCATGGTTAAACAGTATACCATTGCTGGCAAAAATGCCGTAAGCCTCACGATAATTCACTGTAATCCAGTACGCATATACTTTGGCGGCAGCGTATGGACTACGGGGATAAAAGGGGGTGGATTCCGTCTGAGGAATTTCTACAGCTTTTCCAAACATCTCGCTGGATGAAGCCTGATAAAACTTTATTTTCTTTTCCATGCCGAGAATACGTATCGCTTCTAGAAGGCGCAATGTCCCAAGAGCATCGCTGTTCGCTGTATATTCAGGGGTCTCAAAGGAAACCTGGACATGACTCTGAGCTGCAAGATTGTATATTTCATCAGGCTTTGTTTCCTGCATAATCCTGATAAGGTTGGTCGCATCCGTCAAATCCCCGTAATGCATAAAAAACCGGACATCTTTTTCATGAAAATCCCTGTAGAAATGATCGACTCTGTTGGTATTAAAAGAAGATGAACGCCGTTTTATTCCATGTACAAGATATCCCTTATTCAACAAGTATTCAGCCAGATACGCACCATCCTGGCCGGTTATTCCAGTAATCAGAGCGGTTTTCATGCTTTTTTCATCCTTTCCCATAATATTCTCATCAAATCAAGTGGTTTACTGGGCTTCTCTCCTCAAGAACCATATTTTGAGTTAATACAAACCCATTTTTGAATTTGGGTGAAGTGTTATATATTGATTTGCTAACATTCGGTAATTAAACATATTTATGTGGTTTCGTCAATAAAAAAACCACGCCCATAAAGGCGTGGTTTTACAAGTTTATTATTCGGTCAGTATTTTTTATGAAATATTCGAGCTAATCAACGCTCATATAATGCTGAATGGCATTAAAAATTCCCTGTCCAATCCTATCCACCTTTTTCATCTCCTATATCGTTCTATACATGTTGTGAGCATTTGTGTATTCAATAATCTTCAACGCCAAAAATCAAAACAAATACGCACAAAAGGATCCGGCAAAAAAATACAAGTCGACACTTGTGGTCAATAATATTAAAGATTCAAAGGATTTTTTGTTTTTTTGGATGATGTATTTATTGCCCTCTCCGTTAGATTAGTGTCCATCCAGAAACAGCATCTTTCGGCCCAATACTGCGTTCTCGGATTCCTTCGATCCTCGACGTAGGCGCACTACGCCTGCAGTCGAAAAAATCCTGTGGCCTTGTCTTTAACCAAAATCTACTATTTCTGGATGGACACTATATTAGAATAATCAACTACCCGACGAGCGGGTAGTTG
>PVMS01094075.1_pt1 | contig 13777 bp, 13 predicted proteins | sample 1853461 | NCBI WGS metagenome assembly PVMS01 (sample SAMN08582032, study PRJNA380276) | Marine sediment metagenome, whole genome shotgun sequencing project. | isolation source: ocean sediment barecode stripped | collected 2017 | reverse complement strand
ATTGCTAAACAGTTGGTCAAAGGGACCTTCTCCACTCAGGCTCATATTGATGATCGCAGCCCCCCTAGCGGCGGCAAATTCAATGCCCTGAATAATACCCGCAGTCGAACCGGAGCCCATCGCATCCAGTACACGAACTGACATAATGCTTGCCTGCCAGCAAACTCCGGCTACGCCTATATTATTATCACCAACAGCGCCGATCGTGCCGGCAACATGGGTACCATGATGTTCACCACCGCCAGTCGGCATCGGGTCGTTATCGTCATCGACAAAATCCCAACCATGATTAGGGATTCCCATTCCGTTCCATATGATATTCCTTCCGTCCCACATGTTTGCCGCTAAATCCGTGTGGGTATAGTTAATGCCGGTATCCAGTACCGCCACGACGGCGGATCGACAGTCAGTAAATTGATCCCATGCCAATTCCGCATTGATATCATATCCGGGAATGCCATGATTATTCGTCAGGTAACCGGTAGGATTATTCGTCAGGTCACCGGGTTTCGTTATGGTTTGCCCGGTATTATTCATACCCCAAAGCTGGCCGTAGCTTGCATCATTTGGCACGGCAGAGGCATAGTAAATATAATTCGGCTGGGCATGCGCGACATTTGCATCGGCCTGGTAAGCCTGAACGGCAGTCATGACATCAATACCTGGCTGGAGCTTAATCCTGGCGACCTGCAGTTTTTTTCCAACCGCCGCTGATGAGCGTCCGCCAAGATTTGTTACGATATCTCGCTTCGCTTGCGCCGGGACCCCCGATTTGAATTTAACCAGCACCTCTCCTTCCATAAACCCTGCTTTTTTGATAGTTGGTTGTTTTTGTTGAATGAATTTCGACCCCGGTACCTGCACATACCCGGGAGCCGCAACAACAGGACTCGAAGCAAATATCGCAACAGATATGAAACAAAGAACTTTAATACTGACCCTTCCGGCGAAGTTGATATTTAGTAGTTTGATCATAATATCTTCCTCCTCAAGGTGCGATCAGTGTTATTTCAGGTGTCGTAGTACTGGTACTACCACTCAATGATCCGGGTGGGTTCAGTGCAGAATAAGCAGCTATGCGTATGTAGTAAGTTCCAGGATCCAGCGGAATCAGGATTGATGTTGGCGCAGTTGGACCCGAGGTCCACGGCACAGGAATTTCTGTTACACCAACATCACCAGGATCAAAACCTGAATTGGCGCTGTAATAGACCATGTACCCACCACCAGCGCGGTTCACTGCTGTTTCCAGATTCCCATTCCATGATATCTGAATATTGCCTGATGCTGTCGTGATCGACCAGCTCACATCGGTGACTACTGCATTCCCGGCCAGGTCCTGGGCGCCAGTGGTGATCGTTGCGGTATAGTCCGCACTATTGGCGAGTTGCACATTTGGGGTAAATACTGCGGTCACTTCGCTGTAAGATACCGTCCCTGCCACTGGTGTTCCGACGTTATCTTCCAGCAGAAAAGTAGATATATCGATTGTCGCAGCATTCATTGCCTCGCTGATTCCGCGATCACCTGGTTCCTGGCGGCATCCACTAGTGGACCAGAGATTACTGTTGGCGCAGTCGTGTCAGGGGGCCCACCAGAACCGCCACCACAGGCAACCATAATGGCGCTGTAATAGACCATGTACCCACCACCAGCGCGGTTCACTGCTGTCTCCAGATTCCCATTCCATGAGATCTGAATATTGCCTGATGCTGTCGTGTCAGGGGGCCCACCAGAACCGCCACCACAGGCAACCATAAACGTCAGTACACCAGTCATCAAAAACGGGATGCGGAGGAAAGAATGCAAGTTAGTGCTCCTTAATGATCAATTAATTATGAAGCTATCTCTTGTCCTGGACACACTTTAGCATATAGTGACTCTGGCTAAATACAGACGATAACGATAACTTCTGTAGGTCAGTTCCTACAATGAGAGAAAGATTTACCCATGAATACAAACAGTCTGGATTCCGACTACCTGAGTCAATGGATCGGTCACAAGCAATCGATCGAAGAAATTCTATCGGCGGAACCATTGTTGCGTATGGCGGCGACCCTGGATAAAGAACCTCGTCAACTGGTCGTCGGCGATGAAGTTCCCGCCCTCTGGCACTGGGCTTATTTCCTTACCCCGACCCGGGCATCGGAACTGGGGCGTGATGGACATGCTGCACTGGGTGATTTTCTGCCACCCGTACCGCTGCCTCGCCGTATGTGGGCTGGTAGCAAGCTTGATTTTATTCAACCGCTTCGAGTCGGAGACCTGGCCCGAGAAGAGTCAAGCATTCGCGATGTTACGGTAAAACAGGGGCGCACCGGGAATCTGTGCTTCGTCGAAGTCGAACACTGTATTTTTGTCGGCGAACAACTGAGACTTAGCGAAACCCATAACATCGTCTACCGCGATGTGAAACAGGCCGGGGAAGAATCCGTGTTGCCGCCCGAAGCGCCGAACGACAGCCAATGGTCGCGCGAGGTAATTCCCACCTCGACCCTGTTATTTCGATACTCGGCAACGACATTTAACGCGCATCGAATTCATTATGACCTGGACTTCTGCCGCCTTCAGGAAGGCTACCCCGGGCTGGTTTTTCACGGCCCTTTGACGGCCACTTTGCTGCTCGAACTGGCGCTGGAAAATAATCCCGGCGCTTCAATAAAATCCTGTGATTTCAGAGCCTATGGGCCATTATTCGATAATGCGCCTTTCACTCTGAATGGTAAAATGGATGGCAATAAAGCTGAAATGTGGGCAGCCAATGCGGATAACCGACTGGCGATGAAGGCAAGCCTGAGTTTTTAATTCGTCCAATGAATGACAGGAAGTAAAACACTATGAACTGGCAAAATAGACGCGAGCGTTTTCGTGCCCAGCTAAACGGTGATACCTGCATCCATCCGGGATCGGTATTCGATCCAATATCAGCCAGGATTGCCGAACAAATAGGTTTCGAGGCAGGTATGTTTGCCGGTTCTGTTGCTTCGCTGACGGTACTCGGCGACCCCGACCATATTGTCCTCACGCTGAGTGAATTTGCCGATCAGGCTTATCGCATAGGCAGGGCCAGTGAATTACCCCTCCTGGTCGATGCGGATCATGGCTATGGCAATGCGCTTAATGTTAAACGGACCGTGGAGGAACTGGAGACCGCGGGGGTTTCCGCTTTATCAATTGAAGATACTGAATTACCCAGGCGATTCGGTTCAGGCGGCAAGACCAGCCTGATTTCGATCGAAGAAGGCGTCGGCAAAATGCGTGCTGCGGTGGAGGGACGCCAGGATCCCGGCCTGGTCATCGCCGCACGGACCAGTGCCATATCGGTGACCGATCTGCAAGATACGATTACCCGCGTTAAGGCATACCAGGATACCGGCGTCGATGCGATCTTCCTGATTGGTATAAAACAAAAGCAGCAGCTCGAGGCGATTGCCGAAGTTTGCCGTCTGCCAATATTCCTCGGCGGTGCGGGGGCCGATATCAATCAACTGGACACGCTTGGGCCGATGGGGGTGCGTATCAGCCTGCAAGGACATCAACCGGTGATGGCTGCGATACAGGCAACCTATGATACGCTGAAGGCTTTACGCGACGGCGCCAAGCCTGCCGACATCGATAGCCCGATCGACAGGGAGCTGATTAAAAAGCTTTCCCGGGTTGACGATTACGATGCCTGGATCGAGGAATTCCTGGAGTAGTATTTCGCGGGTGCTTAAAGCGTGGCATTCATGCGGGCAATCAATTCATCAAATTGCTTCGATCTGCCATGCAGCTTATACAGTTTTAACACTTCATTCACCGACTGGTTGTCAGGATGGAACCAGCTATCTAATGACGTTTGGTAGGATTTAATCGCTGGTTCCAACATCTCCTGTCGAAGATACCATTGTGCTTGCTGCTGATAAAATTCTGCCACATCAGACTTTGTCAAAGCGTCATCCAGATTTAATTCGGCAACGGCTAATAATTGCTCAATTTCCGCAACATGAACCTCATCAGATCGACCCATCAGCCATTTGATTCGCGCAAGCTGGCAGTTAAATAAATTTAACGACTCGGCCAAAATTTGTTTTAGCCTGTCGGTAACCTGGTCAGGACCCCTGTTCACCAATACCGCACTTATTTCCGGGACAATGGACTCTAGCAGCAGTATCCGAATAATTTCAGTCCAGGAATCACGTGCTTGTTGCTGATTGACCAGCGCAATTAAAAAATTAAGGTTATCCTGTGACAGAATAATCTCCGCAGATCCGGGAGCACTCGATTTGTCCACCTGGTAATAAAACAGAAAGCTTTTGTACCCGTAACCGGAGTCCAGCTCATTTACATAATAAACCGGCCGTTGGCTGGCGTTGATAAACGCTAAAATATTTTTTTCACCGGTTTCGGCCGAGTCATCTAGTGGAGAAAAAAGCCGGTTACCTAGCAATAAACCAAACTTGTTATACAAGGTAATATCGGGTCTGATTTTTTTCACCCGATTCATATACCCAATTGTACCCATGGCCACATCATCGGTGCCAAACAGGACCGCGTCTTTCTCCAGATTGAGTAATATAAATTTCGAGTATTCTTCGGCCCAGACATAGTTATGTCGATAATTAGCCGGCAGATTATTTATCACGGTCAATGACACCACGACGATGGCGAATATATATCTTAGCTTCTGTTTGGGAACTGTTATTGATGCGCGCGCATATAAATAACTGGTCACCCAGTATGCTCCAATTGCCAGCCAGATACTCATCACACCATAGGCGATCAGTGGATACACCCGAAATACACTTTGATAAATCAAATCGTAATCGAATCCCAGCAACAGCGCTAACAAAACACTATTACCTAAAAATGCCAGGATAAGTGCAATGGCTATTTCTTTTCTCAGGTAACGAAATTGTAACAAGGCTCCGATAGCAGCCAGACTAAAGCCGACGATCCCGAACTGGACGGTTGTCTCTTTCAGGAAAAACCCGATGTACAGCAAATTATCTCGCAGCGTGGCGCTGACACTGGTGTCAACCGAGGAATATCCCTGACGACTAATGTAAAACCAGAGATCGGAAATACCTTCCAGCGGTCCGTAAAAACTGATATATGGATCCGTTTGCGAATAAAAATACATCCATAGATACGGAACCAGGCCAAGAAATGCCAACCCTATACAAATTCCCAGGGCGGCCAGCACCTCGGTACGCTTTGGCCATAGCAGAACCAGTAATGCCGGGGTCGATAAAACCATCAATGGCCAATGATTAGTCAGGCTTAAACCATAGGTCAATGCGATCGAGCCGAGTAACCAGCCCGGTGCACCGATAAACCATTTGAGTTTAATTTTATCCGAATGCGCTCCTTTATCCTCCGTAAAACGAATACACAGATACAACAGTAAAAAAAAGAAAAACGTGTTGAGCGTATAGACCTCGGCAACGATCGACTGCGACCAGAATCTGAGCGACAGGCCATAGGATAAGGCACCCAGATAAGCCATACTCCGGCTGGCTATTAATCGGTCGATCAAAAGAAAAACCAGCATACAGGTCAGGGCGCCAAAGAAGGCGCTAAGCGCATGGATACGAGCGGCAACCGATCCTATCGGTATCTTAGAAAAAACATGCCCGAACATCGTGTGCAGCGGATAACCCGGCGGATGAGCAATGCCAGGCTCGTAACTGGATAATACGTATAAACCGTCATCCTCGAGCGCCAGCGTCATCGGCATGGTTGCGAGATAAACAATCAATAAAATTGAAAATATGACCGCACAATGCCTAATCACGGTTTTATCGATAGCAACAGGTGATCTGGTATATGGATTCGTCTGTGGAGGAATATCTGACATGAATGGCTAAATCTGGGCCTTCGGTTTGCTCCAGGTATAGATCGATGTCACGGAAAAATTCCAGACCGATCCAATGGCAGCACCGACAATACCCGCAACCCACCAGGGCACCAAATATGAAAACAGGTAGTCAGCCATCATGACGTTAACCAGGGCACCCAGCCCACAGGCTATATAAAAGGTAATCAGCCCCTTTATCAATTGATGTCCTACCAGACGCCTGTCCCGGTAGGTAAATATATTGTTTAGAAAAAAATTGGTGGTCATAGCGATCCAGGTTGCAAGGGACTGCGAAACAAAAAAAGAAGCCTCAACCCAGTTAAAGAACAAGCTAAGAAACAAGAAGTGAATCAACACACCACTCGATCCAACTATCACGAACAGGATAAAGCGCACAGGAACATACTGACCAAAAAATCGATCCAGGATGAGTAATATATATTCCCAGACGATGAGGCTATCGAGTTTACTCTCGCCAGCCACGCGCGAGCGCATTTCGTAGGGTAACTCCCGGTAATTTATCTCGGTTCCGGCTACCGAGAAAATATCGAGTAAAATTTTGAAACCCTTCGAAGATAATTGACGTACGTATTTCTCGAATACACTTCTCCGGACCATAAAAAATCCGCTCATCGGATCGCTAAGCGGTTGCTTCAGGATCAATCGACTCAACCAGGAGGCAAATTTACTAATCTGTACTCGATGTTCAGCTAGCGAACCGGTACTACCGCCTTCGATATATCGGCTACCAACCACCAGGTGCAATTCGGGATCATCTTGCAATAGTTGTAACATTTTTGGTAAAAGCCTTTCATCATGCTGTAAGTCGGCATCCATTACCGCGACATTGGGAGCCGAGCTGGACAATATTCCCTCAATACAGGCAGAGCTTAACCCGCGTCGGCCGATACGATGAATACAACGCACATTAGCTTTTACCGCGGCTAGTTCCTTAACACATCCGGAGGTCTGATCATCAGAGTCATCATCAACAAAAATAATCTCCCAGTCTTTGCCGTCCAGTACTGACTCTAACGAATGCACCAACGTTTCGACATTACGTCGCTCGTTGAAAGTGGGAACAACAACAGATAATTCCATATATAAATAATCTACCTATGTTTAAATTGTTTGAAACAGAAACCCGTAGAACCAGGGAGCCTCTGATTAATTGTAGCTTCTGCCTATCGTTATTCAACAGTGTTTAACATCGAGAGGGAGGAGCTATTCCCTGATTCGATGTCTTCGAACCGACCAGGGTATTTAAGATTCAATGAGGTTCCGAATCGGTTGAACAACATTAGAACCCGGCATCATCCCGGTCACCGAGATAAATCAGTAACACAAAAGGGGTATTGTTCTTGAGGCCCGGGTAGAGTTCCATAGGGCACTGTGAGTCATTAATATCTGGAAGGAGATAAATCGTATGCCTGAACAGAAAAAAACCCTGGAATTGATGGCAAGCGCCTGTGGCATAGCCTGATGGAAATGGCGAAAATTGGCGCCACCGAAAAGGGCGGTAACTGTCGCCTGGCACTGACCGACCTGGACCGGGATAGCCGCAACTTGTTCATCCAGTGGTGCCGCGATGCCGGCTGCTCGATCAAGATCGACAAAATGGGCAATATTTTTGCCCGACGGGACGGCCGCAGCAACGACCTGCCTCCGGTTATGACTGGCAGTCATCTGGACACGCAACCTACAGGCGGTCGTTTCGATGGTGTTTACGGCGTGCTCGCCGGGCTGGAAGTAATTCGTTCACTCAATGACCTGGGGTATGAGACCGAACACCCGGTAGAGGTCAGCGTCTGGACCAACGAAGAAGGTTCGCGGTTCGCACCGGCGATGGTGGCTTCGGGTGTATTTGCCGGCGCGTTTGAGCTTGAGTACGGTCTGTCGAGGGCCGATGCCGATGGCATAACCATCGGTGAAGAACTCGAACGCATTGGATACGCCGGAACAGAACCGGTCGGCGGCAGGGATATTCATGCGTTCTTTGAAGTCCATATTGAACAGGGGCCGATTCTGGAAATCGAGGGCCAGACCATCGGTGTAGTGACCGATGCCCAGGGCTTGCGCTGGTTTGATCTAAGCGTTACTGGCGTCGAATCCCACGCCGGTCCAACGCCGATGGCGATACGTAAGGACGCCATGGCCGGGGCGACACGGATGGCGGATGTGATCTATCAGGTTGCCCACGACAATGCACCGCTGGGCTGTGCAACTATCGGCTCGATGTCGGTGTTTCCGGGTTCGCGAAACGTCATTCCGGGGCGCGTGGGCATGACCATCGATATACGTCATCCAGACCTGGCGACGCTTGACAAAATGGAAGCCAGCATGCGAACCGGGATTGATAAAGTCGCCGCAGATATAGGCCTTAGCACTGAACTGGAACGTATTTTTTGCTACGACCCGATTCATTTTGATGAAGGCTGTGTAACTACCGTACGCGATGCCGCCGAGAATTGTGGGTTCAGCAATCGCGATATTGTTTCCGGCGCCGGACACGATTCCTGTTATATATCCCGCGTCGCACCGACCTCGATGATCTTTGTGCCCTGTATAGACGGCATCAGCCATAATGAAATTGAAGACGCCAAACCCGAGTGGATTTCCGCCGGCGCGGATGTACTGTTCCGCGCCATTTTACAAAAAGCCGGTCAGGTTGCCTGAGGCTGAAAGTCAGATTATTGGCTTCCTACTCCTGTGCCGCCGGTTCCTGCTGGGTGATGCAGTGAATACCACCGCCGCCCAGGGCAATATTATTAATAGGGATTTGCACGATACGCCGCTCCGGGAAAAGTTGCTGGAATGCTTCTCGGGCTTCATCGTCCGCGCTAACGCCATAACAGGGCATCACGATGCCACCATTGACAAGGTATGAATTAACGTAGGAATTACAGAATATGTCACCTACCATGTCGGCGTCATGGGCTACGGCGATCTTAACCAGTTCAATTTTTCTGCCGCTGGCGTCTAGCTGGTTTTCAAGGGCCGCTATATTGTCGAGCATGATGTGATGAAATTCATCACCCGGATTACCGGCATTTTCGATCAGGACGACACCGGGTCTAACGAACACGGCGATACCGTCAACGTGACCATCGGTTTCGGTTTCTTCGACATTGCCTGGCAACCAGATGACTTTCTCACCACCGAGCATGTCCAGCAATTCATCTTCGATTTCCGCCCTGGTCCAGTCTGGGTTCCGATTTTTATTCGGAAAGCAGCTTTCAGTCGTCAAGATAGTGCCTTCGCCGTCGACGCTCAGCCCACCCCCTTCGGCAACAAGTTTCGAGTCATATTGCCGGACACCCGTTTGTGAGAGAACAAAACTCGAAAAAGCATTGTCTTTATCGAATGGATCGTATTTTCCGCCCCAGGCGTTGAAGGTGAAATTCACCCCTGCGCGGTTGCCCTTGCCATCGACCAGAAAACACGGGCCGGCGTCACGCGCCCAGGAATCATCTATCGGAGTAACCAAAATGTCTATATCGCTGCCGAGCAAGGATCTTGCCTCGCCCTCTTCTTCCAACGGAGTAGTATATTAGCTGTGGACCCTTCCTAACAGAGGTCGTCATTCATCGTGATAGGAGATAGTTACAATGTTGCCGCATAATCACTCAGCCTCAAAACGCGTTTTACTGAAACTGGCAGGCGCTGCTATCTTGATGGTCCCAGCCATATGGGCGCGCCATGGACACGCAGCCAGTATCGATTTAGCGGCTATAGACCAGCCCGATACCAGCACAGACCGGTCATTTATCGACCGCGCATGCCGAAATGGAAGCGATTCGTGATGCTACCCATCGCCTCGGTAGCCGCGATCTAAGTGGCTGTACGCTTTATTCATCCTCACCCGCCTGCCCCATGTGTGAAGCGGCAGCCTACTGGGCGGATATTGATCGTATGGTATCGGGGAAATCGATCAGTGATAACGGTCGACCTTCTTTGTGCTAATAATTAACATTTCAGCATTTTACATTGTTGCCGGGGAAGCCTGATTGGCTGACTCTGCAATTAGCATCAAGGGAGCTCGATATTTAAACCAGACTGCCGAGCCCAATCACACTGATAGCAATCAATATCGAGCCCAGTACCCGCTTGAAGAAGGTATCGTGTTCGAGCATGTAATCGTGCGCCCTGAGGCCGATGATATGCCCAATAGCTACCACTGGCACGAATATTAATGCGTTGACAAACTGCAAATCAACACCAAAAGCCGCAAGCGTGGTGAGCTTGATACTAACCAGGATGAACCACAGTACAAAAAGTGAATCTCGCAGTCGCGCCCGGCTAATTAAATGGACGTACACCGCCACCATCAGCGGCGCACCGGTCAGCGAGGTACCGGAAAAATACCCGCCAATTGCGAGCAACAGCTTATCGGTCCAGCCTTTTTCGCTGCGGATTCGCAGGTCCAGTATCCATAACAGCGCATACAACATCGTGATACTGTAAATGATGACGATTAACCAGTTGTTGGGCAGACTCAGTAAACCAAAAACACCGGCCAGTTTAGCCGGGAAAATATAGATACTGGTTTTCCTCAGCGTTTGCCAGTCAACATTGTGCAGACGATTGCGTAAAGTCAGTGCCGAGAAAATTAATAAATGTATACCGATTATCGGCAACCAGAAAAGTGGTTGATCGTAAATCAGTAACATCAACGGCAATGCCAGAGCGGCGCCGCCAAAACCCAGACCACTGCGCACAAATCCCGACCAGATGAATATGGCCAGGGTAAATACGAGTTGGGTGCTTGTGAAATCGAATATTTGCAGCTGTCCGAAAACAGTTTCCATTGCCCTGAAGAACCTCTAATTTAAAACGGAAGAACTTCGCTGCAACCGTTAAACGCGGCGAACGATTGCAACGCCGAATCCAGTCTGTGTGGGAACTCGTCGTCAACTTTCTGTTCTATATGAACCGATTTCAATTCGAGCTTTTGCTGATTTCGATGGGCTTTGCAGTCGACGCGGCCTACCAGCCGGTCCCGGTATAAAATGGGCAGGCAAAAATAACCGAATTGCCGTTGCGGTTGGGGAACATAGCATTCGATCTGGTAGTCGAAACCAAATATTTCGCGTCCGCGTTCACGCTGGATCACCAGGTTGTCAAACGGTGACAGAATTTTCACAGTGGCACTAGTATGCGGAGCCCGACTCTCGAGTAACTCGGGGTTTGCGTAGGCTGTACTATTGTCGCCCAGCTTGATCGTGGTTAGATTTCCGGCTTTTACGCGGGCCACCAATTGTTCGCTGATTGCTTCGCGTAGTGCCTGTCCCTTGCGCAAATAGGTGATTGTTTTCTGGGTCGCAAAACCATGCGCGGCGAGCGTGGTATCGATCAGGTAACCGGCGTACTCCTCCATGCTCGGATGACGCGTATCGACCCAGTCTGGCAATACGCGTTCGGCGAGGTCGTAGATTTTCTGAAAACCCTCCCGCCCGCTAACCATTAGTTCGCCCTGCATAAACAATTGCTCAAGTGCCTGTTTGGCCGGTTTCCAGTCCCACCATTGTTTCTTGCCGGTTCGGGTATCTTCAAAATCACGTGCCCGTAAAGGACCTTCAACTCGAATACGCTCGAGGATATGATTGATTAATTTACTGTCGCTGCTGTCAAACCAGCTACGATCCCCGTTTATGCTGGCCATGCGTGGTAGCGCAAACCGGTAATCACGCATCGGTAACCAGGAAGCAGCGTGATACCAGTATTCAAATATCGCACGCTGTTTGACCAGCTGGTCGAGAAACTTTGGTTGATAGTTGGATACCCGCGACCACAGCACGTGGTGATGGGCGCGTTCAACCACCGAGATGGTATCGATCTGTACATAGCCGAGGTGTTCGACCGCACGCAATGTCGCCGCTTTACCGCGACCGAAGCAATCGATCTTCAACAAGCCCTGTTGATCGAGTGCTATGCGGCGAAGTTTTTTTAGAGTGGAGATCGGTAGTTTTGGCATCAGGCGACGATAATTACCTGACCGCTAATGACTCCTTCGACGCTTTTACTATAGGCTAGCCCGACCCGTTCCGAAGAAACCGCTTCATGGCCCGGGAAGAATCCGTCGTATCGATCAACCGAAACCTGCAACAGGCCGGGGCTTACTGCATTGATTCGAATACCTCTCGGCATATCGACCGCCGCGCCGACAATAAAACCATCGATCGCGCCGTTTGCCGCGGCCGCACAGGCACCGCCTTTGATAGGGTCGCGATTCAAAACACCACTGGTCAGTGTAAACGAACCGCCATCATTAATATGCGCGATACCTTCCAGCACCAGGTTCACCTGCGGCGAAACCTTATGGTTGATTCCCAGCATAAATTGATCACCACTCATCTCCGCGACCACGCCAAAATGCCCATGCCCCACGGCGCTGATGACTGCATCGACTTTACCTGCCTGCTGGTACATCTTGCGCACACTTTCCAGGTCTTCGATATCCACCTGGATATCACCGCTGCTTCGACCCACGGCAATGATTTCATGCCTGCCGCCCAGACCCGCCACGGCGGCCTGCCCGACTGCGCCACTTGCACCTACTACGATTATTTTCATTCCAGTCTCTCCAAATATGGTATCGACCACTCGCACCTGGTCAGGACCGCGTCATCGAAAACTCAATGTGCAACGAAGTGGAATGAACTGCAAGAATTATTTTGATCAGAGCTCTACTTGCTGGGCCATACCTTGCTCGACCGCCAGTTTAGCCGCCGCCGAGGCAACGGCCAGATCCTGCAATCCGACGCCGGTGCCGTCAAACAGGGTGACTTCAACATCGCTGCTACGGCCCGGGTGATCACCATTGATGACATCGCCAATTGCAGTGATATCCTTTTCACTAATCAATCCGCTTGCCACTGCATGCTGGGCCTCGCCAATCGTAACCGACTGGGTTATCTCATCGGTGAACAGCCTCGCCATCGCGACCAGCGCCGGATCAACTTCCTGTTTTCCAGCGGTGTCCGTTCCCATACAGGCTATATGGGTACCGGGTCGCACCCAGTCTTTCATGATCAGCGATTCCTGTGCCGAGGTAATCGTGATAATCACATCGGCCTCGGCAGCGAGTTGCTCGCGCTCGACCGATGCAAAAGGCAGTCCATGCTCCTCGACAATGACCTGAAGCTTCGAAAGGGCATCCTTATGAAGGTTCCAGCCAAGCACTTTTTTGAAATCTCGCTGCTCCAGCGCTGCTCGCAACTGAAAGGTTGACTGGTGCCCGGCACCCACCATGCCCAATACGCTGGAATCCTTGCGTGCCAGATAAGCAATGGATACGGCGCTGGCCGCAGCGGTACGCACCGCGGTCAGATAATTGCCGCCGACCAGCGCCTGTAACTGTCCACTATCCGGATCGAACAGGAACACCGTCGACTGGTGGTTGGTCAGTCCCTTTTTACTGTTGCCCGGCCAGTAACCGCCCGATTTCACACCGAGCGATAGAGCGGCCCGATCAAAGCCCGATTTAAAGCCATACAGTGCATCGGCATAGCCTATCGCCTCACGCACCACGGGGAAATTCCAGGCGTCGCCTTTCGCCATTGCGGCAAAAACAGCTTCTACCGCCGCAAAGGCGTCACCGCGTCCTATTACCTGCCGGCAGGTATCCTCGGTAACGATAATCATAAGTACTCCTTCAATGAGATATCCTAGGTTTCAGAGCGTCCTAAAATGCCATGCCGCGTGCTGTCACCGGCCACAGACACTCGACCTTGCCGTTTCGCACACCGACATACCAGTCGTAAACATTGCAGGTTGGATCGCAGTGACCCGGAACCAGCTTTAACTTGTCATTGAGTTTTAAGCTACCGTCCGGGTCGCTAATCACACCGTGCTCATCGGCGCATTTGATGTATTCGATATCGCTGCGTCCGAAGATCACGGGTAAACCCGAATCGACGCTTTGCGCCTTGAGGCCCT
>PVMS01005275.1_pt1 | contig 13781 bp, 14 predicted proteins | sample 1853461 | NCBI WGS metagenome assembly PVMS01 (sample SAMN08582032, study PRJNA380276) | Marine sediment metagenome, whole genome shotgun sequencing project. | isolation source: ocean sediment barecode stripped | collected 2017 | reverse complement strand
GAGACCATTCCGGACAGTTATCGCAGGTACCTGGTCAATCGCTTCATCAGCCACTTCAAGCTGAAGGGAACGCCACTGATAATCCAGTTCAGGGACAGTGAGAATCCATACAAGGATCGTAAGAACAAGTTAAGCAAACGCCAGATGGATAAACGCAGGCGCCTGAAGAAATTTGCAAGCCGCAAATCCAGGAAGTGACGCCGCCCGGCCGCCTTGCATGAAAAACCGGCAAAGAACAGCTCTGGAAATATCCGTTGAAGAGGCCGCCGGGATGGCCTGTCCCGCCAGGCCCCTGTTTGACATTCGCACCGTCCCGGAGAGACAGCTTGGTGTGCCTGGTGGCGCCATTAGCCTCAGCATTGAAGAATTGCTGGATAATCTGCAAACAGACCGTGGCCAGAAAGAGGCCGGCGGGTACATCCTGTGTGCACAAGGCGAGCGTTCACTCACACTGGTTGAGCAGTTGGCGGATCAGGGAGTCAATGGATTTTTCAGCGTCACGGGCGGCTTTCAGGCCTGGGCGAAAGCGGGCCTTCCAACGGGCTATCCACAGGGTTTGGATGCGGCGCAGGCCGACCGCTACGCGCGACACCTGGTGATGCCGCAGGTCGGTCCGGAAGGGCAGCGCAAGCTGCTGGAAAGCCGTATCCTGCTGGCCGGTCTCGGTGGTCTGAATTCCCCTGCCGCCCTGTATCTGGCTGCTGCCGGTGTGGGTACGCTCGGCCTGGTCGATAACCAGGTGGTCGAGCGCAGTAATCTCCAGCGCCAGGTGGTACATCGTGAAAGCCGCATCGGCCAGATGAAAACTGAATCCGCCGCAGACAGCCTGAGCAGCCTGAATCCGGAAATCGAAACCCGGATTTTCAATCAACATGTGGACAGCAGCAACGCCGAATCCCTGCTTGAAGGCTGGGACGTCGTGATTGACGGCACCGATAATTTTCCAGCCCGCTATGCATTGAATGATGCCTGCGTAAAGCACGGCATACCGCTTGTATATGGTGCGGTGATGCGCTTCCAGGGGCAGGTTTCGGTGTTCTGGCCCGGTGCACCGGGGCATGCTCCGGATAAGGCTCCACCCTGTTTTCGCTGCATGGTTCCCGAGGCTCCGTTGCCACAGGATACGCCAGGATGCGCCGTAGCCGGCGTACTGGGTGTACTGCCCGGTATTGTCGGTACTTTGCAGGCTAACGAAGCCCTGAAACTGGTCCTGGGCATCGGCCAGGCGCTGACCGGACGGCTGCTGATGTTTGACGCGCTGGTGATGGATTTTCGCCAGGCCAGCGTGAAGCGCAAACCCTCATGCCCAAGTTGCGGCAGCAACTGAGTTCAAACTGCTTTCTCTTTTAGAGACTCCAGGAGGAAAGATTGCGTTCTATTTCGTGCCTCAGCCCCGGCTCATCCGGTTCGACGTTCGATGGCCAGTGATGCAGCAGCGTACCTTCGCGGCCGAACAGGTATTTATAGAAATTCCAGCGCGGTAAAATATCGCTGGTAAATTCCTCGCGCATAGCCCGGAACAGAGGGTGGGCGCCACTACCGTTTATGGTCTGCTTCGTGGTCATTGGAAAAGTCACGCCGTAATTGCTGCTGCAAAATTCCATTATTTCTTCGTCGCTGGCGGGTTCCTGCTGGTCAAAGTCATTACAGGGAATTCCGATGACTACCAGGCCGCTCGGCCGATACTCTTCCCACAGATTCTGCAGTTTCAAATACTGGGGAGTAAATCCACATTCTGAAGCAGTATTTACGATAAACAAGGGTTGTCCGGTCCATCGTTCAAACGGCATGGTGGCACCGTTGATCGAGCGAAAAACATATTCGTATACGCGCATGAAATAATAATAACCCACAATCAGCAGATTTGCCGCAATATCAAGCTCTCTCCAGAATCGCAGCGACACCCATGCCGCCCGCGGTGCAGATTGAAATCAGGCCTCTTCCGGAACCGGACTCTTGCAGAATCTGGGCCAGTGTTCCAACAATTCTTGCACCCGTTGCGGCAAAGGGATGCCCGAAGGCGAGGCTGCTGCCCTTGACGTTAAGCCTGGAGCGGTCAATGGAACCAAGCGCCGAATCCAATCCCAGTCTTCCCTTGCAGTAATCCTCGGATTCCCAGGCGGCAAGTGTGCACAGCACCTGGGCTGCAAAAGCCTCGTGGATCTCATAGAAATCGAAGTCCTGGAGTGAAAGGCCGGTCCTTTGAAGCATCTCGGAGACGGCCACTGTGGGCGCCATCAGCAAGCCTTCATCATTGACAAAATCGACAGCCGAAGTCCTGCTGGCCGAGATGTATGCCTGAACCGGCAGGTCCCGTTGCTTTGCCCATTCTTCGGACGCCAGCAGCACGGCTGCCGCGCCATCGGTCAGAGGCGTGCTGTTGCCGGCTGTCAGGGTAGCGGAAGGGTCCCTGGAAAACGCGGTGCGCAGGCCGGCCAGTTTTTCCACGCTCGTATCGGGACGAATGTTGTTATCCCGGCTCACGCCACCCCAGAAGGTGACGATGTCGTCAAAGAAGCCGGCGTCGTAGGCCCTGGCGGCCTTGTGATGGCTATCCTGCGCCAACTGGTCCTGATCTTCCCGCGCGATTTTCCATTCCCGCGCCATCCGTTCGCAGTGCTGCCCCATGGACAGCAAGGTGCGGGGTTCGCCGTTGGCCGGTAATACGGGTTTCAATTCAGATGGGCGAAAGCCTTTGAATGCTTGCAGGCGTTGCTTGCCGCTCTTCGCGGTGCTGGCCTTCACCAGCCGCCGTGAAAACTTGCTGCCGAAAGTGATGGGGGGATCCGAAGTCGTATCGGTTCCCGCGGCGATGCCACACTCGATCTGGCCGCTGGCGATTTTTGCACCGATCGTCAGCGCCGCCTGGAGACTGGTTCCGCAGGCCTGCTGCATCGTAATGCCCGGGGTCAGAGCAGAAAGCGAGGTGGACAAGAGTGCTTCACGGGCCAAATTCCAGTCCCGGGAGTGCGTCGTGACCGCACCCGCCACGACTTCGTCGAGCTGAACCCCGTCCAGGCTGAAACGGTCTGCGACACCCTGGATGGCGCTGGCAAGCATGTCCATGTTGGTTTTGTCGGCGTAACTCGTGTTGGAACGGCAAAAGGGGATGCGGCTGCTGCCGATGACTGCGATTCTGCGTAATTTTTCAGCCATGATTCTGCTCCTTCTCACGCTGCTCAAGATAGAACATCGGCCCGCCACGAAACGGGGCAAAACCGGTGCCGAATACCATGCCGGCATCGAGCAGGTCGACATTATCGACGACTTCATCCGCCAGGCAGGCGCGACATTCCTCGAAGTAAGGAGCCATCAGCTCCTCACCCAAAGTCCGGAGATTAATGCCTGCCACGGCATCAGCGTTCTTCACCGGTTTTCCTTTGTTCCATTTGTAGAAACCTTCGCCAGATTTTTTGCCCAGTTTTCCTTTGTCCACGTAGGCCTTGAGTAAACCGGCTTCTTCAGCGGAATCTTCCCCGCCAAGCATTCCCATCACGTTGAGGCCCACATCCAGGCCGACTATGTCGGCCAGTTCAACGGGCCCCATCGGCATGCCAAACTCCGTTGCCGCCTTGTCCAGCGCTTCCATGGGCACCTTGCGTTCCCGATGGATTTGCATGGCCCTGAGCATGTACGGTGACAACACCCTGTTGACCAGGAAACCGGGGCTGCTTTTTACTGGCAACGGAAAACGGCTGATCTGAGCGCAAAACGCCGCACCGCGCTCGACTTCGCGTGGATCGGTGTTGCTATCATGCACCACCTCGACCAGGGGCATTTTGGCCACCGGATTGAAAAAGTGCAGGCCGATCAGCCGCGTGGGCTGCTCGAGCACGCTGGATAATTCTGCCAGTGGAATAGCAGAGGTGTTTGTCGCCAGGATGGCGTCTGCCTTCATTTGCGGTTCAATGGTTTTGAATAACTCGCGCTTGGCGTCGGCGTTTTCGAAAATGGCCTCGATGATGACATCTGCACGTGCGACACCGGAACCTTGAACATCCGCGATCAGGCGGCTTTGCGCTGCGGCTATGCGGGCCGGTGTTTTGAGTCGCCTGGCGAACAGTTTCCTGGCCCGTTTCAGGGCTGGTTCGATGTATTTCATCTCGCGGTCCTGCAGCGTGACTTCCAGGCCCTGCAAGACGCACCAGGCAGCGATATCGCCGCCCATCACGCCGGCGCCGATGACGTGTGCCCGCCGTGCCCTGAAGTCACTGGACTTGCCCTGTGCCTTGAGCTCTTCCATTAACCAGAAAACCCGCCGCAGGCCACGCGAAGTGCTGCCCGTGATCAGCCGGGAATTACGTGCGGCTTCCTCCTGCAACATGCGTTTCGGGTCGTTGCCATGCTGCTCCCAGGCATCGATCAGTTCGAACGGAGCAGGATAGTGTTTTGGATTGGCCCTGGCAGAAGTCTTCTTGCGCATCTGGCCGGCGAGGAATTTTCGCACCGGCCCCATATTGCTGAGCCTTGCGGTCAGGCCGGGGCCGCGGCTTTTGCGTCCTTTGAGCACGGCCCGGCGCGCGGCCCATCGTAGTTCAGAATGCGGGCTGACCAACTCGTCGACCAGGCCCAGCGCCCTGGCCTGGCGCGCGCGGAGCATACGGCTGGTTAACATCAGTTGCAGTGCCTGGAAGCCACCCATCTGCCGTGTACTGCGCATGCTTCCGCCAAAAGCCGGGTAGATTCCCAGTTGTACTTCGGGAAAGCCCAGTCGCGTCGTGTCGTTGTTTTTTGCGATGCGATAATCGAAACACAGGGCAAGTTCGAGCCCCCCGCCCAGGCAATAGCCGTCGATGATTACGGCGCTTGGGAAGGGCAGTGATTCGATCCGACCGAAAAGCTTGTGCCCTTCACGCATGAAGCCGGCCGCTTCCTCGGCGCTTTTGACCTGCTCGAATTCGCGTACATCGGCACCGACTATGAAAGAGCCTTTCTTACCCGACTGTAATACCAGGCCCCTGGGCGGGGCTGACTCGAGCCCGGATACAATTTGCTCCAGTTCGGTCAGCACTTCATTTGAAAGGCTGTTTACAGACTCTTCGGCCCGGTCCAGAGTCAACCAGCAAACCTTATCCATGTCCTGTTCCAGGCGCCAGTGTCTGTAGTCAGAATTGCTCATGATTGAACTCCGTACGGTCGAGTATGGTAAATAGTGATTATGACAGATCGCCAGTGCGTAACCAACGATCCGGATCAATTGACAGTGGATTTCACGGTAGTGTGAAGCCGGCCTTGCGAAGCAGGCCCGAAACGGCGATCAGCGGCAAGCCTATGATGGCGCTTGGATCCTCACTGCGCATGGAATTCAAAAGGCTGATACCCGCAGCCTCTGACTTGAATCCGCCCGTGCAGTCCACGGGTTGATCCAGTTCCACGTAACGGCGGATTTCTCCGTCGGTCAGCGACCGGAAGTTCACTTCCGTGATCACCATTGAACCGGAATCAAAACCGGAATCATGGCAACAAACCCGGACGGCCGTGAGGAACTGTACGCTGTTGCCGCTGAACTGCCGCAGTTGCTGGACGGCCTTCCCGGAGCTGCCCGGCTTGCCAATAATATTGCCTTGGAAGACCGCAAGCTGGTCAGAACCGATCACGACTGCTGCCGGGTGCCGGGCCGCAACGGCCCGGGCCTTTTCCTGCGCCAGGCGGACCACCAGTTGTTGCGGAGACTCCTGATCGAGCGGTGTTTCGTCGATAGCAGGGGAAAGCACACTGAATTCCAGCTGCAGCCGTTCCAGCAGCAACTTCCGGTATGGGCTGGATGAAGCGAGAATTATATTTCGTATAGGTGACCGTGAATGCATTTTTGTAGTAAAATAATCCGTTTGTGTTGAGTCGAATTGAATTGTGCAGCTATGTCTCGTGAATATCCAGACTTGGTTGATCCCGGAAAAGCGGCGGACGGGCAACGAGTGTTCCAGGGGACGATGCCCCTGAAGCGCATGAAGCGCCTGCTTCCCCTGTTGGCTTCGGATGAGGGTAGCGCCCGGTTCAGCGCCCGGTTCGGTTACGACCAGCAAAAAGACCTGATCGTGGATCTGTCGGTTGATGCAGAGCTGATGCTGATCTGCCAGCGAAGTCTGGAACCGTACCGCGAGCTGGTACGGCGCAACAGCCGCCTGGCGGTTATTGAAGATTCGGCCCAACAGGAGCAGATGCCTGAAAACTACGATCCAGTGCTGTTGGATCATGGCCGCCTGGCTCTCCTGCAGATAGTGGAAGATGAATTGCTGTTGGGGCTTCCGCAAGTACCCAGGAATCCGGCATTGAAGGAAATTGAATTATCAACAGATGGTGTGGTCACATCCGCCTCTGAACCCGGGGAAGAGCAGCTTCAGCGTCCGTTTGCCGGATTGGCTGAGCTGCTGAAAGAGAAAACCCGGGATTGAACAACAAAATTATTTTTTTGATTTGGGAGTAGTAAGACATGGCTGTACAAAAACATCGCAAAACCCCTTCAAGGCGTGGGATGCGTCGTTCACATGACTCTCTGAAAGCGCCTACGCTTTCCGTCGAGCCGACCACGGGTGAGACCCACATTCGCCATCATGTAAGCCCGGAGGGCTACTACAAGGGCCGTAAGGTGATCGACACGCCCGTCATAGAATTCGACGAAGAATAAGTCCAGACAGCGGGCACTTCAGGGTCCTGCATGAGCGTCACTGACAAGACAGTCCTGGCTCTTGATGCTCATGGCGGAGACCAGGGCCTGACTGTTTCGGTGCCTGCCTCCCTGGCTGCCCTTGACGCTGATCCACGGCTTCAAATCATCCTTGTCGGCAAGCAGGAAGAAATCGCTGCACAACTTGATGGCCTCAAGCCGTCAGCCAGGAATCGCCTGGACGTTCGGGCGGCCGACTCTGTCCTGCCGATGGATGCAAAATCAGTCGCCGTTCTCAGACGAGGCAGGAACAGCAGCATGTGGAATGCCTTTGAACTGGTCGCCGACGGTAATGCGCATGCCTGCGTCAGCGGTGGCAGCACTGCGGCAATGATGGTGCTTGGCGTGAAGCTCATCGGTATGCTGCCCGGTATCCAGCGGCCTGCGTTGATGGCGTATGTACCGAACCGGCGTGATCACACCGGATTGCTCGATCTGGGCGCCAATCTCAACGTCAGTGCAGAACAGCTGGTGCAATTCGCAGTGATGGGTTCGGTAACCGCCAGCGTGGTTGACGGGATTGAGAAGCCGAGCGTCGGCCTGCTCAACGTCGGGCACGAGGAAGGTAAGGGGCATGACCTGGTGCGAAAAGCTCATGGCATGCTCAGTGATTTACCATTGAACTACGTTGGTTTCATAGAGGGGCATGACATATTCAGTGGCAAAGTGGATATTGCCGTTTGTGACGGTTTCGTGGGGAACCTGATTTTGAAGTCCACCGAAGGGCTGGCCAGGATGTTGCTGACGGAAATGAAAGCAGCGCTGGCTGAAAACTGGCGAAGCAGGATGGGCGACGCACTGGCAGGCCCTTCGCTACGCCGCCTGTTGGCACGCAGGGACCCCTCGGCGCATAATGGTGCGCCGCTGCTGGGATTGAATGGAGTGGCAGTCAAGAGCCATGGAGGGGCAGATTTCCAGGGCCTCACGCAGGCAATTCTGGAGGCCGGGCGCGAAGCACGGCGCCAGGTACCGAAAAAAATAGAGGCTTCGATACACGAGTACCATCTGGAGATGACATCGTGATTTATTCAAGAATATGCGGTACCGGCAGTTACCTCCCTGAGAAGGTGGTGACCAATAAGGACCTCGAAAAAATCATGGATACCGATGACCAGTGGATTCGGGAGAGAACCGGAATCCGTGAACGGCGCATTGTCGGGGAAGGAGAAACCACCACCACGCTGGCCGAACAGGCCTGCCGCAATGCCCTTGAAGCTGCTGATGTCGATCCATCTGAAATCGATCTTCTGGTGATGGGAACAACAACCCCTGATCTCGTTTTTCCCAGCTCGGCCTGCCTGATACAGAAAAAACTGGGTTTGCCGGATTGCGGCGCCATGGACGTCAATGCAGCCTGTTCCGGCTTCATTTACGCACTGAGTGTCGCCGACAAATACATTCGTTGCGGGGATGCCAGGAAGGCACTCGTTTGCGGTTCGGAAACACTGAGCAGCATAGTCAACTGGACCAAGCGGGAGACCGCGGTGCTATTCGGTGATGGTGCGGGAGCGGTGGTGCTCGAGGCATCTGATGAGCCAGGCATTCTTTCCACGCACATTCACGCCAATGGCAACCATGCAGATCTGCTCCGCACTGAGGTTGGCGTCTCGCGCGGATTTGCCGGCATTGAAGAAAATGACGGAAGGCCTGAACTCCTGATGAAGGGCAACGAAGTATTCAAAGTTGCCGTACGGACTCTGGGCAGGATCGTGGACGAGACCCTGGAGGCCAATAACATGGACAAGTCCGAACTCGACTGGCTGATCCCTCACCAGGCCAACCTGAGAATTATTGTCGCCACCGCCAGGAAACTCGAAATGAGCATGGACCAGGTGGTCATCAGTGTCGATCGCCATGGCAATACGTCATCCGCTTCGGTGCCGCTTGCGCTGGATGAAGCGGTGCGCGACGGCAGAGTCAAACGTGGCGATATGCTGTTATTGGAGGCCTTTGGTGGAGGTTTTACCTGGGGCTCCGCACTGATCAAATATTAGCAACCCTGGAATTGGAGTTGATATGGAATTGAATCTTGCAGGTCAGGTGGCCATTGTCACGGGTGCCAGCCGGGGAATCGGGGCCGGAATCGCAGACATGCTGTGTGCCGCTGGCGCCAGGGTTGCCGGTACGGCAACGACGGCCGATGGCGCATCGGCGATTGCACAAAGGCTGGCCGGGATCTCGCAGGGCTGCAGTGGAGAAGTTCTGGACGTCAATGATGCCGATGGCGCCAGTGATCTGGTCAGCAGGGTAACAGACACGCTGGGCGTGCCGACCATTCTGGTTAACAATGCCGGCATCACGCGTGATCAAATCCTGATACGTATGAAGGAAGAGGACTGGGATGCGGTAATTGAAACCAATTTGCGCTCAGTTTACCGTCTCAGCAAGGCCTGTTTGCGAGGCATGATGAAAGCCAGGGGCGGGCGCATCATCAGTATCGCCTCGGTCATCGGTGTCATGGGGAATGCCGGCCAGGTCAACTATGCAGCGGCGAAAGCTGGCATGATGGGCTTCAGTAAATCCCTGGCCAGGGAAATCGGTTCACGGGCTATCACGGTAAACGTGGTAGCGCCCGGATTTATCGATACCGACATGACCAGGGCGCTGGATGAGTCGCAAAGGCAAAGCCTTTTGAGCGACATTCCTCTGCAGCGTCTGGGCTCGCCCGATGACATCGCGGGAGCGGTATTATTCCTGGCATCGGAGTTGGGAGGCTATATTACTGGCCAAACTCTGCATGTGAATGGCGGCATGTATATGTCATAGTTTCGAGATGTATTGTGTATGAGTATGAAATGTAATCATTTAATGTTTTTTTAACGCGATGGAGTACCATACAGTCGCGAATGGTAATAAACTGGTATCAGAGCCGCAAATTAACTAGAATTGCAGCCCTGCAAACCCCGAAAGAGGAAGTTAGTTAAATGAGCAGTATTGAAGATCGCGTAAGAAAAATCGTTATTGAACAACTTGGAGTCAAAGAAGAGGAGGTTACCGCCGGTGCTTCTTTCGTCGATGATCTCGGCGCAGACTCCCTGGATACCGTCGAACTCGTGATGGCGCTCGAGGAGGAATTCGAGTGCGAAATTCCGGACGAAGAGGCGGAGAAAATCACCAGTGTTCAGCAGGCTATTGATTACGTATCAGCCCACGCCTGAATACTACTATTCCGCATGGTTAAGGGCGGCCGGCCATTCGCCGGCCGTTATTTGTTGATTTACTCAAACCTGACTGCGGAAAATGATCCCCAATTGAGGAAATTATCGTGTCGCAGCGACGTATCGTTGTAACAGGACTCGGCCTTTTGTCCCCGGTTGGCAACACCGTTGCTGCGGGTTGGGATTCGATCTGCAATGGCCGCAGCGGAATTGGTCCCGTCACTGAATTCGATGTTTCAGAATTGAATACCCGGATTGCCGGTGAAATTCGTGATTTTGAAGTGACCGATTTCATTCCGGGCAAGGAAGTGCGTCGTTACGACAAGTTCATGCACTATGGCCTGGCTGCTGCGCAGCAAGCCATGTCCGAGGCCGGTTTGCTCGAAGAGAACAGCGGTATTGATCCGGAACGCGTCGGTTTTGCGATCGGAGCCGGTATTGGCGGAATCGCAACCATCGAAAATACGATGATGTTGTATCGCGATCGCGGCGCACGCAGAGTCTCGCCTTTTTACATACCCGGTTCCATTGTCAACATGATCGGCGGCACGCTATCCATCTGGTATGGCTACAAGGGCCCGAATATAGCAGTGGTAACGGCCTGTTCGACTTCCACCCACAACATCGGCCTGGCTGCCCGCATGATCAAGTATGGCGACGCCGACGTGATGGTCGCCGGCGGTTCGGAATACGCGACTACACCTACAGCCATGGCCGGATTCGTGACAGCCAAGGCCATGTCGACGCGCAATGACGATCCGGCAGCTGCCAGCCGCCCATGGGACCGCGATCGTGACGGTTTTGTCCTTTCCAATGGCGCCGGAATTATCGTGATCGAAGAACTCGAACATGCGAAGCGGCGTGGCGCGACCCTGTATGCAGAGATCATCGGTTTTGGCATGAGCGGGGATGCGCACCACATGACGGCACCGCCTGCAGACGGGGAAGGCGCAGCACGCTGTATGAAAATTGCCTTGCAGGACGCCGGCATCAATGCGGACGAAGTCGACTACATTAATGCCCACGGCACGTCGACACCGCTGGGCGACCGGGCTGAGTCGGACTCGATCAAGACGACATTCGGTGATCACGCAAAGCGGCTGTGCATCAGTTCCACCAAATCCATGACCGGCCATCTGCTGGGCGCGGCGGGTGGCGCCGAAGCGATATTCTGCGTCCTGGCGATGCGTGATAGCATTGCTCCGCCGACCATTAACCTGGACAATCCGGGCGAAGGATGCGACCTCGACTTTATACCCCACACAGCCCGCGAGATGCCCATCAACGTGGCTCTGTCCAATTCTTTCGGTTTTGGCGGCACCAACGGTACACTGGTCTTTAAGCGGCTGCAGGACTGATCCGGGAAGTGCCGGGTTACGCCTGCCGGTGGCTCGACCATAGTCCGGATCTTGCGGGCCTGTCGGAACGTTTCCCCGGACAATTTCCCTACCTGCTGGAGAGTGCTGCCCACGGCCGCCTGGGCTCGCACAGTCTGTTGTTGTATGCAGGCGATCAGAAACTCGTGCTGCAACCCGGCTCGGACCTGAGCGGGCCGGGCAACGGAAGTTCCTTTTTGGAACGGCTTGAATCCTGGTATCAGGCGGAGCGCCTGGTGCAGGTCAGCAGAGATCCTGAAATGTGTGCCGGGGTCCCCTTTAGCGGAGGCTGGTTCGTTTATCTCGGCTATGAAGTTGCCGCCGAAATTGAACCCAGCTTGAACCTGCCTGAAAACAGGACCGGTTTACCCGATGCTATTGCCCATCGTTGTCCCGGAGCAGTCATTATTCTTCACGATCCGGAAATCAGGGCAGGCAGACAGGCCATCGCTGTTGCAGAAACCGAGGAGATTCTGGACGAAATTATGGCCTGTGCCGACAGCCTGTCCCCCTCCGGCAATGACGCAAGGGGCAACACCACGGGAAAACTGGAATGGCTTGAAGAAGAGGACCCGGAGCAGTTTGAAAATTCAGTAGCCCGCATCCATGAATACCTGCTGGACGGTGACGTATTCCAGGTCAACATTTCCCGCCCCTGGACAGGCGAATTCAGGGATGAAGCTGATCCGGGGGCCTTGTATCGTTCTTTGCGCAACCACAATCCGGCGCCATTTGCGGGACTGATGCGCTGGCAGGACCTGGTGATGTTGAGCTCCTCACCCGAAAGACTGGTCCAGATACAGGGAGATCTGATCCAGACACGTCCGATTGCCGGGACCCGGCCGCGGGGTGTAAATGAACAACATGATCTGGCATTGTCAGTGGAACTGATCGAAAATCTCAAGGAACGGGCTGAGCACATCATGTTGATCGACCTGGAGCGAAATGATCTTGGGCGGGTGTGTAAACCCGGAACGGTAGAAGTAGATGAACTGATGGTCGTGGAGACCTATGCGCATGTTCACCACATCGTGTCTAATGTCCGTGGAGAACTTAAGCCCGGAGCCAGCCCCATTGACGCCATAAGAGCTGTTTTTCCCGGTGGTACGATTACTGGTTGTCCAAAGGTGAGATGCATGGAGATTATCGCGGAACTGGAGGCGGACGGCAGGGGGTTTTATACCGGCTCCATGGGATACCTGGGCCGGGATGGGGGCATGGATTTGAATATCCTGATCAGGACCATGCTGATACAGGGTAAACACTTTTCTTTCCGGACCGGCGCCGGTATCGTGGCGGATTCGGTAGCTGAGGACGAAGTGATCGAAACACAGGATAAAGCGCGGGGAATGCTGCTGGCAGTAGAGGGCACTCCAGAAGTGGCTGCACAGCTATCCCGCACGGAGAGTCGAAATGCTTGAGTGCCTTGTAGACGGTGTAATATCTGACCAGGTTTCAGTTGCAGATCGTGGTTTGCAGTATGGCGATGGCCTGTTTGAAACCCTGGCGGTAATCCAGGGCCAGCCCAGGCTCTGGCAATCACACATGGACCGCCTGGCCAAGGGCTGTGAACAATTGCAATTGCCGGTTCCCGCCCAGTCAGTTTTGCTCAGGGAAGTCCAGACGGTCAGTGCGGGGCAGCGCAAGTGCGTGGTCAAGATCCTTGTCACGCGGGGCACGTCCGGAAGGGGCTACGCGCCTTCATTTCCTTCCGCAACCAACCGCATAGTCTGTTCCTATCCCTGGCCGGATGACCCTGGCAGGCTGGACAAAACAGGCATCCGCTGCCGGATCTGTAAATTGCGGCTGGGTTTGCAGCCCGCCCTGGCCGGTATAAAGCACTTGAATCGCCTGGAGCAGGTCACTGCGCGGGCGGAGTGGAGTGACCGCTCCATTCATGAGGGCATTCTGCTCGACCAGGAGGACTATGTCATTTCGGCTATTTCATCCAATATTTTCCTGGTGTCCGGCGACAGGCTGCTGACGCCACGGATGGATCGCTGCGGCGTCCGGGGCGTGATGAGGGCAAATATTCTGAAGACCTTCAAAGCGCGTTGTGAACAACGACGCATCACCCTGGACATGCTGCCGGAAGCCGATGAGATTTTTGTTTGCAATGCCGTGCGCGGCATATTTCCGGTCATTCGCATTGATCACTGGGAGTACACCGTCGGGCCTGTTACACAGGAAGTTCAACAGTGGTTGTGCGGACGGTGAACCCAGGGTAAAACCGGAATGGCAGAATCATCGTCATGAAGCGCTTTCTCATTGTTGCAGCTCTTAGTGTCGCCCTGGCGGGCGCCGGAAGCCTGTGGGTCCGGGATCAATACCATCGTTTTCTTGCCACACCGCTGATGCTGCCCGGCGGGGGATATGTACTGCAGATAGAGCCCGGAACTCCGGGCCGGGCAATCATCGGGAAGCTGGCAAATCTGGGTTTCACGCAGGCGAACTGGGAATGGAAATTACTGATGAGGCTGGAACCCCTTGTGATCAGGGCTGGTGAATTCGGCCTGGAACCCGGACTCAGGCCGCGGGAGCTTTTACGGCTTTTGTCCAGTGGTGAGGTCATTCAATACCGCT
>PVMS01070162.1_pt1 | contig 13782 bp, 14 predicted proteins | sample 1853461 | NCBI WGS metagenome assembly PVMS01 (sample SAMN08582032, study PRJNA380276) | Marine sediment metagenome, whole genome shotgun sequencing project. | isolation source: ocean sediment barecode stripped | collected 2017 | reverse complement strand
GGAACACCGCCAACCCACCCATGTCGGTGGTTCTCGGGGGAGGTTGGATGGAAAATCCGAAATCCGAAATCCGAAATCCGAAATTACCTGGCGGGGGTGACCGGTGATCCTCATGCTCGCCAACTACGACTCCTTCACCTACAACCTGGTGCAGGAGCTGGGCGAGGTCGGAGAGGTCGAGATCGAGGTCGTGCGCAACGATGCCGCCACCGCCGATGAGCTCCTGGCCCTCGGGCCGCAGGCTATCGTCATCTCCCCCGGTCCGGGTGTGCCCGAGGACGCCGGTGTCAGCATGGATCTGGTGCGCGCCGCCGCGGGTCTCCCGTTGCTCGGGAGCTGCCCGGCCACCAGGCGATTGCGGCGGTCCACGGCGGGCGGGTTATTCGCGCCGCGGAGCCCGTCCACGGGAAGACCTCTCCGATCAGACATCAGGGGGAGGGGCTCTTCAAAGACCTGCCCGATGGATTCGAGGCGACCCGCTATCACTCGCTCATTGTTGACAGGGAGAGCCTGCCGACGAGTCTCGAGGTCACGGCGTGGACCGACGACGGCGAGGTGATGGCGATTCGCGACTGCGACCATCTCCACTTCGGCGTCCAGTTTCACCCCGAGTCCTACCTCTGCCTCCACGGACGCCAACTGCTAGCGCGTTTCCTCCACATAGCCGGCCTACCGCTGCGGGATGGCGGATCGGAAATCCGAAATCCGAAATCCGAAATCCGAAATCCGGAATCCTCATGACGTCCACCGACCACAAAGCCCTGCTCAACCGCGTCCTGGCCGGGAAGGACCTGTCCTCGAGCGAGATGGAATCCTTCATCGGTGTTGTCATGGATGGGGGTGTCGACGATGTGGTGGTGGCCGCCATGCTCGCCGCGCTGCGCGCCAAGGGCGAGACAGGGCGTGAGGTGGCGGCGGCGGCCCGCGCCATGCGCGCGCGTTCGGTACCGGTGGAGGTGTCCGATCCGCAGCTCGCCATAGATACGTGTGGCACCGGCGGTGACGGTGCCGAGACCATCAACATCTCGACCGCGGCTGCGCTGCTTGCCGCAGCCGTGGGGGCGCCGGTGGCCAAGCACGGCAACCGCTCGGTCTCCTCGCGCTGCGGTTCGGCGGACGTCCTCGAGGCGGCCGGCGTGCGGCTCGACCAAAGTCCCGAGGAGATGGCGGTCCTGCACGACGAGATCGGAATCGCCTTCCTCTTTGCGCCCCAGCTGCACCCGGCGATGGCGGCTGTGATGCCAGTACGGCGCGCTCTTGGGGTGCGGACGGTTTTCAATCTCCTCGGGCCCCTGACCAATCCGGCGAGGGTCGAACGTCAGGTGGTCGGCGTTTGGGGCCGCGAGGTGCAGGCGCTAATGGCCTCAGCGCTCGCCGAGCTCGGCGCGCGACGCGCGCTCGTGGTCCACTCCGACGACGGTCTCGACGAGATCTCGGTGAGTGCCCCGACCACCGTGATCGAGGTGCGCGACGGCGAGATCGCAGGCGAGTGGCGGGTTGATCCCGGTGATCTCGGCATCTCGGCCGGCGATCCCGAATCACTCAGGGGAGGCGACGCAGCCGAAAATCTGCGGCGGTTGCGCGCCGTCCTCGGCGGCGAGGAACGCTCGGCGGCTGCCGAGGCGGTTGCCCTCAACGCGGCTGCAGCGCTCATGGTGGCGGGGCTCGCCGGCGATTTGCGGCAGGGGCTTGAACACAGCCGGGAGGTGCTGCGATCGGGCGCCGCCCTCGAGCGACTCGAGGACTTGGCGGCGCGTTCGTCGGAGCTCGCCGGCGGTGGCTGAGTCGGTGCTCGAGAGAATCGTTGCCGACGTTCGCCGGCGGCTTGATGAGACGCCCGAGCCTCCCGGGTTGGTGGAGGCCGCGCGCGCTGCGGCCGCAACCCGCCGAGAGCGGGGGCTGAGGTCGCTTCGGAGCGCCCTCTCGGGCCCCGGGCCCGCGGTGATAGCGGAGTGCAAGAAAGCGTCTCCGTCGGCTGGCATGATCCGTGAGGACTTCGATCCGGTGGCGCTGGCCCGAGCCTACGCCGAGGGCGGCGCGGCTGCTATCTCGATCGTCACCGAGCCCGAGTACTTTTCCGGCGACCCGGAATGGTTGGCAGTGGTTCGCAGGGTGGTGGATCTTCCGGTGCTTCGCAAAGACTTTCTAGTCACCCGGCGCCAGCTTCACGAATCGGCTGTTCTGGGCGCCGATGCGGTGCTGTTGATTTCGCGCATCCTCGATCGGGAGACCCTCGCAGAGCTCCTGGCCACCGCCTCGGAGCTCGACATCGAGGTGCTGCTCGAGATCTTTGCCGATGAGGATCCCAAATCGGCGGTCGCGTCCGGAGCGGAGATCATTGGCGTCAACGCGCGTGATCTGGCGACCTTCGAGACCCGATTGGACCGGGTCGAGGCGATGGCGGACAAGCTCCCGGCCGACCGGGTGCTGGTGGCCGAGAGCGGGATCCGAGAACCCGGCGACCTAGCACGGCTTCATTCGGCGGGTTACGACGCGTTCCTGGTGGGGGAGCATCTAGTGCGGGCTGAAGACCCGGAGGCGGAAGTTCGTGTGCTCCTTGGGAGGTCGGCAAGTGATCAGTAATCAGTCATCGGTGATCAGTCCGAATCCACGGCACATGGGCGAAAAGCGGTTGTGTGTACTGATCACTGATCACTGGTTACTGATCACTCGATCGAGTCCAGCATAGGGTCTGGGGAACGACATGCTGATCAAGATCTGTGGATTGACCAATCCGGAGGACGCCGAGGCGGCGGTGGGCGCCGGTGCCGATTTTATTGGCTTTGTCTTCAGGCGTGGAACGCCGCGTGCTCTTGATCCCGCGGCCGCAGCCTGGATTCGTGAGGTCAGTGGCGCGGAAAAGGTGGGAGTGTTTCTCGACTCCGCCCTCGACGAGGTCGAGCGAGTGCGCGATCTCCTCGGTCTCGACTGGGTTCAGCTACACGGCGACGAGCCGGATGTGTTCCTGGAGGTCCTCGGCGAGAAAGTGATCCGCCGCGTCAAGGTCGGACCCAAGGTCGACTGGGGCAGGGTGGTTCACCTGGCGAAACGCTGCCTGCCGCTGTTTGATCCCGGCGCCGGCGATGGCAGAGCCTGGGCGTGGGAGACCCTCGCCGAGCGGCCGGCCGGCATCCGTTTCGGTCTGGCTGGGGGCCTGACCCCCGGCAATGTCGCAGATGCCGTGCGAACCGTACGACCGCACCTGGTTGATGTCTCCTCAGGGGTCGAAAGCGAGCCAGGCATCAAGGATCACGCGAAGATCCGGGCGTTCGTCGACGCCGTGAGATCGTCAGAACGCTGAGGATTCCGGAATGTGGAGTGCGGCGGAGGTGCCTGGCATCCCGGTTCGCCGCGAACCGGCGTGCACCTCACGGGAAGCGCGTCGAAGAACGGCCAATCACGAAGCTTGAAGCGCCTCACAAGTACGTATCAGAACTCACCGGCGATTGTCCCGTAGGACTACTGAGTCGGGGAGGGGAAAATGCACATGCGCCTTCTGGTCTGTTTGCTCGGTCTCATCCTTACCGCCTGTAGTCCATGCGGGCCGGCTGGCATCGACGGAAACGTAACATCGACCTTCCCCGAGCTTCGCGGGCCGTACCTCGGCCAGGAAATGCCCGGCGTAGAGCCGCGGCTCTTCGCGCCAGGTGTGGTCTCCACCGGGCTTGCCACCCGGGACGTGGCGATGACTCCCGATGGCGACGAGCTCTACTTCGCGGTCACCGTCGGCGCCCGCAGCATGATCATTGTGACGAAATCGGTGGGTGGGACCTGGACGGAGCCGGTGGTGGCGCCCTTTTCCGGCCGGTACCTGGACATCGAGCCCTGTATTTCACCCGATGGTCAGCGCTTCTTCTTCCTCTCGACGCGGCCGCAGCCGGGGCAGGAAGAGAAGCCGGGCTGGGTCTACCAGGACATCTGGGTGATGGACCGCGTGGGCGACGGTTGGGGCGAGCCCTACAACCTCGGCCCGCCGGTTAACTCGGACGCCCCCGAGTACTTTCCGTCGGTCACCGCCGATGGCACCCTTTACTTCACCCGCGAAGGCGAGGGCCGGGTGTCAGCGACGTACCGCTCGCGCCTCGTCGACGGGGTCTACACCGAGCCCGAAATGCTCGGGCCCGAGGTCAATTGCGGCCAGAACCGGTTCAACGTCTTCGTCGCCCCGGACGAGAGCTTTGCCATCGTACCGGCCATGGGCCGAGAGGACAGCCTCGGTGGGGTCGACTACTACGTGGTCTTCCGCTCCGCCGACGACGTCTGGTCCGAACCGATCAATCTCGGCGAGGCCGTCAACCAGCCAGAGGGACGCGAGTGGTCGGCGTCGCTGTCGCCGGATGGCAAGTACCTCTTCTTCATGTCCTCCCGGACCGCCGATGAGGAGAACATCACCCTTGCCGGGACCACGATCAACGAGCTCCTGGGTCTCTCCGCCCAACCCGGACAGGGGAGCTCCGACATCTGGTGGGTCAGTGCAGAGGTGATTGAGAGATTGAGGCCGTAACAACTAGTTCTTAGTTTTGAGTTTTTAGTTATGAGTTATTAGACCCCCAACTACCCGGTGCCAGTGGGGAGGGATGGGAACTGAAAACTGAAAACTCAAAACAATGCGAAGCGCGACTCGGGTAGAATCGGCCCTTCGATGAAGAAACTTCCCGACGACCGCGGCTACTTCGGCGACTACGGTGGGCGTTTCGTGCCCGAGACCCTGATGGCGTCGCTGGCGGAGCTCGAGCGGGCCTACCGGAAGGCCGGTCACGATCGCGGCTTCCAATCGCGGCTTGACGAGCTGCTGCAGCATTACGTTGGCCGCCCCACCCCCCTTTTCTCGGCCCGCCGATTGTCGGCCCGGCTCGGCGGCGCGCGTATCTGGCTCAAGCGCGAGGATTTGTGCCACACCGGGGCGCACAAGATCAATAACGCCATCGGCCAGGCGCTGTTGGCGTGTGACATGGGGAAGGGACGCGTGATCGCCGAAACCGGCGCCGGCCAGCACGGCGTTGCGGTTGCGACCGCGGCCGCGCTTCTTGGCCTCGAGTGCCGGGTCTATATGGGCTCTGAAGACATGCGGCGGCAGGAGCTCAATGTCATTCGCATGCGCCTGATGGACGCCGAGGTGGTGGCGGTGGATGCGGGCTCGAAAACGCTCAAGGATGCGATCAACGAAGCCCTGCGCGACTGGGTCACGAACGTGCGCACGACCAACTACATCCTTGGCTCGGTGCTCGGCCCCCATCCCTATCCCATGATGGTGCGCGATTTCCAGACTGTGATCGGGCGCGAGGCGTTGGCACAGTTCAAGAGGGCCGTACGCACCCTGCCCGACATTGTTGTGGCCTGCGTCGGCGGCGGCTCAAACGCCGCCGGAATCTTCACCGCGTTCGTCCCGCACGAGGCCGTCGCCTTGGTGGGGGTGGAAGCCGGGGGTCGCGGGATCACGCCGGGCGATCATGCCGCAAGGTTCTCCGAGGCGGGCGCGCCGGGCGTCCTCCACGGCACCCGCACCATGGTGCTGCAGGATGACGACGGCCAGATCATGGGCACCCACTCGGTGTCGGCGGGGCTAGACTACCCGGCGGTCGGTCCGGAGCATGTTCTATGGCGGGAATCAGGTCGTGCGACGTACACCCACGTCGATGACGACGAGGCCATCGCCGCCTTCCACCTTCTTGCCGAGTGCGAGGGGATCATCCCTGCGCTGGAGTCGGCACACGCCATCGCCTACGCGACCAAAACTGCGCCATCGATGCCGCTCAACACGAACATTCTCGTCAACCTCTCCGGGCGGGGCGACAAAGACCTCGGCGAGGTCCGCAGGGTGGAGGTCGAAACAAAGTGAGCCGCCTGAGCGACGCATTCAGGGATGCGAAGCGCGAGAAGCGAGCCGCCTTCGTGCCATATGTCACCGCCGGGGATCCGTCTCTCGAACGCAGCGTCGAGATCGTCCGTGCCCTGGCGCGCGCGGGCGCAGACGTGATCGAGCTCGGGGTACCGTTCTCCGATCCCATTGCTGATGGTCCCACCAACCAGCGCGCCGCCGAGCGCTCCCTGGCTGCGGGGACCACCCTGTCCGGGGTGCTGGCGGCGGTTGAGGTCGTTCGTCAAGACCTCGAGGTTCCGATCGTTCTGTTCACTTACGCCAACCCGGTTCTACGGTATGGCATCGGAGATTTTGCCGAGGACGCGGCGGCCGCAGGAGTCGACGGAGTGCTCTTCACCGATGTGCCTGCTGAAGAAATGACGCCGTTCGAGGAACAGATCGGCGCAGCCGGCCTCGACCTGATCATGTTGGTAACCCCGACCTCGACGCGGCAGCGGATGAAGGCGGCGGCACGCTTTGGGGGCGGGTTCCTCTATCTGGTATCGCGTACCGGAGTGACGGGCGTCCGTCAGGATCTCGACGCCGGACTCGCGGACAATATCCGTATGGCGCGAAGGGTCTCGCGTTTGCCGGTGGCGGTCGGTTTCGGCATCTCCACCCCGGAACAGGTGGCGAGGGTGGCCGAGAAAGCGGATGGAGTGGTCGTGGGCTCGGCCCTGGTCAGCCGCATCGGCGCCATGGGCGACTGTGACGAGCTGACCGACGAGATCGAAAGGTTCGCTTGTGAGTTGGCGGCGGCATGCAAGAGGTAGTTTTTAATTTTGAGTTATTAGTTTTTAGTTGCATATCCCTACCCAACATCTGCGGGGTGGCGGGCGGGAACTCAAAACTCAAAACTAAGAACTCAAAACTCGTTTATGGGTAGGCCGAAACGCCGCCGCCTCGGCCAAAATTTCCTGGTCGATCAGGACGTCGCGGAGCGCATCGCTGCCCTGCTTGCCGACGATCCGCCGCGGGTGCTTGAGATCGGTCCGGGCCGCGGCGCGCTAACCGAACCGCTCCTCGATCGTTTCGAGCGGGTGTTGGCCCTCGAACTCGACGAGAAGCTGGTGCCGCCGCTCATTCAGCGATTCGGCGGCCACGGCTTGGAGGTGCGGCTGGCCGACGCCCTCAGCGCTGAGCTTGATCCAATATTGGCGGCCGAATCACCCTGGCAGGTGGCCTCGAATCTTCCCTACTCCGTTGGCACCGCGATTCTTCGCCGGTTGTTGCCGCGCCACGATCTCTTTACCCGCCTCGTGGTGATGCTCCAGCGGGAGGTTGCGGCGCGGGTGGTGGCCGAACCGGGGGGGCGCGGTCACGGTCTGCTGGCTCTCGAACGTGCCGCCTGGGCCAATGCGCGGCGCCTCTTCGATGTCCAGCCGCGAGCCTTTCGGCCGCCACCAAAGGTCGTGTCGAGCGTGGTCGTGCTCGACCTCAAGGCCCCCGAGCACGACCCAGCACTGTTGGATCGGGCGTTGAAGCTGGCGGCGCCGGCGCTCACCATGCCGCGAAAAGTACTGAGCAACGCCGTCCGAGTGACCGATGCCGAGCGAATTGCCGCCGCCGGCCTCGATCCGTCGGCGCGGCCGGGCACCGTCTCGCTCGCCGGCTGGGTGCGGCTTGCACAGGAACTGGAAAAACACTCATAAGTGCGGGTTCGGCAACGGTTTGTCTGGTAGTGGTACCATTCTATGAGCATGATTGGGTCGTCTGATCTTCGTCGGGACAACCACCTTTCAGCGCGGCCGCCTCGACCGGGCAGTGAACCCGGATGACGCTTTGGCAGGGGGTGCTGTTGGGCATCCTGCAAGGAGTGACGGAATTTCTTCCCGTGTCTTCCTCAGGCCATCTGGCATTGGCGCAGATGCTGATCCCGGGCTTCGAGCAATCGGGAGTGATCTTTGACGTGCTGCTCCACGCCGGCACCGGCTTTGCGGTCGTGTGGTACGAGCGCCACCAGATTTCCGAATGGCTTCAATGTCCAAGTGGCCGTCGGCTCCTCGGCCTGTTGTTCGTGGGTACAGCCGCCACCGCGATCGTCGCCCTCCCCTTGCGAAGGGTGGCCGTGCAGGCCTTCGAACGCCCCGTGTGGGTCGGGATGGCTCTGATTGTGACCGGTCTGGTTGTCGCCGCCACGAAGTTTCTTCCGGGTGGAACGGCGAGTGAGGACGGAACCACATGGAGGCAGAGCCTGCTGGTGGGCCTTGCGCAGGGGATGGCTATCTTTCCGGGTCTGTCCCGCTCGGGCATGACCATTGCCGTCGGCCTCGGTGGAGGCTTGGAGCGGTCCTGGGCGGCGCGATTTTCGTTCCTTCTGAGTGTTCCTGCCATCGCCGCGGTGACCGTTGTCGAGATCGTGGAGACGCGGTCGGGAATGGCTGCCGCCGGCAACGGGCTCGGGCTTGCGAGCATCGCAGGCGGATTGGCCGCCGGGATCACCGGCTACTTCGTACTCCAGGTGGTGATCAAAACGGTGTCGAGCAACATTTTCCACCGTTTTGCCTGGTACTGTGTCCCACTCGGAATTCTGGTGCTGGTGGTGGTTTCGGGAGGCCGGTGATGCGCGATCGAGTGGTGCGTGAGGCGGCCGCGGTGGCCCTGCTCCTGGGAGCATTGCTGATAGTCGTGGCCCTCTTGTCCCACTCACCTCTCGACCCGAGCCCCTTCCACGCCTCCACTGAGCGCGACGCGCCGAACAACCTCGCCGGTTGGCTGGGCGCGACCCTGTCGGCCGCTTTGTTCAGCTTCTTTGGTCTCACGGCATTTGTGCTGCCGGTGGCCGGCGCAGTGATCGGGTGGCGGCTGCTGCGCCAGTCGCCGGTGGCCAACCCGCGGCTTGCAGCAGCCGGTTGGGGGTTGCTGTTGCTCGCGCTCCCCGGCTTTGCCAGCCTCCTCGGCACCGATCTGCCGTACCGCGACGACCGTATCTCGACCGGTGGTTTTGTGGGTCTTGCCGAAACCGAGCTCCTGCGGGGATTCGCCGGGCCGGTTGGGGGCATCGTCGTGCTGGTGTTCCTGCTCATTCTCGGTGTCCTCTTGCTGTCGGGTGCGTCGGCGGGCGCCCTGGCCGATCGCCTCACCGAACGGGTGCGAAGCTTTTGGTTCGAACGACGGCGGGAGAGATCCGAACGGCGGCGGGCAAAGGAGGAGACGCGCGCCCGGCATAAGGTGATCGATCGCCAGATCCGTCGCATCGAAGGCAGCGACGACTACAAGGGATCGTTGACGGTCAAACAGGTGGAAGGGCGGGGACGTTTCCGGATCGTGCGCAGGCAGGCCGAGGAGCGGATGGTCGAAGAACCGGCCGACGAGCCGCGGGCCAAGCGGGTGAGCGCAGGGCGCCGCGGAAAAGCGGAAAAACCCGCAACCGTGGCGAAGAAGGCGGCCGCGGCCAAGCGCCCGGAGGTCCAGGAAGAGTTCGACTTCGTCGACGATCTCGAATCGTACGACCTTCCGAAAGAGGCTTTCCTCGAGCTGATGGAGGAGGCCCCCGAGCGCGACTCGGCAGCCCTCATCGAGATGTCGAAGCTCATCACCCTGAAGTGCCAGGAGTTCAAGGTCCGCGGTGAGGTGGTCAATATCCGCACCGGGCCGGTGATTACGACCTACGAGTTCCGGCTCGACTCCGGGGTCAAGATCTCGGCGGTTCAGGGCCTTTCCGAAGATCTCGCTCTTGCGCTACGGACCGATTCGGTGCGGATCGAGCGAATCCCCGGCCGCGCGACCGTGGGTATCGAGGTGCCGAGCCCGGACCCCGAAGTCATCCGATTGCGACAGCTGATCGAGGCCCCCGAGTTCCAGCGCGGCCAGTCGCTGCTGACCCTCAGCCTCGGGGTCGACATCCGCGGCAAGGCTTTTTTTGCCGACCTCGGACGGATGCCACACCTCTTGATGGGCGGATTCACCGGTTCTGGCAAGTCGGTGGGTCTCAACGCGATGATCATGTCGATCCTGTACAAGGCACGGCCGGACGAGGTGAAGTTCATCCTCGTCGATCCCAAGATGGTGGAGCTCGGGGTCTATGGCGACATTCCTCACCTGTTGACACCGATCATCTCCAACCCGAAGAAGGCGGCCAACGCCCTAGGGTGGGCAGTGGCGGAAATGGACGATCGCTACCGTGTTCTCGCCGCGCTCGGGGTCCGCAATCTACAGCAGTACAACCAGCTCCTTCGCGACCCGGTTCAGCTGCGTCGCGCGCGGAAGAGGCTGGCCGAAGAGGAGAATGGTAACCTTCCCGATCTCGAGCCCATGCCGTTCATCGTTATCATCATCGACGAGCTGGCGGACCTCATGATCACGTCCTCGCGGGCGGTGGAGGAGTCGATCACCCGTCTGGCGCAGAAGGCCCGCGCGGTGGGAGTGCACCTCATCTGTGCAACTCAACGACCGTCGGTCGACATTCTCACCGGCATCATCAAGGCCAACTTCCCGTGCAGGATCGCGTACAAGGTTCGCTCGCGATTCGACTCGAGGGTCATTCTCGACTCGATGGGCGCCGAGCATCTCCTGGGTCGTGGTGACATGCTCTTCCTGCCGCCGGGTAGCTCAAACCTGATTCGCCTGCACGGACCGCTGGTCACGGAAAAGGAGATTGCGAGCGTCGTCCGCTACATCAAGCGGTTCGGCAAGCCCGAGTACCAACGCGACATCCTGTCCCACGCTCCACTCGGCCCTCCCGAGCGTGGCGGCCGACGGACCGTCATGGAGGACGGCGAGGAGCTTTCGGACCCCATGTACGATCAGGCGGCCCGTCTCGTCGTGGAGACCCGCAAGGCCTCGGCGTCGTACATCCAGCGCCGATTGCGCCTCGGTTACACCCGATCGGCACGGCTCTTGGATATGATGGAAACGGAGGGCCTGGTGGGACCGCCGGCCGGGTCCAAGGGACGCGAGCTGCTGGTTTCGAAAGACTTCTTCGGCGAGGTCGATGAGACGCATGCGCTCAACGGCAACGAGCCGGAGAATGATGGAAGGTGAATTCGAGCATGGGATTTCTTGATCTCGACCCGGTTGCCACGTTTCAGCTCGGTGCGGTCGCAGCGATTGCGGTTCTGCTCTTCCTGCTCATCATTTCCTTTATTTACCGTTCCAAGGTCTTTTGCCAGTACCTCCACTACATGACCGGGATCAGCCTGAAACCCGAGACCGTACGCGCCCTGTACAAGAAACGGGGACGCGGCGGGGTGCGTGATCACCTCATCGACCTGCTGATTCGCGAGGATCTCGCCGATCCGGATCGCGTCGTGACACCGGACTCGAAACCCGACATCTCGATCTTCGACAACGACTGAGTCAACCAACGTTCTAACGTTCAGCGTTGAAACGTTCAAACGTTCGGTATGATGTCCCTCGTGCCTCGTATTCAGGTCCTTCCCGACGATCTCGTGAACCGCATTGCTGCCGGCGAGGTCGTGGAGCGTCCGGCGTCGGTGGTCAAGGAGCTGGTCGAAAACAGCCTTGACGCCGGCGCCACCCGGATCGAGGTGGATCTGACGAATGGCGGCCGAAGCCTCATCCGGGTGACCGACGACGGCTGTGGGATGGATCCCGACGACGCCCTCCTTGCCCTCGAGCGGCACGCGACGTCGAAGATCCACTCAGCCGATCAGCTTGACCACATTGCCACCCTCGGTTTTCGCGGCGAGGCCCTGCCGTCAATAGCGGCAGTGTCGCGGTTGGAACTCCTGACCTCAGCGGATCCCGCGGCGGGTGGGGTCCGGGTGACCGTGGAGGGCGGCCGCATTTTGGGGGCGGACGCCGCTGTGCGGGCGCGCGGGACTACTGTCGAGGTGCGGGATCTCTTTTTCAACGTGCCGGCGCGACGCAAGTTCCTGAGGGCGCCGGAAACCGAGTTGCGGCATGCCCAGGAAGGCCTGTGGGGAGCGGCCCTGGCGCGGCCCGACGTCGCGTTTGCCCTCCGTCACGGTACGAGGGTGCTGATCGATGCCCCCGTCGCTCCCGACCCCTCGCGCCGGCTCACGGATCTGTGGCGCAAGACCGACCGGGTATTCCGATTTCATGCCGCCGGCGGTGGCGAGGTCGAGGGCCTCCTTGCTCCCGGCAGCGGCAGGGGACGCCCGATGTTGATTTTTCTCGTCAACGGCCGGGTCGTGCGCGATCGGTTGCTGGTGGGCGCCGTGATGAGGGTGCTGCGGGCCGCGGGGAGCGGTTTTGGCGGCTCTCGTCTGGTCCTCGATCTCCGGCTGCCTCCGGACGAGGTTGATGTCAACGTCCACCCCGCGAAGGCGGAGGTCCGCTTCGCCCGATCAGGATCGGTATTCGCCTTGGTCGAGCGGGCCGTGCGCGACGGAGTTGCGGCATCCCAGGGACGGGTGGCGGCCGGAAAACTCGAGGACGGAGATGCGTGGGGCGGGGTCGCGGCGCCGTCGGTCGGAGGTTACGGCGAGCTGATTCGCCAACGGCACGCGGCGGGCGGACCGCCGCTCTTCGAACACCCGGCCTACGGTGGGGGATTCGAGACGCCGCCGGATGGCGAGTCGCGGCCGACGATCTCCGCCGCGAGGGATGGCCTGCGGTCGGGAGCAAAATCCGGTCCGGCGGACACCCCGTTCGGCCGCCTCATCGGCCAGTACAGAGACTCCTTTCTGCTCCTCGAAGATGACCACGGTCTGGTGATCGTCGATCAGCACGTGGCCCACGAACGAGTGCTGTACGACCGCATCCTCCGTCGTCTCGCGGGCGAGGAAACACCCTCGCAGGGACTCCTGACGCCGCGTCTGATTGAGGTCGGGGAGGCGCACGCGGCCGCGTTCGAGTCGGTGGCCGAACTGTTGCGCCGGGTCGGCATTGAAGCCGAGATCTTCGGCCACGGTACGATCCGTCTATCGTCGGTGCCGCCAGAGCTGGAAGCGGAGGAGGTCGACCGGGTCGTGGAAGAGATCCTCCATCGCGCCACGGCCCTCGATGGTGTCCCCGAGCGCGCAGCCGACGAGCTCGAGGAGGAGATTGCGGCTTCGCTGTCGTGCCGGGCCGCGATCAAGATCAACCATCGTTTGTCGATTGACGAGCAGCGGACGTTGCTCGCGGACCTAGTGGCGACCGACAATCCGTATCGCTGCCCGCACGGGCGGCCCATCATCCTTCGGTTGAGCCAGGAGGAGATGGAACGACGTTTGGGGAGACGCTGATGCAGCGAGAGCAGTGGCATCTGACCGAAGGGCTGATTTTTGCCCACTTCGCGGTCTTCATTCTCGGCTCGATGATGGAAGGTGGGCAGCAGGCCCTGGCCCTCATTCCGGGCTTTGTCACGGCACGGCCTTGGACCCTGGTGACCTATCAGTTCGTCCACGGCAGCAGCATGTTCATGTTCTTCATTTCGATGCTCATACTGTGGATCATGGCGCGCCCTCTCGAGGAGAGCTGGGGCTCACCGAGGTTTCTCGTTTTCTGGCTGGTTGCTACGTTCGGCGCATCGCTTACCGCGGTCGCCGTCGGTCGGCTGCTCTTCGGCGACATTGGTTTCGGCACCTGTCTGTTGTTCACCTTTGCGACCCTCTACCCGGAGGTCGAGTTCCGGCTCTTCTTCATCATTCCGGTCAAGGTCAAGTACCTCGCGATCGTCGCGGCGGCGATCCTCGTCTACTCGAGCCTCTCCTACGGGCTGGTGGCGGGCCTCGCCAACGTCGCGGGCACCTCGGCCGGCTATCTCTTCTTCCTCGCCACCCGCCGCATGCCAACCCGCCGCAAGCTCATGTTCCAGCTCAACAAGCGAAAGGCCGAGATCTCGTTGCGCGCCGGGAGCGGGCAAGCTAAGGACCGCAATCGCGGCTGGGACGCGGCGGTGCGTGCGGCTGATGCGCGGGTGGCGAGGAAGAAGAGATAGCCGGCCGAGGTGCCCGCGACGTTGGCGAGGCCCGCCACCAGCCCGTAGGAGAGGCTCGAGTAGACGAGGATCG
>PVMS01120195.1_pt1 | contig 13784 bp, 7 predicted proteins | sample 1853461 | NCBI WGS metagenome assembly PVMS01 (sample SAMN08582032, study PRJNA380276) | Marine sediment metagenome, whole genome shotgun sequencing project. | isolation source: ocean sediment barecode stripped | collected 2017 | reverse complement strand
CTCTCGGGTCCGCCTGCTCATGCTTTCGGCTACTGTGTCAAATGCCACTGAAATCGCAAATTGGCTTATTTCGATTCGGTCTCATCACTGCGAGGTTGTGTATTCCGATAGACGCCCTGTACCTATTTATCCGCTGTATTTGCTGCCAGGTGGTGAACTGGTTCCTTTGAGTGGGGTTGACGGAGTAGCCCATAAAATTGAGCGTGTATTACAGCATAGCAAGGGCGGACGTTTTCGCCGTTCTCAGTATCAGTTGCCCTATGATGCTATTTTGCGAGAGCTTGAGCAGTTTAACCTTTTGCCGGCAATTTTTTTCCTCAAATCACGAAGAGATTGTAACAACGCTTTGCAGGCTTGCCGTCATCGTTTTGTCAGCAAGGAAAAATCAGGCCGAATCAAGGCCGTAATGGATGAAATCATACGCGAGTATCCATTTTTATCCATGCACCCGCAATTGCAAACAATTTGCTATCATGGTGTCGGAGCACATCATGGAGGCCAGTTGCCTCATTGGAAAATTGTTGTTGAGAAGCTTATGCATGCCGGATGTCTTGACGCTATTTTTTCAACGTCCACTGTGGCAGCTGGTGTCAATTTCCCCGCTCGTACTGTTGTTCTGGCACAAAGTGATCGTTTCAACGGCAAAGCCTTTGTTGATCTTACGGCAACCGATCTGCATCAGGCAACCGGCAGGGCAGGACGCAGGGGAAAGGATAATATAGGGTTTGCCGTGATGGTACACGGTCCATTTCAAAATCCTCATTTGATTGAGTCATTAATGAAGGCCCCCTCCGAGCCGATTAGCAGTCGTATCAGTATTAATTTTTCGATGTGCTTGAATCTGTTGGTAAGTCAAACGCCTGATGGTATTCATGCTTTGCTCAAGGCTTCTCTGGCCACTTTTCAAAATACAACTTCCTTGCGTAGACTCGAGGAACGCCATGATAGAGTTATGCAAAATTTTTGCAAGCACCTGAAAGGTCTCTTATGTGTTGACGCATTACAGATTCAGGAGCGTAGTTCACAACGTTTGGAAACACAACTGAAACTGACTCGTTTGAATAAAAAGCGAAAAAAACTGGCTCGTCAGCTAAGATTGTACAACAATGAGGTTGATGCGTCAGTCCCGTTACAAGACCTTGATCGAGATATTTCATATCAGCAGGAGATTCTCGACAGCCTTCCGTGTTCAGGGTGTTCTAACTATGATCTCTGCGGACAGGATAAAAAGCATTTTTTTAATAGACTTGTTGATGAAGCAGCCTGGATCAGCCAGGCGTTTAGCGAAGCCCGTGATGCCTTGTGGAATGAATTTACGCGTCATCGTGAATTTTTGTTCATGAATGGTTTTGCAAGCGCTGACGGCTCACTTACAGAGGATGGGTATTGGGCTGCTAAATTGCGTCTGGATCAACCCCTGATCATTGCTGAGTTAATCAGGAAGGGAGTGCTTGAGCGACTGACTCCGGAGCTGCTGTGCGCTATAATTGCGGTGTTTGTAAATGACAAATTTCGCGACCTTGAACAGGACGAAAAGGTTCACTGGAATCGGCAGGAACTCAAAAAGCATTATTCACACATGCAGTCAGAAATTGAAGGTATTGTTGCGCTTAAAAAACAGCATGGTTTTTCTGTGCCAAATCTGCAATTCTGGCCTGCGGCTGCCTTGTATTTGTGGAGTTCACAGCGTTCATGGGAGGAAGTGCTGCAGTTGACCGGCACGGATGAGGGGGATCTTGCTATGTTGATTTTTAGAACAGCAGACAATCTGCGTCAGCTTGTTTCGCTTGAGGCAACGCATCCTGAACTTGCCGCCAAAGCCGGTTCATGTATTCGGCTGCTTTTGCGCGAGCCAGTTGTAATTCCCCTGTGATGGTTTAATGAGAATGCGGTGGTGCGGATATCAGTCATCAAAGAGGGCATCAACGAAATCGCCGGCGTTAAAGGGACGCAGGTCTTCGACTTTTTCGCCAACGCCGATGTAGCGGATCGGAATGTGCAGTCCGTCAGAAATGCCGACAATGACACCTCCCTTGGCAGTTCCATCAAGTTTGGTCAGAGCAATGCCGGTTACCTTCAGGGCGTCACTGAAAATCCTGGCCTGAGAAATTGCATTCTGGCCGGTTGTAGCATCAAGCACAAGCAGGGTCTCATGCGGAGCGTCTTGATGTTCGCGAGCGATAATACGCTCGATTTTCTTCAATTCCTCCATCAGCGGGGCCTTTGTGTGCAGTCGGCCTGCGGTATCGATAATCAGGATATCAGCTGAATGCGCCTTTGCAGATTGCAGAGCATCGAAAGCCACAGCAGACGGGTCGGACCCGGGGGCGTGTTTGATAACTTTGCAACCTGTTCTCTCTCCCCAGATTTCAAGCTGTTCAATTGCGCCTGCACGAAAGGTGTCAGCTGCAGCCAGCATGACTGAGTGTCCCTGCTGAGTAAAAATTGCAGCCAGCTTGGCAATGGTGGTTGTTTTGCCGGCGCCGTTAACTCCGATGGTCAGAATGGTGAATGGTTTTTGAACGGGAAGTATTTCAAGGGGCTGCTCGGTTTTGACCAGGATTTCCCGGATTGCCTCACGCAGACTGATCTTAATTTTATTCGCATCGTTGAGTTCGTTACGCTTGACCTGCCAGCGTATTGTTCCCATGAGCTGATCAACCGTGGCAATGCCAAGATCGGAAGTGATCAAGGCTTCTTCGAGATTGTCAAGAACATCTTCGCTAATCTCGCGCCGACCTATGGTGGCTTCTTCAATTTTGCGAGTTACGGCCTGATGGGTTTTTGACAGACCTTGTTTTAAACGCGTAAAAAAACCGTTGTCTTCTTTCTTTTTTCCAAACATACATATTCTCTGTTAGATGCTGGTTTTGTAGTCCGTGCAGATGTCGGTTTAGCTTTAATGCGATGCACCATTAATTCATGTTGACGGATACTATTTTTGAAACTCCGCGTTCTTCCATTGTTATACCGTACATGGAATCGGCAGCCTGCATGGAAAGTTTGTTGTGGGTAACGATAATAAATTGTGAGCGCTGCGCCATTGTATGCAGATGATCGATAAATCGTCCAATGTTTGTGTCGTCAAGCGGTGCATCAATTTCGTCCATCAGGCAGAACGGACTCGGTTTTGTCAGGAAAATAGAGAACATTAACGCGATAACGGTCAATGCCCGTTCTCCGCCTGAAAGCAAATCAAGGCTTTGTAATTTTTTTCCGGGCGGTTGCGCAAAGATATTGATGCCGGTTTCGAGCAGATCGGCCTCGTCGCTCAATTCCATATAGGCTTTACCACCGTTGAAAAGCAACGGAAACAGGCGCGTAAAGTGATCATTAATTGTGGTAAATGTTTCAAGGAATTTTTCTTTTGTAATACGGTTTATTTTTGAGATTACCTTTTGTAGCGAATCAATAGCCTTGAGCAGATCTTCTTCCTGCTCCTGCAGGAATTTGTAGCGCGTGTCAAGTTCTTCAAAGGCAGTGGCTGCTCCGAGGTTAACCTCACCGATATTAGCAATTCGTTTTTTGAGCATTTCAAGGCGGTCAGTGGCCTGTTGTGCCTCGAAGGTTTCTGGTTCAGGGGGTTCGGGGAGCTCCTGAATAGTGCACCCATATCTTTCGTGTACATCATGGGTGAGGTGATCAATGTGGATGGTGCTGTTGGAGAGCTTTACCTCCAGTTCGCGAATTGTTGGTTCGATATGTTCGCGTTCTACACGGACGGTTTTCAGTGATTCTTCAGCCTCTTCCACGGCATCGCTCAAGGACTGAACTTCATTGCTCTTGGACTGCATGCCTGTTTCCCGGTTACGGCTGGTTTCAAGCAGTTGGGTAAGATTCGTTTTTCCCTGTTCAATTGATTCCGACAGCTCAGATCTTTTCTCGGTTAATTGTCGGTGTTCGGTTGCAAGAGTAGTGAGTTTTTCTGAGGATGTGAGACGTTGCCCGGCAAGATAGTCTATATTACCCTGCAGGCTTTCAAGCTTTTGCTGCAGAGAGGCAAGATCAATTCGCAACTCCGTGTTGTGACTTTCTTTCTCTTCAACCCCTGAGCGCAACCCCTTTTCGCTGTGCTGTAATTCGTCAAGCACACGCTGTTTTTCATCGGTTGCAAGGCGGATTTGTTCCTGACGTGCGTTGAGCAGTTGGTATTCGTTTTGTTGCTTCGCAAGCTGAGATGATGCCTGTTGAGTCTCTAGCGCAAGCAGGTTGTGCTTTTCGTTTTGCTGCAGGAGTTCACGCTCTGACTGGTCAAGTAGGGACTGCTTCTGTATGAGTTCGATGTCAAGTTCTTGTTTGCGCTGCAGCAGGTCTTCATGGGATTTGCGGAACGTGTGCAGGGTTTGTTCGGATTGTTCCCGTTCTGAATTAAGTTGCACGTAAGTGCCTTCGAGCTTTTCAAGTACGAGTGCAAATTCACGAAGTTCGCGGTTGCGTTTTAGAATTCCGGAGCCATTGTCGGAAGCACTTCCTCCGGTAATGACGCATTGGCTGTCAATGATTTCTCCCTGGAGTGTAACAAAGGAAGCGTTAAGGCTTTGGTCGGTGCGAAGTTTCAGTGCTGCAGGCAGGTCATCTGCGATGTAAATGTTGCCGAGAAAGGCAGTGACAATGTCTTTGTATTCCGGCTTAATGGTAAGCACATCAAGTAATCGCTCTGCACCCGGTATTTGTGATACTGTATCGGCATAGGGGAGACCAACAGGGATGAAGGAAACCCGGCCGCTTTTTTGGGTTGTGAGATGTTCTATTGCTTGGAGAGCATCCTGGGGTGAGTCAACTATGATGGCCTGCAGGCGGCGATCAAGGGCTGCCTCAACAGCAAGTTCATAGCGGGCAGTAGTTTGAATCGTGTCGGCAATCAAACCGCGAATACCATTGAACCCTTCGTCGGCTCCATCCTCATTGTTCATAATAGTGCGGACACCGTCACCGAAGCCTTCCAGCCCATCCTGGAGTTCATGGAGTGAGTTTAAGCGTGCGCGCAGCGTACTTATTTTTTCTTTAACATCCTGCACTGTCTCAGTGCGGGCTTGAAGGTCAGCGGTCGCCTTCTCAATCTCGGCGCGTAGGCGCTCAAGTTCTTTTTCAATGTTTTCGCGTTGCAGGGCAAGCTCGTTGAGCTCCCCGGTATGCTGGTCTTCGTCCTGCTTCAGTTCCTGCATACGTGTATCGCAGGTCTGCTGTTCTTTGTTTAGCTTTTCCTGCTTGATTTCAACCTCTTCGCGCAAGCGCGTGTTGAGCAGCAGGGTATTTTTGACTTCGGTCAGCTCATAGTTCAGTTTTACAAGCGCTGAGTTTTCCTGCTCAAGGCGTGACTGCAGTTCGCGCAGGGAGAGCTTCGAGGTGTTCAGGTTTTCAGTTGACTCCCGGCAGCTGTTTCCAATCGCGTCAATATTTTGCTTAATAGTGCTAATGTCGCGTGTGCGGGTTTCAATTTCCTGTTGAAGGTTTTCTACCTGGGTGGTGAGCTCAGCATGGGCGGATTTATTTTTTTCAAGCTGGTCGCATGTTCCATGCAGTTCACGTTCATTATATTCGCCTGCACTCTCAGCTTGTTGAATGGTGTTTTTTAATTCAAAAAAGTCCTGTTGCAGCTGTGCCAGTGTTTTCTGCTGCTCGGTCAATAGCAGGCGCTGTTTTTCAATAGCTGCTTCCAGCGTGTTTTTATCTGCAGTAATCTTTACTTCGAGGTCACGGTTGTGCAGCAATTCTGTTTCAAGTTTCTCACGCTCAAGCATAAGAGCCGCTAGCCTGTGGGCGCACAGGTTAAGGTCTAGTGTTTTGATTTCATCCTTGATAACACGGTAGCGTTTAAGACGTTTGACCTGAAGATCAAGGCCTTTCATCTGAATTTGAAGTTCGTGCAGAATATCTTTGAGCCGCGAGAGGTTGGTTTTGGTTGACTGCATTTTGGATACAGCCTCTTTTTTTCGAGCGCGGTACTTGGCTATGCCTGCGGCTTCTTCGACTAAAATGCGGCGGTCACAGGGCTTAAGGCTCAGTATGTAGTCCACTTTGCCCTGTTCCATGATTGAATAGGACTTGCTGCCGATACCCGAGTCAAGAAACAGTTCAACAATGTCTTTGAGGCGGCAGGGGATTTTATTAATAAAATATTCACTCTCACCGGAACGGTACAGGCGGCGGGTGATTTGCATCTCGGATGCTGTTCCGAGTGTGCTACTATTGCCGTTACCATTACTGTTTGTGTTTTTCAGGATCAGGCTCACCTCGGCCATGCCGGTTGCCTTGCGTGTATCGCTCCCGTTAAAGATCAGGTCCTCCATTTTTGTTCCACGCAGATTGCGTGCATTATGTTCGCCCATTATCCAGCGCAGGGCATCAATCACGTTGCTTTTACCGCAGCCATTGGGACCCACAAGGGCGGTTATGCCAGCTTGAAAGGAAAGACGAACCGGATCTACGAATGACTTAAAACCAGCAATCTCAAGTTCTTTTACCTGCATGGTTTACCTCAAGCAAAGAGTTTGATGTTAATATTTAAGTGTTTGATATTTCTTAATTAATTGTGTTAATACGAAATAGCTTTCAGTTTTGATGTGTGCATAGTATCAAAACAGTTTAAAAAGTAAAGCAAAAAAACGCCTGCAACACAATATGTGGGTAATTTTTTAAAACATAGCACAATTTATTGTGTATAACAAGGTTTTTGTTCTGTATGGTTTTATTAGTTTTGCAGGTGAGAGTAAGCAGGTATGATGTCTCAAAACAGTTCGGCTGGCAATGGTAATGGTGCCCTGTGAATAGTACTCAACAAATTGTACAAGATGTAAGGCTGGCTGAGCCTGATTCAGGCCGGTCTTTGAGTATGTACAGTTTAGTGCATTGCTGGTTTTTTTATCGAAAGCCGGTCGCACTGAAGTGTCTACGATAAAGTCTTTATCTGCATACAAGTGGTGGGTATGCCCCCGACACGACTCGAACGTGCTACCTACGGCTTAGGAGGCCGTCGCTCTATCCGGCTGAGCTACAGGGGCAAATATGGCATGATTTGACATCTGGACGGAGTGTGGCTTGTTTCGTCCATTTTTTTGTAACGAAAATACCATAGCATTTTTAGAATAAGGAGTCAAAAAAAGAGCGGCCCGAAGTTTTTTTGAGCATAAAAGTAGTTATACAAGCAATTTTGCTATTTATATTTTGACAACTATCTCCCTGTTAAGGTACAACGTTGGAAATTTAATACATATATTAGAATTGTAATTATTCATTAGTTGCCAACATTTCATGAAGGTGTTTCCATGCTGAAAGAATTGTTGTTGATTCATCCACTGGGTCAGGCCGCTGCTTTTCTATTTGGCGCATTCAACTTGGTCACCGGCTGGACACGCAAGTGTTTTATCCTTCCATTGCATATCAATCTTGGCGTAATGTTCTATGTCTTAACATTTATCGGTGCAGTTATGGGGGGGGTGATTGCTCGCATGGCTGCAAACGATGGGATGAACCTTGCGTCCCCCTTCCATGGTTTTATCGCGCTCTTCCTTTTGTGTATAGTGATCTGTGCCATGGTGAGCGGATTTTTTCTTCTTGGGAAGAAAGGTTCCCGGACGTGGGTGCATGCGATGCATCGCTACTGTAACCTCGTTGTTGTGGTGCTTTTTGCTGTACAGGCTGTGTCCGGCCTGCGTGTCCTTGTTACCGTTTTTTAATACATTAATCGATCACAGTTATCCTGGTGTTTCCTTTATTCCTGCAGAAGGCAGGGGTTAGCATCATTGTTAGTTGAAGAATGTGGCCAGCGCAGGTAATTTATATTGTACCGCAAGGCAGGTTTTGTTATAATTTTATAATTTTTAATTGTGTCAATTTAGAGTTCAAGGAGAAATATATGCTTGACACCACAGCGCTGCGTAAGAACCTCAAGTTTTTAATTGATGGTGATCCCTGGATAGTGGTGGAATGCCAGTTTGTTAAACCCGGCAAGGGACAGGCATTTACCCGCACACGCCTTAAAAATCTTATATCCGGCACGACCATGGACAGGACCTATAAATCCGGGGAAAAAATAGGTGTGCAGGCCCGGATTGACGAGTGCGACATGGTATTCCTTTATGAGCAGGGCGGGGCCTATGCCTTTATGGACAATAATACCTATGAGCAGGTTGAGTTAAATTCAGATCAGGTTGGTGCGGCGCTTAATTTCATGACTGAAAACATGAATGTTGAAGTTGATTTTTATGATGGTACGCCGATTGCCATTACGCTTCCCAATTTTGTTGAGTTGGAAATAGTCGATACTGAACCGGCGGTACGCGGAGACACCGTGTCCGGTGCTACTAAGCCCGCTACGCTCTCAACCGGGTATAGCGTTAATGTGCCATTGTTTATTAGCAGTGGTGAATCGATTGTGGTCGATACCCGTACCGGAGAGTATGTGGAGCGCGTAAAAAAATGAGCTTGGCTGATATTGCGGGCTTGTCCGGCTCCAGTCGCACGCTTGCCCTGATTGAGGTTAGAGACTGTATTCTTGCCGCAATCAGGGTTTTTTTTCGCAAGCGCGGTTATCTGGAGGTTACTACCCCTGTCATGGTGCGGTGTCCCGGACTTGATCAGCATGTCGAAGCCCTTGCAGCCGGCAGCGGTTTGTACCTCGCCACTTCGCCCGAACTGCATATGAAACGTCTTGTTTGCGCTGGTGCACCTTTGATTTACCAGATTATCCCGGCTTTTCGGGCTGAGGAGGCCGGAGCTCACCATAAGAGCGAGTTCCTGATGCTTGAATGGTATCACACTGGAAGTGATTACCTGGAAATGATGCAAGAAACTGAGGATTTGCTCAAGCATATGTCGACAGCGTGCGGGCGGTTACCCGAGGGGCTTGAGTTTCCCGTACCGCGTGTTACCGTTGATCGTCTTTATGAAGATGTGGTCGGGTGGCGGCCTTCTGAGCAATGGGACGAAGATCGCTATTTTAAAGATTGGGTTACCACGATTGATCCGTATTTGCAGACGATCCCGGCCATTATTATTTATGAATTTCCGGCAGCACTTTCAGCTCTTTCTCAGATATCACCATTAAATAACCGTATTTGCGAGCGTTTTGAGATTTTCATTGGTGGGCTTGAGATTTGTAATGCCTACAGCGAATTAACCGATCCAAGTGAGCATCGAGAGCGGTTTGAATATTCAGCCCAATGCCGTGAAGACAACAGCCGCACACCCTATGCAGTTGATGAGCTTTTCATGCAGGCTGTTCAAACAGGCATGCCTAAGTGCGCAGGCAATGCACTTGGAGTTGATCGACTAATCATGGCATTTACCGGGGCCACTCATATCAATGAGGTGAGTCTGTTTCCCGAGGATACATAGTATTGTAATGGCGTACTTTAAGAGTAAAAAGATTGTGAGCATTCTAGCGGAAAAGCCGGATATGATGTCTGCTTTTCCGGAAGCTGTTCTGAGTACTCAACAGTTGGAGGAGATGGCCTGTATCCCGGATATTGCACTGTGTGATATCACCATGATGGCTGACCATCAGGCACTCGATCAGATGTTTTTGTCTGAGCGTCCCGATGCGGTGCTGCCTGCAGTGGCCTACTGCGGTGTAGAGCGGGTTCGCTGGAGCGTTTTTGACAACACCGTAGCATCCTTAAGAAAAAAACTGGAGCGAACCTGGCATGTGCATGTCTTGAAGCCGGTTGTTCTGGGTTCCCCGATGTTCCGCAGTGCGTTGTGTCTGTATGCAGGAATGCAGGCTGAGCAACAGACTCGTCTGGCACTTCAGTGTGCTGCCTGTATGTTTTACCGGGCGGCCGTGTATATCCCTTTATGCAAAAAGTGCGAGGTCAGCAAACTGTATCTTGGCGGTCTTGCTTCCTGCTGTTCTCGTGTTGTGGATATTGAGCAATCAGCCGGTCTTTTGAAATATTGTAAGATTTTGTTATCCGGCTATGGTATTGAGCTGTTTATGAACATGCCGGCTGTGAATCCTGTTCAGGGTGAAGCAGCCGAAAGTGATGAGTTGGATGTACCGGGATTCGAATGTTTTGGGTCCATGCCCGATGGTTGCGATCAACTGCCTGCTGATATTCAAGGTAAGCTGCTGCAGGGTTATTTTGAAAATTTTGCGATACCTTTTGCAGCAAATGTCATGAGCCGATTGTTGGCCGGGCATGCAGTTGACTTTCTTGCTGCGGCGCGTTCATTTTTACCTGCCCAGAAAAAAAAATAGCCTGACGAGTATATTTATTTGTAAATTCTGAAGTGCTCAGCTGAGTTCTTTTTTGACGATCTCAGCAAGGTGCGTGCAGTACTTTGTGGTAGCTTCCTTCGTTGGTCCTTCAACCATAACACGGCACATATTTTGTGTGCCTGAATAACGAATCAGCACACGGCCCTCATCTTTCAGCTCAGATTCAACCTGACGGACCGCATCAACTATAAGCGGCACTGTAGCAATTTCAGGTTTTCGCTTTACATTTATGTTGATCAGTTTCTGGGGCAGCACATTCATCATGGATGCGAGTTCAGAGAGTGGTTGGCCGCTCTTCAGCATTGCGCTAATGAGTTGTATGGCCGTAATGATACCATCGCCAGTCGTGTGATGGTTAAGGAAAAGCATATGACCGGATTGCTCTCCCCCTATAATTGATCCCATACGCTGCATGTCCTCAAGAACATAGCGGTCACCGACATTGGCAGCGTGGGTTTTAATCCCGTATTTCTTGCAGGCCAGTGTGAGTCCGAGGTTACTCATGATTGTGGTTACCAGTAAGTTGTTCTTGAGCCGGCCTTCATCTTTAAGCATTTTGGCGCAAATGAGCATAATATGGTCGCCGGTAATCTCGTTGCCTTTTTCATCAACAGCTATCAGGCGGTCGGCATCTCCGTCAAATGCAAGTCCTATAGCAGCGCCTTTTTCAAGGACGCTTTTTTTAAGATCCTGCGTATGCTGCGAACCGCAATTATTATTGATATTGAGACCGTTGGGCTGGTTGTGGATTACGCTCAGGTCGGCGCCAAGTTCGGTGAACACCTCAGGGGCAACTGCGTAGGCGGCACCATTGGCTGTGTCCATGGCGATTTTCATGCCTTCCATGGAAAGGTCCCGGGGGAATGTATTTTTCAAAAATACAATATAGCGGCCCATCACATCATTGATTCGGAAAGCATGTCCCATTTCGGCAGAAGGCGGCACCATTGTAGGCAGGTTGCCTGCGAGGATAAGCTTTTCAATTTCATCCTCCTGGGCATCTGTTAGTTTAGAGCCGTTGCCGGAAAATATTTTTATTCCGTTGTCATGGAAGGGGTTGTGTGAAGCCGAAATAACAATACCTGCATCAGCACGCATGCTCTCGGCAATGAAAGCTATGCCCGGCGTTGGCAGTACGCCGACCAGATAGGGTACCCCTCCCATAGATGTGATGCCTGACTCAATAGCGCTCTCAAGCATGTAGCCTGATATGCGGGTATCCTTACCGATTATGATACGGGTTGTATGCCCTTTTTTTTTGAGTAGATGCGTAAGGGCTTGACCAACGGCAAATGCCATGTGCGCATCCATTGGGTGGCGGTTGGCTTCGCCCCTGATTCCATCGGTTCCGAATAATTTCCCCATGTGCTTATCTCGTGTCTGTAAAGTGTTTATCCTGTTGAGTATTCCAGATTATACATCATTTCTGAAAACCCGTTTACGGAAAAAATCAATCAGTGCTTTTTTGCGTTTAAACTCCTGTACCTGATGGGGTATCAGGTCTTTCTCCTGCAAATGCAGAATTGACATTTCATTTTCCATTACCGGTACATACGCATTATCAAGATACCAGGCATACATGAGACCAAACAGGAGGCCCGGCGGGATAAAACCATCATTATTGTTGAGCGTTATCCTGTAAATACCGGTCTCACCCGGGTGAGGGACCATTCGGGATAAAACCAAATATTCGTGTAGATCTTCCGGGCTGAGCAGGCAGGTTCTTTGTGAGGGGTCAAGCAGCTTGATCTGAAAACAACGCGAACCCCAGGTTTGTGTATTATCGGGTTGTGTCCACGCGGGCAGCTGCATATAGCGCCCCAACAGTGATTCACCCAGCACGATAAGCATGTTGCTGCGCAAGCGCTCTGGATCATCAAGAAGCTGGCTGTGGAATTTGCAGCAGTTGTCAAGCGGATCATAGTAACCAAGGACATTGTCCCAGTCAGTACTTCTGTTCCAGTTTTGGGCATCAATTACTCGTGCGGCCCTTAGGTAAGATAGGTGCTCAACAGTGATGTCACGATTTTTCCAGATAAGAGTCATGAGGGTATCGCGCAGGCTTGCGGGTTCAAATACGCATGTATCTAGTACTGTATTGATAGATGCCCAATAGTCACAAAGCAGGTCTTTACCGCGCAGTACCGTATCCGGATGCGATAAAGCTGGTGACCGTGAAAGAACCGATTTTTTAGTGGGTTTGACGGGTGCCTCGCAATGGGCAAAACTAAGGGTGCGAATGGTCAAGGCAAATTTTTGTGGATCATGATATATGCGGCCGGCAGATTCCAGGTGCTCAACTGAAGACATGCTGGATTCAACCGGCTTGACATTCATGGTTTCAACCTGTTCGCGATCAAGGTATAAAGGCCGCTTGCCCTCAAAGGCATAGTTGCGCAAAATGCTGCTGGGAATATGATCTAGATTTGCGCACAGTACACAGTGAAACAAGTCGTTACGCCCCCCGGATACATTGCGCTCGTAGGCGTCAAGCAGTTCTGATACGCGAAATCCTCTGTTTTTATCGGTATGGGTAATATCTGTTTCACCTTCTTCCACCCAGAAGTTGGCGGCGAGGATTTTCAAAGCATGCTTGTTGCCCCTGATCGCTTCAGCAATTGCGGGAACCAGCAGCACAGGGATGCTGCTGGTATACAAGCTGCCGGGAGCCAGTATGATGATATCAGCGGCTTGCAGCGCGCGTATTGCTTTCGTATTGATTGATGGTTTTTTATAAAATTCAATATATACACTCTCAATTGGGAATCCTCGTCGGGCAGTGGACGTTTTGCTTTGTCCGTGTGTTGCAACACCGTGGGCATAATGAAAAACAAGCTGTCCCGGCGCTGCGGTAGCAGGATGCAGACTGCCGGGCGGGGCTCCGATTGCGAGCGCGATACGATCTATACCCTGACGCATGGCTATAATTGATGGCGGTTTGCCATACTCTGAATCGGTTGCCATAAAGATAGAGGCTGTAAGCAGGAGATTGCCAAGACAATGGCCTGAGGGTTCAATGCGGGGCATTGCATTGTCTGTAGTGAGAAAGTCCCCAAGCTCCAGCAGCAGCTTTTCGAGCATAGCCGGACATGAACCTCGAAGTTCAGGGGGGGCTGCCAGCAAAGGATTAGTTATTTCCGGTGCAGTGATAACATCGTCCGCAAAACGGTGGTTGAATATGGCATGTATGAGGCGTATTAGTTTTCGCCGTTGGGCGCTGTCGATTTTGTAGTGTGTCTCCAGTCGGGAGGGCACAATCATTGATAAACATAGTTTGCGTATATCACCGATACCGATCATCGGGAGCTGTTTAAGCAGTTTACCGGTTGAACGGCCGTCATCAGTTGTGCAAACAATGACGTCAAGTTGAGGGAATATCTGTTTTAAGCCAATGTTCGGGTTCTCGGGCCATTGATTGAGCTGTGAATTACCGCCGACAACTGTTGAGAGGCCGGTACCACCACCAAGAAATACAACGCGTTTTTCAGAACAGGTGAAAGTGAAAACTTCATCAGCCAGGCTTTGAAGCACAGGTGTAACAGTAGCGGGCCTGTAGCGGCTGTCT
>PVMS01131537.1_pt1 | contig 13788 bp, 16 predicted proteins | sample 1853461 | NCBI WGS metagenome assembly PVMS01 (sample SAMN08582032, study PRJNA380276) | Marine sediment metagenome, whole genome shotgun sequencing project. | isolation source: ocean sediment barecode stripped | collected 2017 | reverse complement strand
CGGAGTCCTTCTTTGCGGGTAAACGCCTGAAAAGAGAAAAGCGCTCGATTGCACTGTCATCGGCGCGCGCCTGGCTTTTCAATCACGCCCTGCAAACGCGAGTCGAGGCGGGATCGTGGTCTGAACTCGAAGCCGGTGACATCGCCGCACTGGATGGCAGTGGCAGCATTTTTGTCGTCGAAGAGACAGACGAGACACTCAGGCAACGTTGCCGGGACCTGGATGTGCATCCGACAGGACCATTGTGGGGAGCAGGCGGCAGCCCGCTCGAAAGCGAACGCATAGTCGTCGAACAGTTCCCGAAATTTGTAACCGGCCTCGAAAAACACACAAAAGCCGCAAGAAGGTCGCTACGACTCGCAGTACGCAACCTGACCGCATCACTTGACCGCGACGCACTCACGCTCGATTTCTACCTGGCCCGCGGCGGCTTCGCCACCTCAGTCCTGCGCGAGTTGGTGGATTACAGCTGACCACCGCTTCTTCCCGAGTTCTTGAATAGGGCGCGTGGCTTAGATTTTCGCTTGGTCGCAGGCGGGCAGCCAGGGCAGCATTTGGTATCGAGCAAGGGGCCTGCGACCAAGCGAAATTCAAAGCCAGGTCGCTTACTCTTTCTCCAGCAAAACATAAACCGCGCCCGTTCCGCCATCGACCTGGCGTGCCGATACGAACGCCAGCACCTGCTGCCAGCGTCTGAGCAGGCTTGCTACTTTTCGCTTTAGAACGGGCCCTCGCTCACCGGATCCCAGGCCTTTACCGTGTACGATTCGTACGCAGGTGAATCCGCGGATGCACGCGTCCGAGATGAAGTTCTGCAGGGCATTTTGTGCTTCTGCGACAGTCATGCCGTGGAGATCCAGCTCGTCCTGTACCGCATAATTACCCCGCACCAGTTTTTGCATGGTGCGTTTTCCAACAGTTGCCCGGTGAAATCGGAGGTTGTCTTCGCTGTGAATCTCGCGCTCGTCATAATCCGCTTGCATGCTCTCGCGCAGGACCTCGTTGTGTTCCTTGCGTGAGAATCTGGCCCTTGTAGAAACGCGACGAGGATGGGCCACGCGGGTCTCATGTTGCAACGGAGTCGCGTCCGACATTGCGTCCCTGAACAGCGATTCCTCGGCGGAATCCTCGTCCTTGCTCTTGTCAGAATTTTCGTTCCTGGACATGGTTATTGAGTATAGTGAGGCCCACGAAAAAATGAAAAGGGATTGCGTGCGCCAAGCACCTGCAGCGTGTTGAATAAGTGAAGATATTAGTAAGCAACGATGACGGGTATCTTGCCAAAGGCATCACTGCCCTGGCCACCGCCTTGTCAAAGATCGCCGACGTGGTCGTTGTAGCGCCGGATCGGAATCACAGCGGTGCCAGCAATTCGCTCACCTTGCATTCACCGCTTCGCATTCACAAGGTTGAAAAAAACCGCTACTTCGTTAACGGAACGCCCTCGGATTGCGTACATCTGGCGCTATCCGGATTTCTTGATACTGAGCCGGATATCGTCGTTTCGGGCGTCAATCATGGCGCCAATCTCGGGGATGACGTGATTTACTCCGGTACCGTTGCGGCTGCGATGGAGGGACGCTTTCTCGGTCTGCCAGCTATTGCTGTTTCGCTGGCAGGCCGGCACGGCTCAAACTTCGAAGCAGCTGCGCAGGTCGCTGTCGATCTTGTCACCCGCCTGCAATCGAATCCATTGTCGTCAGACGTCATTCTGAATGTGAACGTACCTGACCGTCCTTACGAGGAGCTTCAGGGTGTTCGTGCCGCCCGGCTGGGTTTTCGGCATCGTTCGGAGCCGTTGATACGTGAACAGGATCCGCGCGATCGAACTATTTACTGGATAGGGCCAGCGGGCGAAGGCCAGGATGCGGGACCAGGTACCGACTTTCTGGCCATCGACGAGGGTGCTGTCGCGGTGACGCCGCTTAAGGTCGATCTCACCCGGCATGAGGCGATCCCCGAACTCTCGACCTGGCTTGGTGGCATGTGAATGTGAGCCAGAGCCGCCGGGATATTCAGGGTATCGGCATGACCAGCGCGCGGACGCGCGACCGATTGGTGCAGCGGCTGTTGGACCAGGGCATTCGTTCCAGCGACGTTCTCGAACAGATTCGCAATGTTCCGCGACACCTTTTTGTAGATGAAGCCCTGGCAAGCAGGGCGTATGAGGATACTGCGTTACCGATAGGCCTGGGCCAGACCATTAGCCAGCCCTATATCGTGGCGCGAATGACCGAGGCATTGGTGGACGATTTCGAGGGCGAGACCGTATTGGAAATTGGCACCGGCTGTGGATATCAAACGGCGGTGTTGTCGCCGCTGGTCAAGAAAATTTACACGGTCGAGCGAATTCCGGACCTGCTTCGCAAAACCAAAAAACGCCTGCGGGAACTCGACATTTACAACGTACAATACCGGCTTGGTGACGGCTGGGAGGGCTGGCGAAAATACGGGCCTTATGACGGCATTATTGTTGCCGCCGCCGCCGAGGAGTTGCCCCAGAAGCTTTTGGAGCAGCTCGCGTCACATGGCCGGTTGGTCATCCCGATCGGCCCGACCGGTCGACAGGAGCTGATGATGGTTACGCGCCAGGACGATCATTTCGATCAGGTTTCTCTTGGCCTGGTCAGTTTTGTGCCACTGGTCAAGGGCAAGACCTGATACAGCAGGTTTAATCGCAGCAGGCAGGCCAGGGACGATGAGACTATTCAAACCACTTTACGATCGCATGCTCGAATGGGCGAAGCATCGTCATGCGGTCAGGATTCTCGGCGCCTTGAGCTTTGCCGAGTCGTCGTTTTTCCCCATTCCGCCGGATGTCATGCTGGCGCCCATGTGCCTGGCGGACAGGACAAAGGCATGGCATTACGCCTTCATAACAACAATGGCTTCGCTGGCGGGCGGTATCGCCGGTTATTTCATCGGTTATTTCCTGTTTGCGAGTATCGAGCCCTGGTTGCAGACCACCCATTACTGGGACGCCTATTTGCAAGGTCGTGAATGGTTCGCATCCTACGGAATCTGGGCCGTGTTTATTGCCGGTTTCTCCCCTGTGCCGTACAAGATCTTCACCATCACCGCAGGCGTGGCTGCGCTGAATTTACCCGGATTTATTTTCGCGTCGTTGATTGGCCGTGGCGCCCGTTTCTACCTGGTAGCGGGCATGATCGTCGCCGGCGGAGAAACCATGGAGAAGATGTTGCCCCGTTACATCGAGCGAATCGGCTGGGGTATCGTCGCAATTGCTGTCGTGATTATTGGCTACCTAACGTTGAGGCAGTAATGCGCCTGGCGCTTGCGATACCCCTACTGGTCCTGGCGCTGCTGATTGCCGCTTGCGGCCCCAAAACACGCTGGGATCATACGCCGCGCGATGAGCACGTGGTCCGGACCGGGGAAACCCTGTTTGCCATCGCCTGGCGCTATGGCAAGGATCCCAATGAGCTTGCACACTGGAACAAGCTGAGCGATAAGTCATTGATTTACCCCGGCCAGGTGCTGCGTTTGACACCGCCGCCGGGCATGTCGGCGGGGTTGGGGCGCTCGTCGTCCCAAAGCAGCGGTCCTCCAGGCCGCGGTCTGCCGCCGATTCCAACAGAACCACCTCCACCCTGGCGCTGGCCGGCCGATGGCAAGGTCGCGGTTGAATTTGGCAAGCGGCCGGGCAGTGGCACCGGGATTCTGATTGCCGGTAAGGAGGGGCAGGCCATCAAGGCGGCAGCCAGTGGTCGAGTGGTGTACTCCGGCGGTGGACTCATAGGCTATGGAGAGCTTATTATTCTAAAGCACAACGACACTTACCTGAGTGCTTATGGGCACAATCGGTCGCTGCTGGTAGTTGAAGGCGATACAGTCAAGAAAGGCCAGCGTATTGCGACAATGGGTGAGGGGCCGGGACGTGAGCCGAGACTGCATTTTGAAATCAGGAAAAACGGCGAGCCAGTTAACCCGCGACAATATTTGCCAGCGAGATAATTCGACTTAGTCGACAAGGTCTTAGCTCACTCCTGATTAGAGAGGAGCGAGGCACGTGAGCGCGGCAATACGGACATATTCTCTTGATGCGACACGCATCTATCTGAACGAAATTGGTGCATCCAGGCTGCTGACCGCGGACGAAGAAAAACGCTGCGCGCGTCGAATCCAGCAAGGCGATGAAAATGCTCGCCACCAAATGATTGAAGCAAACCTGCGCCTCGTCGTGAAAATCGCGCGTCGTTATTTCAATCGTGGACTGCCGTTACTTGACCTGATCGAAGAGGGCAACCTGGGTCTGATCCACGCCGTGAAAAAATTTGACCCGGAACGCGGTTTTCGGTTTTCGACTTATGCCACGTGGTGGATTCGACAAACCATCGAGCGGGCGATCATGAACCAGTCGCGAACCGTTCGTTTACCGATTCATGTGATCAAAGACATCAACAGTTGTCTGCGTGCGGCCCGCAAACTGCACCAGGAGAGTGGAAAGCTGCCAACCACAGCCGACATTGCTGCAGAAACGGATCGCACTGCCAGTGATGTCGAAAAACTGCTCGCGTTACATGACCGGGTCTGCATCGGTAACAGCACGTCCGTTGCCGGCGAGGAGCGCGGCCCACTGGAATTACTGCCGGCAAGACTGGATGCAGAGCCGCCACAACGTGCACAAAAAGAGGAAGTAAATGCGATCGTCGATGGCTGGGTTTTTCAGTTGAATGAAAAACAACGTGCAGTCGTTGAGCGTCGATTTGGCCTGCATGGCTATCATCGATCAACCCTGGAGGAAATCGGACAGGAAATAGGAGTCACGCGGGAGCGGGTCAGACAGATCCAGCTGGCAGCTTTATCGACTCTGCGATCGATGATGGAGAGCCAGGGCGTATCAAGCGATACGGTGCTGGATTGATGTGCGAGAGTGACCCAGCCGCGATGGCATGACCGCCTTTTAGTCGCCGACATACAATATTGCCGCCGGCAGGCGACCTTCGGCTACCAGAATATTGAAGGTTCGACAGGCGGCGGGTGTATCCATCACCTCCAGGCCGATACCGCGCCTGGCGAGTGCGAATGTAAGCTCTCTCGGTGCGAAAGTGTGGCTCCAGCCGCTTCCGAGTATGACCAGCTCGGGCAGATGCTCAAGGATGGGTGACAGGTAGTCGGCGTCGAGGTCCGCGACGGGACGGTCCGGCCACTCGGTGATAACAGTATGGGCAAGCAAGCCGATATTGCCCGTGTAGAGTTCTTCGCCAATCTGCAGGAAACCGCGTTCAATTTTCCGCACATTGTTGGCGGCAATGGGATCTCGTGTAAATTTCAAAATGCTAATGTGATCGGCTATCGTCGCGGTTACCATGGTACCTCCGGAGCGCTCCGAACATCGAGCAAAATTTGAATAAGAAAAAACAACCGCTGCACGCGATCGTCGTATTGCCACCCGGCCTCGCAGGCCGGATTCAGGACAAGCGTTTGCGTCGCTGGTTGTCGCGGGGGCGCATACAATTCACGGCGCCGGTAGACGAGATGCTGCATTCGGTCACCGCGCTGATTGGTCACGATGCCCGGGACGACGGCCTGGCGGCGTTGCATTTCTGGGGGCAAACCGGAGAACGGTCGGCTGCATGGATGGCAGCAACTGATCCCGTGCATCTGGAAGCGCACCTCAATCATTTGTATCTGCACGATTTACGTGGCGAACAGATGCCGATGTCAGACGTGCGCCTGATATTCGACTATCTGCAGGCGACTTTCGGCTCGGAGAGGATGGCGTTCACAAGCCTTGGTCATCAGGGTTATTTGCGTGGTAACCAGGAGATCGCAACAGCGAGCACATCGGCACGCGTTGTAGACGGTCTGCGGCCTGATGAATTCATGCCGAAACAAGGTGGGGATAAAAATGCGCGCGATCATCATCGTCTCCTGAGCGAGGTGCAAATGGCTTTGCATGAACACGAGATCAATATCAATCGTATTGAGGCGGGCCAGCGTGAGGTTAATTCATTGTGGATCTGGGGTGGCGGAACCGCGCCTGAGGTGACGGCCCAGTCGATTTTTCCATTGTTCGCGAATGACCCGTTGTTCAGGGGTTTCTGGCTCAGCCGCACCGGAATCGTCGAGGCCTGGCCGGATGGTTTCGATTCCTGTGTAGCACTGGCGCAGAAAGGGTTTGTGGCAATTACACCGGAGTCGGCGGCTGGGCTGGCGGTATCGCCCGACCACTACCTGCGGCAACTCAAGGGCCTGCTGGCGGCAGGGAAAATTGGCCGCCTGACATTATTATTCCGTGACGGTCTTCGAGCAGACATAAAGGCTGGCGACGCGTATCGCTTCTGGCGCCGGGAATCACAATTGCTCATGCCGCGACAGGTGCAACAGTGAATCCCACAGGGTCGCGACCGCTTCGTGAACGTAACGCAGATGCATCTGTAGGCGATGCACTCGCTGCACTCGATCCGGTGATCGCGCGCATTTATGCCAGTCGTGGCATAACGGATACGGCCGAACTGGACTATGGTTTGAATCGATTGCTGCCGGTCCGCTCGCTCCAGGGGATTGACCGTGCGGTCGAGCTTCTGGCGGGACACAAATCCGCCCGGGTCGTCATCATTGGTGATTTCGATGCCGATGGTGCGACCAGTACGGCGCTCGTCATGCGCTGTCTCACGCAATTGGGATTTGCGAACGTGAGTTACCTCGTGCCCAATCGCTTTGAGTTTGGCTATGGTCTGACGCCCGAGATCGTAGCGGTGGCGGCGGAGCGGGATCCTGCCCTTTTGCTGACGGTCGACAATGGTGTTTCCAGTGTCGAGGGCGTTGCCGAGGCCAATCGCCGCGGCATTGAAGTGCTGGTTACTGATCATCATCTGCCAGGTGCGACTCTGCCGGATGCGGCGTCAATATTGAATCCCAATCTCCGCGACAATGAATTTGGCAGCCCGAACCTGGCCGGCGTTGGAGTAGCTTTCTACCTGATGGCTGCGCTCGCCCGGCATTTGCAGGAGGCAGGGCAGGAGGGCGCTGCGAAAATACCCGCCCGTTATCTGGACCTGGTAGCGCTGGGCACGGTTGCCGACGTGGTGTCACTCGACCACAACAATCGTATTCTGGTCAGCCAGGGCCTGAAACGGATTCGTGCAGGCAAATCAGTGGCGGGCATACAAGCATTATTACGCCAGGCAAAGCGCGACCCACAGCGCACCGTCAGCACGGACCTGGGATTCGTGGTGGGGCCAAGACTAAACGCAGCGGGCAGGCTTGAAGATATGTCGATTGGCATCGAGTGCCTGCTGACTGACGATCTCGCCGTCGCAGCAGAATTTGCGGCGCAACTTGATCAGATAAACCGGAATCGGCGTACGATAGAAGCTGACATGCGTGACCAGGCATTCGCGTATGTCGACAAACTGGACGATCGCACTTTGCCCCCCTGTGTTTGTGTCTATGAAAAATCCTGGCACCAGGGAATCGTCGGCCTTGTCGCTTCGCGTGTCAAAGATCGGTGTCACCGGCCTGTCATTGCCTTTGCGAAAGACAAAGACGGGATGCTGAAGGGGTCGGCACGCTCGGTACCTGGCGTTCATATCCGCGACCTGCTGGAGGCGGTGGCAACCGCTGAGCCTGATCTGATTCCGAATTTTGGCGGCCATGCAATGGCTGCGGGACTGGGTCTGCTGCGGGTCGATCTTGATCGATTCAGGAAACGTGTTTCTGCCACTTTGTTGAAGATGTATCCGGACGCCGACTTCAGCGGCGCCATTGTCATTGATGGATCACTGCCGGCTGATTCGATGACCTTGCGGTTTGCGAAATTACTGCGGGAATCGGGCCCCTGGGGTGCAGGGTTTCCGGAGCCGCTTTTCTGCGATAATTTCTCCATCGTGGAGCAGCGAACGGTGGGTGAGAACCACCTCAGGCTTAGCGTGCAGCCAGCCGCCGGTGGCGCAACCATCAACGCAATCGCCTTCAACCAGGCCGGCCCGGTTTATCGTGGCCATGTGCAACTGACGTACCGCCTGGACGTCAATGAGTATCGCGGTTTTGAAACGCCGCAATTTATTGTGGAACAGATCGTCAGGCTGTCGTGACGGGCCCGTTCCCGTGCTAATATGCCGCGTTTTTCGCCCCCGGTAATGTTATGGAAATCAGTCAGATAAAACAGCGAATCGCTGACCTAATCGAACGCAGCAATGCGTTAAGGGGGTATCTTTGACTACGACGGCAAGTCGGAGCGGCTGACCGAGGTTCAGCGCGAACTTGAGGTGCCGGACGTGTGGAACGACCCGGACCGCGCGCAGGCGCTCGGGCAGGAACGCGCTCAACTTGAAAAAATTGTCGTCGGGCTCGACGAATTGACGAGCGGGCTGAATGATGCGGTCGAATTGCTGGAGATGGCGCGAGAAGAGGAAGACGAGGGCGCTGTAAATGAAATCATCGCCGATCTTGATGATTTCGAAGAGCACGTGGCAGGACTGGAATTTCGTCGCATGTTCAGTGGTGAGATGGATGCGAGCAATGCATATATCGACATCCAGTCCGGTGCCGGTGGCACAGAAGCGCAGGACTGGGCCGAAATGCTGTTACGCATGTATTTGCGATGGGCGGAAGCACACAAATTCAAGGCCGAGTTGATCGAAGCGTCAGCGGGCGAGGTGGCGGGGATCAAAAGCGCAACCATCAAGATTGATGGCGAATACGTTTACGGCTGGCTGCGTACGGAAACCGGTGTCCATCGGCTCGTACGAAAATCACCGTTCGATTCCGGCAATCGGAGGCATACGTCGTTTGCCTCCGTGTTCGTATCGCCAGAGGTTGATGATGACATTGATATCGATCTCAACCCTGCAGATCTTCGTATCGATGTCTATCGCGCCAGCGGTGCCGGCGGGCAGCATGTAAACAGAACCGAATCAGCCGTTCGTATTACTCATCTGCCGACAAATACGGTCGTGCAGTGTCAGAACGATCGCTGACAACACAAGAACAAAGCGACGGCGATGAAACAACTGAAGGCGAAACTTTATGAGCTTGAGATGCTGAAACGTCGGGCGAAGGCATCTGAAGTAGAGGCCGGTAAGGCTGACGTCGGATGGGGCAGTCAGATTCGCTCCTATGTCCTCGACCAGAGTCGAATAAAAGATTTGCGTACCAACGTCGAAACCGGTAACACTCAAGCTGTTCTCGACGGTGGGATCGATATATTCATTGAAGCCGGACTAAAGCAGGGATTGTAAGTGACAGACCAGAACAAGCAGGATGAAAACTCACTGATTGCAGAGCGCCGGCGCAAGCTTGGCGAGCTGCGTGAAGCAGGGAATGCTTATCCCAATGATTTCCGCCGCAACGCACTGGCAGAAGAATTGCACCAGAGCTATGGCCAACATGAGGACGAACACCTGCGCGAGGAAGACGTCCATGTCAGCGTGTCAGGACGCATGATGGTCAAGCGCGTCATGGGCAAGGCCAGTTTCATCAAATTGCAAGACCGGACCGGACAGATTCAGTTGCGCCTTGAACGCGACCGATTGCCGGAGGGTGTGTACCAACAATTCAAGAAGTGGGATGTTGGCGACATCGTCGGCGCGTCCGGTTCCTTGTTCAGGACGCAAACCGGCGAACTTACGGTCAGGGCAGACGAGGCTCGCTTGCTGGTCAAATCATTGCGACCGCTTCCTGAAAAATTTCACGGCCTGGCCGATCAGGAGACCCGCTACCGGCGGCGTTATGTTGACCTGATAGTAAATGAGGATAGCCGCAACGTGTTTCGCACGCGCTCGCGAATAATTACCTATATTCGCGCGTTTCTTGAATCCCAGGATTTTCTCGAGGTCGAGACCCCGATGATGCAAACGTCGCAGGGCGGCGCCATCGCACGGCCGTTTACCACCCATCACAACGCTCTGGACATGAAACTGTACCTGCGCATTGCACCGGAGCTGTTCCTGAAACGACTGACGGTCGGTGGTTTTGAACGTGTTTATGAAATCAATCGAAATTTTCGAAATGAAGGTGTTTCCACCCAGCACAATCCGGAATTCACGATGCTGGAATTGTACCGGGCGTATGCTGATTATGAAGACCTGATGTCGATGATCGAAGCGCTGCTGCATGGTATGTCGGAATCGATTCTTGGCAGTAGCGAAGTGAACTACCAGGGTGAGACTTACAATTTTGCGAATCCATTCGAGCGAATGACCATCGAGGAGGCAATACTCAAGCACAACCCGGATTTTGATAAAGACAAAATGCGTGACCGGGATTACCTCGAGTCCTATGCAAAAAAACTTGGTGTAACGATCAAACCCAGCTACGGTGCCGGCAAGTTACAAATAGAGATTTTTGACAAGACCTGTGAATCCAACTTGCGTCAACCTACATTCATTACTGCCTATCCAACAGAAGTCTCACCCTTGTCACGGCGAAACGATGCAGACCCTTTCGTTACCGATCGATTCGAATTTTTTGTTTCCGGTCGCGAAATCGCTAATGGGTTTTCGGAGCTGAACGATCCTGAAGATCAGGCCGAGCGCTTTAAAGAACAGGTTGCCAATAAAGATGCCGGTGACGATGAGGCCATGGCTTACGACGTGGACTATATTCGTGCGCTGGAATACGGGCTGCCGCCGACGGCGGGGCTTGGTGTTGGTATCGATCGGCTGGTGATGCTGTTTACGGATTCGGCTTCGATTCGAGACGTTCTCTTGTTTCCGCACATGCGACCGGAAGTTACGGATAAGTAAGTAAAAAGTTTAGTTCTATAATTGGTCGCGGCTGGAAGCCGCTCCTACGGGCCCGCGCAAGACTCGTAGGAGCGGCTTCCAGCCGCGATCTCAGTTGCTTTGCCAGGGTAATGGGGCCGGACGTGCTTCAGCATCGTTTAATGACAAAACATTATCGTGGATATCAGCGGGTGTTACGGCCAGTACATCGCTGCCGGATACATTGACGACAATACCAACTGATTGTTCGCCGTCGAATAGTTCGTCACCCACTGCGATGTTCGTGGCATCGCTTTCGTAGCGTGCAAGGCGCCGTCTGCTTTTACCGCGGTGTTCCGTGCGCGCTACGATTTCCTGCCCGGTGTAGCAGCCTTTGTCAAAACTGACTGCGCCTGCCAGGTCCAGGCTGATCATGTGTGGCGTGTACTTCTCGCTGTTATCTGTGGAAATTCTTACGACACCTGCGCGTATCAAAATAGACCGCCATTCGGCTTCATCGAGCGGATGCTGACAGCCGAGTTCCTGCAGCATGTCAGCAGGGGCGAAGACTTCGATCACGAGTGGATCCGTCGCGATGCAGATGGCTGTCAACGGACCGTTCGATCGGCAGCTATTGATGGCAGCATCCGGCATGAGACTACTATCCTGCAGTCGCTTTATATCAGGGCCGGTTTGAACAGCCATTCCATCCATGTCAGGTTGCAGTTCCAGTTGTACGTCGGCACGGAGTTTGTAGATCGAGATTCGCTGCAAAAACGTCGTTGCGATCCCGGCCGGCAGAAGCAAGCGGATGCCATCGTCCGAGCGAAGCAGACTCATGGTTGCGACGACACGGCCTTTTGGCGTGCACCAGGCGGCGGGCAGGGCCGTGCCGTTTTGCACACGCTCGATATCCTGCGTTAGCTGGCCCTGCAGGAAAAGGTCGGCATCCGCGCCTGATATGTTTAACAACTGGTACATGAACGTGGTCTCAAGATAAAATCGGGGTCAGACTTCAGTTTTTCTGGAACTCTGCACCCGACTGTGGCTCAGCATGAAAAAACTGAAGTCTGACCCCGATTTTGGCATAATCGCCGGATGTGCGGCAAACCGCTAAACACAAAGCAAAACAGCGAATCAGGCGATATTTCCGAGGCTGAAACAACCCCGGAGAATAAGCATAAGCGCGATAAGAAAAAAAAGGAAATCGGTGGCCGGGATGGGCCGGATCCCACCCGCTTCGGGGACTGGGAGAAAGACGGACGCTGCATCGATTTCTAGTTATTGAACAAAATTTCAGAGAAACAGACGAATGAATGATTCAGGCAGACCGCTGTCACCGCATCTGTCCGTGTATCGCTGGCCGATCACGATGACATTGTCCATCCTGCACCGCGCCACCGGAGCAGGATTGTCGGTCGGCTTTGCTGTTCTCGCGTTATGGCTTGTGAGCGCGGCAAACGGTGGCGAGTGTTACGCGCAGGCGAGTGCCTTGTTTCAATCCGGATTCGGTCGCTTGTTGCTCGTCGGCTGGAGTTTCGCGTTCTTCTTCCACTTGTCCAATGGTATCCGGCACCTGTTCTGGGATGCAGGCATAGGCTTTGAGATAAGCCAGGCAAATGCATCGGCATGGTTCGCTGTTATTTTGTCGGTCATGGTGACCACGGTTTTCTGGATAATGATTATGGTGACTTTGTAATGAACTTAGGCTCGCCGTTAAGTCACGTTCTCGGCTCAGGATCTGCCAAAGAAGGCACCGATCATTTTTGGGGACAACGCGTGTCAGCCGTCGCGCTCGCGTTTCTGGGACTTTGGTTCATGTTTTCCTTGATCACCCTCAGCGGTGCTGATTTCGAACTTTCGGCCGTGGCGGATTGGGTAGGGCGTACGCAGAACAGCGTTATGCTGATCTTGCTGGTTTTGACACTTGGATATCACTCCAGCCTCGGTATCCAGGTCATCATCGAGGACTATGTTCACGGTCCCATGGTCAAGGTCGTTGCATTGATATTGAGTAAATTCTCACACATCGTAGTCGCGTTAGGCGCAGTTTTTGCTGTTTTGAAGCTGGCGTTCGGAGGTAGCCTGTGAGCAATAGCGATTTCATCGATCACAGCTACGATGTCGTAGTGCTCGGCGCTGGGGGTGCCGGTTTGCGCGCGGCATTCGGTCTTGCCGAGGCAGGATTCGGGACGGCCTGCATCACCAAGGTTTTCCCGACTCGCAGTCACACAGTTGCAGCACAAGGCGGAATCAGCGCTTCGCTTGGCAATATGGGCGAGGATGACTGGCGTTGGCACATGTACGACACCATAAAAGGCTCGGACTGGCTTGGCGACCAGGATGCGATCGAGTACATGTGCAAAGAAGCGCCGGATGCAGTCATCGAACTGGAACACTACGGCGTGCCATTTTCGCGCACCGAAGAGGGTCTCATCTACCAACGGCCGTTCGGTGGCATGACCACACATTACGGTGAAGGTACTGCACACAGAACCTGCGCTGCCGCCGATCGAACTGGCCACGCAATGCTGCACACGCTTTACCAGCAGTCACTGAAGCACGACGCAGAATTCTACATTGAGTATTTTGCGGTCGACCTGATTATGGAAGACGGTGCCTGTCGCGGCCTGGTCGCTATTGACCTCGCCACGGGCAAGTTGCACCGCTTCCGATCGCACAAGGTTATTCTTGCCACCGGTGGTTATGGCCGCGCATTCTTCTCATGTACCTCCGCGCATACCTGTACCGGTGACGGCAGCGCAATGGTCATGCGTGCCGGCCTGCCGGTTCAGGACATGGAGTTTATTCAGTTCCACCCGACCGGCATTTATGGTGCCGGCATGTTGATTACCGAGGGTGTTCGCGGCGAGGGCGGCTATCTGACCAACTCGGATGGCGAACGCTTCATGGAACGTTACGCGCCGAACGCCAAAGATCTGGCGTCACGTGACGTCGTGAGCCGTTCCATGACCATCGAAATCAACGAAGGCCGTGGTGTCGGCAAAGAGAAAGATCATATATTCCTGCATCTCGAACACCTCGGCCCTCGTTGATTTCGATGGTCATGGAACGGCTCACGACGTCACGTGACGCCAGATCTTTGGCGTTCGGCGCG
>PVMS01084943.1_pt1 | contig 13788 bp, 13 predicted proteins | sample 1853461 | NCBI WGS metagenome assembly PVMS01 (sample SAMN08582032, study PRJNA380276) | Marine sediment metagenome, whole genome shotgun sequencing project. | isolation source: ocean sediment barecode stripped | collected 2017 | reverse complement strand
TCTAATAACACAGCTGCTACAAACCGTAACATTTCAGCAGTCTGTGCTCCGTGATAAATCTGTAGTTTCGTCAGTGGATTGCAATAATCCGGTAAAGGGATTTCCAACTCCTTGAAAAATTCAACGGACTTTGATGTTGGAAGAGATATGGATCCCGGGTAGGTCAACCCCACACAGCTGTATCAATTCATCTCTGATTAGAATTTGTTACTGATTAAAGCTAGGACAGAAAGGCAGGAAGAGAACGGTGATAAGAAACGTTAACGGGAAAACACCCAGGATTGGAGAGTCTTCATGGGTCAGTGAAGCGGCTTATGTGGTCGGAGATGTAGAGATTGGTGAAAACTGCGGGGTATGGCCGGGGGCGGTGATAAGGGGCGATCTCGCCAGTGTAAAGATCGGCAACTATGTCACAATCCAGGACAGGTCATTGGTTGCCGGTGTTCCGGCCGAGATTTTGGGGGAGCCGAAACAGGAGCAGTTCATCTGGACAGAGCGTCAAACCTACGCCGAATTGGCCAGACAGTATAAAGAGCAGGGGTTGTGAACAAGGAAAAGGAGAATAGTGTGATTTCTATATAAGCAGGATTATCCCGCCCTGAAGAAAAGGCTGGAGGGGGCCATTGTGGACGCCCTGGCCATAAAAATGCCGATCGAGTTCGTTCCCTTCGGATCTTTGCCGAGGTACGAGGTCAAGCCGAAGAGGTGGGTAGATCTGAGAATCACGGATAAATAAAATGGACAAGAATCATGTTTTATAGCTTGACGCTCTATCATTAATCATTTATTTATTAGCCTGTACTATCGGATAATTTTTAACTCCTGATCAATTTTCATCGAAGCATCAGGAAGAGTCACATCAAAACCTATTACAAAAAGGAGGGGCAAAAAATGAAAAAGTGGTCTGTTTTATCCATGGTTCTTTTACTGGTGGTCGGATTATCCGTTATTTCACCAATGGCGGTTTTCGCCAAAACAATCAATCTGAGGGTCGCCTCATGGATGCCGGGCAATAGTGTGGATAGTGCCATAGCCGACTACTGGACAAAAATGGTAGAGGAACGGACAAAGGGCAGGGTCAAATTCACCATTTACAAGGCCTCGGCACTTGGGTTCTTCAAAGATCATTATGACATGGTCATTAAAGGCATTGCAGATATTTCTTTTTTTTCCTATGGCCTCAATCCCGGCCGCTTCCCTATAAGTGAAGCATTTCATCTTCCCTTCGTCGTCCCGAGCAGTGAAGTCGGCGGAAAGGTATACAGTCAGATTTACAAAGAATTCGCCCCGCTCAGGGCCGAGTTTAATGAGACGATTGTCCTCGGTCTTGGAACGGTTGACGTATGGAATATACAGAGTATGAAGAAACCGATTAAGACCATGAAAGACCTGAAGGGCATGAAGATCAGGGTAGCGAGTGGTGCGGCAGCAGAATCGGTCAAGGCTCTGGGCGGTATTCCCATAGGCCTGCCCGTGCCTGAACTGTATCTCTCCCTCCAGAAAGGCGTCGTAGACGGAAGTGTGATGAGCTGGGAGGGCATCAGGAGTTTCAAGATCTATGAATTATTAAAATATTACACCGACGCGGGCGGTTTTACCTGCCTGGCGCAGGGGCTGTTTATGAATAAGGACTCCTGGAATAAACTACCCCCGGACATACAGAAGATTATGGGTGAGGAGTTGGGCTTCAAATGGTGGGCCGAAGAGAGAGGAAAGATGTTTTCTGACCAATGGGCCGCGGAAAGCAGGGCGTTGGTAGAGAAACGCGGTGGGGAAATATATATCCTGCCGCCGGAAGAAAAGAAAAGATGGGCCTCCGCCCTTAGGCCTGTTCGAGACGCGTGGGTGAAAAGGGTGGCAGCCAAGGGCCTGGATGGAGAAAAGTTCCTGGATAGAGTGGCGGAGCTGACCAAACAATATCAATAGCCGGGTGAAATCATGACGAACACGACGGCCCATTCATTCGACAGGACGGTTTACGGCATCAGCCGTGTATTTAATGCCATCGGCGTAACGATCCTTATGTTGATGATGTTTCTAATCACGGTGGACGTCTGTTTACGGTACTTTTTTAATTCTCCTATCGAGGGTGTTTATGAGGCCGTCGAGTTTATGATGGCCGTCGTATTCTGTTATGGCATCGCCTATACCCAGCGGCATAAGGGTCATGTCGCAGTGAATTTGTTGACGACCAGGCTGAGCGAACGAAATCAGGCCATTATGAGCGGTATGGTTTCGCTTGTCAGCCTTGTGTTATTTGCTTTGATGACCTGGCAGAGTTTTTTAAAGGCAGGGGACGCCATGCGTGTGGGGGAAACGAGTATCGGAGGAATCGGACCCTTTGGGCAAATATCCGTGTTCCCCTTTATGTATCTGACAAGTGTGGTATGCCTGGCATTCTGCCTCGAACTTCTCGTTGATTTCTTTTTTTCCATAACCAAATCGGTAAAACGATGAGCCCTATATTAATTGGTATAATCGGAGTCATGATCCTTTTTATCCTGATGGCCTCGGGGATGAACGTCGGTATTGCCATGGCCGTGTCGGGGTTTCTGGGTCTTATTTATATCATGGGCTTCAGCCAGGCGCTTTCCATATTGGGGGCGGCACCCTACCGGACGGCGGCGGCCTATACCATGAGCGTGATTCCCCTCTTTGTGCTCATGGGGAATCTGTCTTTTTATGCGGGAGTCAGCGAAGACCTGTATTCCACCACATACAAGCTGTTCGGACATTTGCCCGGCGGGCTTGCCATGGCAACCACGGTGGGTTGCGCGGGATTTGCCGCGACCTGCGGGTCCAGCGTGGCCACAGCCGTTACCATGGGATCCATCTCTATACCCGAGATGAAAAAATACAAATATGCGCCGGCCCTGGCAGCCGGGAGTCTTGCCGCCGGCGGCACGTTGGGTATTCTCATCCCACCCAGCATCGGTTTTATTATCTATTCGATGCTCACCGATGAATCCATCGGTAAATTGTTTATCGCAGGCATTTTGCCCGGTATTCTTTTGACCCTTTTGTTCGTCCTGACGATTTATGTCACCGTTCGTCGTGACCTGACGCTCGGCCCTCCCGGACCGCGGTTTTCTTTAAAGGAGAAAATCGCTTCCTTCAAGGGCATCTGGAGTGCGCTGGCCCTTTTTATTCTGGTTATCGGAGGGTTGTACGGGGGAATATTCACCCCAACCGAAGCGGGCGGGATCGGGGCTTTCGGGGCTTTTTTGCTGATGATTATTAGAAAGAAATTCACCAAGAGAAACCTGATTAATGTCCTTATGGACACGGGGAAAATCACGGCCATGTGTTTCATCATCCTCGCAGGCGCCAACGTATTCGGTTATTTCATGGCCGTCACCAGGATACCCAATGCACTGGCCGATTTGGCTGTTGCTCTACCGCTCCCCCCCATTCTCATCGTCGTCTTTATTTTGATTATATATCTGGCCCTCGGTTCGGTCATGGATTCGATCGCGATGATTGTCCTGACGGTGCCCATATTCTATCCGGTCGTTATGGAGTTGGGATTTGATCCGATATGGTTCGGTGTCATCATGGTCATCGTGATGGAGATGGCGCTTATCACGCCGCCGGTGGGGATGAACGTCTTTGCCATAGCAGGGGTCGCATCGGAAATCCCCCTGTACACCATCTTCAGGGGCGTCCTGCCTTTTCTCGCGGCCATGCTCATTTGTGTTGCGTTTTTGATGGCCTTTCCCCAGATCGCCACCTTTCTGCCCGGGCTGATGTAAGCATTCCTTTTAAGTGAAAGAGCCATTCTCGTTCACAAGGAAGTCCCGGACCCAAAAGCCCCCTCGATGCGGAAGAGCCGCGTGAAATTTCTCGATGAACTGGTGGCCCTTGAAGGGGAGATCTTCAGGGACGGGTATTACAAGGCCTTTGTTGTCCTTGCCGGCCCCTGTCACCTCTGCGAAGAATGTGGCAAGCTGAAGGGTACCCCCTGCCTTTTCGGCGCCCTTGCCCTATCTCGGCCGAGTCATTGCGGATCCTGTGAGGCTCTGCACCGGACGGCGGGGGCAGGAGGGACTGAACTTCTTTAGGAATCGGAATCAAAAAGATGATCATGTTAATCCTGTTCATCCTGTCTAAGATAGCTGAACTGTACGAATTTTGAACGTAAAATTATCATTAAGAAAATAAGCCAAGGAGAAGATCATATGGAACCATTCAGCCGTATAAGAAAAAGCAAAGTTGTCCCATTGCAGGAAGCGGCGGCACTTGTCGAAGATGGCATGATGCTCGGTATGGGCGGTTGCAATAGTCACATGGGGCCAAGCGCGTTTGCTCGGGAACTGATAAGAAGAGGGATAAAAGATCTAACCATAGTTCCCACAAACAATACGGGATATCAAACGGACATCCTGCTTGGGGCCGGATGTGTAAAAACCATCTATGTTTCCTATGTGGGTTTGGATTATATAGGTCCTGCGCCCAATTACAGAAGGCTGGCTGAGACGGGGCAATTGGATATAGTTGAATTCGACGAGATGGGTCTTCTTCGCGCGCTAAAAGCTTCGGCCGCCGGGGTTGATTTTTTTCCGTTGCCCGGCGGCATGAGGGGCGTGGATGTGATCAAGGTGAATCCGGACTTTTTTAAGACGGTTGAAGACCCCTTTAGCGGTAAACAGGTTGTGGTGGTTCCGCCGATCAGGCCTGACCTGGCCGTCATCCATGTCCCCAAGTGCGATGCCTATGGAAATGCCCGGGAGGCGGGGCATGTGCAGGATCTTCTCCACTTTGCTTCGAACAAGGTCATCGTGACAACGGAGGAAGTCGTGCCATTGGAGGATACCATCTCCAATTATACGGATGTAACCATATTCGGACGCTTGGTCGATGCCGTGGTGGAAGTACCCTATGGGGCACATCCGGGCGAATGTCACGGGTGTTACCAGATGGATGAGGGACACTTGAAAAGATACCAAAAAGCGGGTCGTGATGAGAAGACCTTTAAGGCATACATGGATGAATATGTCTTCAAAGTCAAAAATCATGACGAGTATCTTGAGAAGGTCGGCATCGCTGGTCTTTTATCCGAGCTTACATACAATAAAGGGGGCAAAAATGGGTAGTGTAAATCACGCGAAAGATTATTATCCTGCAGAAATCATGGCGTCTTTTTTAAGCAGGGATTTTAAGGATGGCGAATTGGGAATAATCGGAGCCTTTTCACAAATACCATGGTGTGCCATCCGAATAGCTCAAGCCCTTCATGCTCCTGATTTATGGTTTGTCTGTGGGCCCTCAGCAAGTATTAACTCCAAGTTCGAGAAACTGTTATGGTCAACAACCGACTACCGCATGCATGTTGGTGCTGAAAGTCGCATATCATTAGATACGGTCATGGATATGCAAGGGAATCCAAGGTTCATAGATTTTGGATGCTATGGGGGATTTCAGATAGATAAATATGGCAACCTCAATATGGCCTATATCGGCGATCATAAAAAACCCAAATTCAGGGGGCCGGGCACCGTGGGCATTATGGCCACGGCCTGGCTTAAGAGGGCCTATATATTTACGCATTTTATGAGTCCGAGGTTATTTGTTGACAAGGTGGATTTTATCAGCGGACCGGGCTTTGTGGACGGCCCGGGCGGAAGGGAACGGATAGGAAGCCCGTCCTATTCCGAGGGACCTCGTTATGTAGTCACGCCTATAGCAATCTTTGATTTTGATGAGGAAACAAAGGTGATGCGCCTCAAATCGGTTCATCCCGGCCATACCGTAGAAGAGGTGAAGCGCAGGATGGGATTTACCCCGATCATCCCTGATAAAGTTCCTGAAACGGAACCACCGACTGTCGAGGAATTAGAATTGATCCGTGCCTTTGATCCCGACAGGATCTTACCCCGTCTCGTTAAATGATTATGTACGCATTCTATCACATCGCTGAAGAAGGAGGTAATCCATGACACAGAGGTCGGATGAAAGGAAATACTGGGCAGGGTGGCTGGAGACCGCATCCAGGGAAGAGATGCGAGCCATTCAGGAGAGGAAACTCCGAAACCAGACAAGATATATCTTTGCCCATTCAAAGTTCTGGCAGAATAAATTCAGAGAAGCAAAAATCACGCCTGACGATATCAATACAATCGATGATTTGGCAAGAGTGCCCTACCTGGATAAAAATGTTCAGGCGGCCCATCTCAAGGAGGAAAACGATGACTACGGAGGATTCCTCTGCAGGCCCTTCGAGGAGGTGATCAAGAACGGAGCCAAGGCCTACAGTACCAGTGGAACGACTTCGAAACCGAGACGTTTCCTTATGAACATGGATGAGTGGAGGATGTTCGGTGAAGCGACCTCAAGGTTCGTCTGGAATATGGGTTTGAGACCCGGTGACGTGGCCTTCCTTCCCTTTCCTCTAACCCTCTGGCTTGCAGGCTGGGGATTTATCCTCGCCTTTGACAAGATAGGAATAACCGCTATTCCCGCCGGTCCACCAACAGACACAAGACAACGACTTGAATTTATAAGGGACTTTAAGGCCACGGCGACAGTGACGACCCCTTCCTATCTCTTGCATATGGTTGCGTCAGCCGAAAAGATGGGTATAGACGTTAAAAGTCTGGGTATAAAACATCTCTGCCTTGGCGGTGAGCCTCTTACTGAATCCACACGGAAAAGGATTGAAACGATTTTCGACTCACCGGGCATCACAAGAAACACCGTAGGTATCACCGAGGTGATGACCCCCGGATTCGTGGGGTCGGAATGTGAGGAGCAGGGAGGATTCCACTGTCTCTTTGAAGATACCATGATCTATCAGTTTCTTAAACCCGACAGTTCCGAGCCTGCAAGACCCGGGGAGGAATCAGAACTCGTCCTTACCTGCCTGAATCAGCAGACCATGATCACCGGGTTTAATTTCAGAACCAGGGATCTCTGCATTTACGATGATTCACCTTGCAAATGCGGCAGAACGTCCCCCAGATTCAATATCATCGGCAGGATCGATGACATGGTCAAGATCAGGGCGGTGAACGTCTTTCCCTCCACCATTGAAGACATTGTTCGTAAATTCCCTGAAATGGGCAGTGAATTTCAACTGATTCTTGAGAAAAAAGGTGATATAGAGCTCGTTACAGTGAAGGCTGAACCCCTTCCGAAAATTAGTCAGGATGATTACCCTGCACTGAAAAGAAAGATTGAGGAAGCGATTGTAGATGCCCTGGCTATCAAGATACCGGTCGAGTTTGTACCCTTTGGCACTATCCCGAGGGTTGATGTCAAACCGAAAAGGTGGGTCGATCTGAGACCGAAGGAAGAATAGGGTAAGGTGAATGAACAATAAAAAATCCGTGCACCGCTCTTCCTGCCGAGGTTGTCATGGCGTTTGTCAGGTGCTGGTTCACATGGAGGGGGATAGGGTCATTAAGGTTATCGGCGATCCGGACAGCCCCACCAGTCGTGGCTACCTCTGTCCCAAAGGTAAAGCGGCGCCTCAAATCCTATACCATCCGGACCGCCTGACCCACCCGTTGAAACGGGTTGGGCCACGGGGGGGGAACAGATGGGAACGCGTATCATGGGATGAAGCCTTATCAGAAATGGCGGAAAAGTTTGTAACGATCAAGAAGGAGAGTGGTGCTGAATTTGTAGCCATGGGACAGGGCACAGGAAGGCCCTATACCCCCTGGAACCTTCGCTTTGCCAATGCCTTCGGAACACCTAATTTTGTGAGTGTTTCCAATAATTGTTTTATGCCACGGGTCATGGCAAGCAAGCTTACCATGGGCCGTCTCCCGGTGTGCGATATATACGGCTTTGGCGGCAAGATGCCTTCCTGTATCCTGATATGGGGCTGTAATCTCACCCACTCGGGCGCTGCCGACGGCATGTGCGGGGGGATGCTCAATCGAGCTCTCAAACAGGCTAAAAAGGTTATTGTTGTAGATCCTCGGCGTATCGGTCCGGCTGAAGGTGCCGACCACTGGCTTCAGTTAAGGCCGGGCAGCGAGGGTGCCCTGGCGCTGGCTATGATCAACGTCATCATTGCCGAGGACCTCGTGGATCACGATTTTGTGGATCATTACACGGTAGGTTTCGACCGGCTCGTTGCTCATGTGCGCAAGTTCACGCCCGAGTGGGCCGAACCGATCACCCGGATCAGCGCTCCCGATATCCGGGCTGCTGCCAGAACCTTTGCCACCAATGCCCCTGCCTGCCTGCAATGGGGCAATGGAATAGACAACAGCCTCTGCAGTGTCCACACGGGACGCTCTCTGCTGCTCCTGATGGGCATAACGGGCAATATTGATCGACCCGGGAGCAATGTCCTGTGGGTACCGCCAGATAAAGTTAAACCCATATCCATTGTTATTAACCGGGAGCTTGCGGGCATAAAATTCTTGAGCGAGGAACAAAGGGGAAAAGAGATAGGCGCTGGGAAATTTCCCTTTTGCCGGGACACTCATCCGCCCACTTTTTGGGAATCCATGCTCACAGGGGATCCCTACAGGGTGAGGGGCATGTGGATCGTCGGATCCAACCCCCATTTGACCGGAACCCAGGGCCTAAAGGTTGAACGGGCACTGAAAGAACATATGGAGTTCACGGTGGTCTCCGACCTTTTTATGACTCCAACGGCCCAGCTGGCCGACCTGGTCCTGCCTGCCGCCACATGGTTGGAGCAGGACGAGGTGGTACACTTTCACATTATCTGGGGCGTGCTTGCCAGAAAAAAATTAGCCCGGGTGGGCGAGGCCCGAAACGACCGGGATATTATCTTCGACTTGGCACACCGGTTGGGGCTCCATGAGGCCTTCCCCTGGAAGGACGGCAGTGAATATCTGAACTGGGTCCTGGAGGATACAGGCCTAAGTTTCGAAGAATTCTGTGAAAAGGGCATCCTCATGGGTGAGATGCAGTATAATAAGTTCGAGAGCGAGGGCTTTTCTACACCATCAGGTAAATTCGAGCTTGCAAGCAGCATTATGGAGGATATGGGGCTGTCCCCGTTGCCCCTCTACCGTGAGCCCCCTTTGTCCCCTGTTTCGACACCTGAATTGGCCAGGGAGTTCCCCCTGATACTCATGTCCGGAACAAAAATTCGGAATTTTTTTCATAGCGAACTTCGGCAGATCGATTCGTTGAGACGCGGGAATCCGGACCCCCTCATAGAGATCAATCCCGAGACCGCCGCCGATCTTGGTATCCGAGAAGGGGACTGGGTTTGGATTGAAAGCCCTGTGGCAAAGGTGACGATGAGGGCCAGACTATTTGATGGTATAGCGCCTGATGTGGTGAACGCCCAGCATGCCTGGTGGTTTCCCGAGGAAGGTCCTCCGGACTACGGATGGAAGAGATCCAACGTGAACCTTCTCTTCGGCGATCAAGCTTTTGACCCGGAGAGCGGTGCAGAACCCCTAAAGTGTTACCTCTGTAAAGTATACAAAGTGTGAATCTAAAATATGACCGATAAAAAATTTACAACGGAAGGATGTGGACCTCCTGATCTCCCGGTTCAATCGTCAATATGGCGACCGTACCGGGAACGCGAGAGTTTTTGACGGCCATGGCACTGCCGGGATTAATGAAAAGGATGCCACAATGGGTTTCCAGGATGGTGTAATGGGCGTGCCCGAAAACAACGATATCAGGCATACCGGGTAGATGCGGGTCTATGTTTTCCATGCCTTTCCGGGACTTACACAAATAATAGTGGCTGCTGTCGTGTACAAGCCACAACACCTTTTCTTTAAAATGAAAAAACCTGCTTATCTTTCACCCTCCGGTCTGTCAGGGTTTTGCCATAGTCATCATCGCCGACTGCTGCAAATACCGGTGCCAAGAGCTCTAATTCATCCAGCACAGAAGGGTTGTAAATGTCTCCGGCGTGTAGAATAAGGTCAACGTCCTGAAAGGTTTTTATTACTTTCGAGGACAAATTTTGTGATGTTTCCCGTATATGGGTATCTGAAATAAGACCAATTCGCATCCGGTTACTTGATGCGTGGTCATCGTCGAGTTGACTTGATAAGTTGATAAGAACTCCTTTTCTGTCACAAAAGTGAATAACCCCGCACAGGGAGGGGCTTCCAAAGCCTATTAAAAACGTCCTCCTCCCCTAACCCCACCCGCCAGGGGAGGGGAATTCATCGGGATCAGGGCATTCTAAAGGGCGGCAACTTTCCCCCCGAGATAAAAGTCCCTATCCGGTTCCCACGCGTTACAGGTAAGAGGAGGCGGGATGGATAATCAGCGTTATGATAAACTGTAACGTTGGATGCTTTCTGTCTCCAAATCTGTCCCATACCAAGGTTCTCGATAAAAGTCTTGGGGGTTTCATCGTCGGCACATTTTACTTTGAGTTTTAATCGATGTCCGGGCTTGAGCAGGATACAGTAGGGGCAGACCTGGATATCAAACTTATAAATCCTATGGGGTTCGAGTGGTTCTCTGTCGGTGTGGAAATGGACCGGTTGCCAGGGTTTTGAAGCATCAGGGTCCAGACGGCTCTGGGATCCGCGCAGCCATCCGCGGGTCAAGAGTTCCTCTTCACCTTCTGAATCGATATCGTAAAGCGTGACGAACCAAAGAATGTCCGTATCCGTCGTGGACCCGTAAAGGTCGAGCGGGATAGGACCGCAGATCTCAGTGCTCTCAACCATGGGAGGTGTGGTGAATTCTATACCACCCCGGTAGTAGGGAGAGTCTTCAAAGGTCGATGACCCTTCACCGGGCCAGAACTCATGTTCGCTCAGAAGGCCTTTGGAATGGAGATAAAATGGGGTCCATTTCGTGCCGGGAACCGGCCAGTCATCGGCTGATTTCCACTCACCCGTCCCATGAATGAAAAGCTGGACGGGCGGCTCATCCATCATGCCGGTGTCGATGCCTTTGAGCCAATGATCAAACCAGCGAAGGGATTCGTAGGCATACTGATAGAATGGGCGGTCTAGATAGATTCCCGGACCGATGGTTAATTTTTTCGGGCCCTTCCAATTTTCAAAAGCACGGATATCGCCCGAAAGATGAAAAGCATAACCGTTCCAGTCACCGCCGAAATAGGCCGGAACGGAAAGGTCAGCAGAAAAATCAACCGCCCGCTCCTCATGATATCTGTTCCTGAGGGGATTGAGAATGATCTCGCACAGGAGCGGGTGGCAACCTTTATCGGGGCTCAAGAGGGCCTTTTTAAAGCCTGACACGGACGTGATCTCTTCATCCTCAAGAGCGGAAGCGATGGCCTGGTCGTATTTTTCGTCGCCCCATGCCTCTCTCAAGCTGTTTTTGACTCGAAACTCAGGGCTGTAACGTCGAATCCAATAATCCAGGAAGCCGTGGGCCATGATGCCGCCCCGGAAATAGAGGTCGCGATAACTGTCACTCCAGCCATAGGGGGCGAAGATGGCCTTGAGATGGGGAGGGTTGAGCGCAGCAACCCGTTTTTGAACCACGGCAAAGTAGGAGACACCGGTCGTGCCGACATTTCCATCGCACCAATCCTGCTCGGCCACCCATTCGATGACGTCATGGATATCCTGAATAGTCTGTGGGTCAGGATCTACATTTCCGAAATAGCCGTCTGAGGCCTGTGTTCCCCGAAGATTGGCAATAATCAGGACATATCCGCGTCTAACATAAAAATTGAAGTCACCGGTTTCTATTAAGGCACGTTCACCTGAAAATGCTGTAGGCATGATCTCCATAGACTGTTCCGGTTTGTAGTAGGGGTGAATAGCCAGAATGGCCGGAAATTTTCCTCCGTCATCGGGCCGGAAAATATCCGAATCAAGGGTGATCCCGTCTTCGACGGGGATCCTCACATTGCGTTCGGCAATGATGCCGTATTTTCGTTGTGATGTTTGCCAATCGGTTGAAAACATGATCTCATCTCCTCTCTAAAACACTTTTTATGATATAGAAATTATGTTCCTTTCATCAGGATTTTAAAATAGTGATCCCCTCGGCAGCAGACTCATCCGGATATCCATGCCCACCGTTCATCTCGGCAAGGCCCGATTTCGGGGGTCCTTCTACCTGTCGCTGTCCAGCCTGGCCGCGGAGCTGCCACACCAACTCAACTATCTGTGCTAGACCCGTGGCCCCAAATGGATGACCCCTACTTTCTAAACCCCCGCTAGGATTAACAGCGTAACGTCCTGTAAGCTCTGTAATTCCTCCTTCAATGAGAGAGGGCGATTCACCACGGCCACAGATACCAAGTGACTCATAGGCTTCAATTTCCAGAAATGTCACCGCATCATTTACTTCGAAAACGTTTATTTCACTGGGCCCGATTCCTGCCATCTCATAGGCCTCTTCGCTTGTCCGCACCGTGAGAATCGGCTCATCAGGGCCAATGTCTTTGCCGGTTCGAAAAACTGACGTTGCTACAAAGACCGGTCGAGTTGTGTATCGTTTGGCATAATCGGCACTGCAAACAATGACAGCGGCAGCACCATCCCCCAGAGGAGAGCACATTGGCACCGTTATCGGGTCAGCAACGACGCGGAAACCAAGTATTTCATCCACTGTCATTGGTTTCTGATACTGAGCGTAAGGGTTCAGACTTCCGTTATAATGGTTTTTAGAAGATACCATGGCTAATTGTTCCTTTGTTAATCCGTAGGCCGCCATATAGTTACGTGCCCTTTTAGCATGCCCAAGCAAGGCATCTCCTATTTGTTCCGAGGCTGAAGATAGTTCAATATCCCTCACCGCATTTACGGCTTCGTAGCTAACCTTCTTATCTGAATGGTAAACTTTATCCAAACCCAGAGCCAGTACGCAATCATGAAGCCCTGAGGCGACATCCATCCATGCCATATAGAATGTAGCGCATCCCGTGGCACAAGCATTCTCGATATTCATTATCGGAATATCGCCTATCCCCATGGCACGCAGAATAACCTGCCCACGTATACAGTGCTGACCGGTCACGATACCCCCTGCTGTATTGCCCACATAGGCCGCCTGGATCTGCTCTTTGGATATGCCGACATCAGTGAGTGCGTTATTTATAGCCTCGCGGCCTAAATCCTTTAAAGACCGGTCTAAAAACTTTCCGAACTTTGTCATGCCAATTCCAAGAACTGCTACATTTCGCATTTTGGGCCTCTATAGGTGTTATTGCCTTTTTCGAAGATTATACCTGAACTTCTTAGGCTTATTAATTTTTTGAATTTGTTTATAGATCTTTGTCAAGGTGCCAAGAGGAACCAATTTGGAAGTAATGATCTATAAAAGTTTTCCTTATAATCATTTCATAGCTGCATATTAAGTACCTGCCAAGTGCCAAGTGTGGGGATATTACCATCTACGTCCTGACCAGTCAAGGCTTCACAACCCGGATAGGGCTACAATAACCTTGACTTTTCAAAGCGATGGTTTATTCTCTCCCTGGAAAATACGCTCTGCCGAACTCGGTACAGGGTCGCAGCAGGTACTTCCAGTGCCTAAGATCTGATGCAGGGACTTTTCAAGGTGTAATTAGCCCCAAAATAAGCGTAATTATTAAAACTGCCCTACTTGCAGTAAAATCTTCCGGTCATAAAATAATCATCACTGTTAGAAAAAAGTCTGGCAAAAAATAAGTATACTTCTCCCTTTGTTTTTTCTGGTTCAGATTAGATTGTATGGTAAAGATGACTACTCCTTTTTATGGTATATTTGGTCGGGCTCGCGAATAAATAATCATTCACTGCCCATTCAAGTATGGTCAGCCATACTTTAACGATTTAATCTTAGCAAAAGTTTTAAAAAAATCTCGCATATAGTTATTGTAGCTCATAATACGATATACGATACGACGTCCGG
>PVMS01141924.1_pt1 | contig 13790 bp, 11 predicted proteins | sample 1853461 | NCBI WGS metagenome assembly PVMS01 (sample SAMN08582032, study PRJNA380276) | Marine sediment metagenome, whole genome shotgun sequencing project. | isolation source: ocean sediment barecode stripped | collected 2017 | reverse complement strand
AGGGCGCTCGGCCATGTCGTGGCTCATGAGATGATTCATGCCGTCGCTCCTACGCAGCGGCATGCCTCGGGGGGACTGATGCGAAAGGGACTCGCGTACTCTTTTCTCGTCAAGGACGACGTGGAACTCGAAGAGCGTTTGATCGCGGCGTTGGTTTCGGGTGTCTACAATCTGCTCGCTCCACCGGTCGAGGTCGCCGAAGGCGTTCCGGCTCGAGCTTCCCAAACTGCGAGGCGCGCCTCCGGGCTCGAGCGCGATAGAAGGTAGGTCCGGCGACTCGCGACTCAGCCTAAGACTGTAAAGTCGAAGCCCCTCCTGTAAATATAGAGAGGCCTTTTTTCCTCCAGAAAGATTCTCGAACGCCCGTGACCCACGCTTGGGATGCCCGTCTGTCAATAGGTTAGGAGCGTTGAGCGGCCCCGCTGCGGATGGCTGTGCGGTGGCATCCTGTTTGCACTAGGCAACTGGAATGTTCCTCAAGAGCTCGTCGAAGTGTCGATTCGGGGGCCGACCAGCCGACCCCGGGAAGGAGTGACCGACGGTTGGATGGCGATTATCGAATCGGCGACTGGCTCGTTCAGCCCAATCTGAACAGAATTGTCCGGGACGACCAAGAGGTCAGGGTCGAGCCCAAGGCGATGGAAGTGCTGGCCTATCTCAGAGAGAACGCGGGCAGCGTCGTTCCAAAGACCCAGATCGTTCAGCACGTCTGGAGCGGCAGCTATGTCACCGAGGAAGTGCTGACGAACTCCATATGGGAGTTGAGAAAAGCACTGGGTGATGACGCAAGGAACCCTAGCTACATCCAAACCGTGCCCCGGAGAGGGTACCGCTTGATCGCTCCCGTTCATCGGGAAGCGGACCCGGAGGGGACAGGGGTCTCCAGACTACCGGCCACCAGCGGATTCATCGATCCGCGACGACCTACTTCGAGTGCCGACGCGTGGAATACCGTTAGCTTCTGGAGGGCCGGTCACGATCACGACCAGACCGTACCCAAACGGAAGTCGTTTGGGTTACTCATGATGGGAGTAGCCACCGCTACCGCTGTTGCCATCGCGCTCGGGTGGTTTTTGTGGCCCAACTGGAGAACTTTCTTTTCTCCTAGCTCCGCCGAGGGAAATCTATCCATTGCCATTATGGACTTCGAGAACCACATCGATTCCGAAGAGTACGGCTGGCTTTCGAAGGGAGTGTGTCGCCTGCTTCAGGGTGGGCTGGACGGCGCTCCAGAGCTAACCGTCGTAAGCGACCAGAAGATTGAAGAGGCGGTTCGCGCAATCGGGGAAGAAGAGGAGACAGACCAGCTCGACGCGAGCTTCTTCCCCGAGATCGCTCGGCGAGTCGGTGCCGAGACGTTTCTGGCCGGCAGCATCGTCAAGTACGGAGCAGAGATTCGGATCGATGCCCAACTCGAAGACGTCACGGATGGAACCATCATTTCGGCGTACACGGTTCGAGGGACCGACCTCTTCCAGATCGTAGACGACCTGGCGTGGCGTATGGGCGAGACGCTGGAACTGGACGAGCCCTTACCCAAGACGAAGGTTGCTGGGGTCACGAAATCTCTGGACGCCTACCGGCTCTACGGACAGGGGATGGAGGCTGGTAGGCATCTTCGTTTGAGTGACGCCCACCGATTGTTCCTGGAGGCGGTGGCCGTTGATCCTGGATTCGGCTTGGCCTACTGGCAGCTACATAAGGTGGCGCTGATTCGGTACGACACGTTCGCGGCCGCGAGGTACCTTCAGAAACCCTTGTCCCACCGCGACACGCTACCGGAGCGGCAACAGCTTCTGGCCGCAGCGGGGCTGCTTGTGCAGGAAGCCGAACATGACAAGGCGGTGGAGCTGCTCGAGGAGATCCTCGCTCGCTATCCGGACGAGGAGTACGCTTACGTGCTCCTGGCCATTGTGCATCTGACATCGAGCCGACCGGACGAGGGACTCGCGGTGCTCGCGAGCGGCGTCGAGGCGCTGCCGCATTCGGGGTTCCTTCGCTCCTACTACGGATACGGGATGCTGCGAAACGGCCGGTATCCCGAGGCCTTTCGCCAGTTCGAGAGTTACGCCCAAATGTATCCAGCCGACGCCAACCCTTATGAACGTTTGGGAGAGGCGTATCTCGTTGCCGGTATGCCGGACCGAGCGCTAGAAGAGTATTCCCGCGCCCCGGGGGGGAATGGCTCCTTGATTTCGTCGAGCTTCGGGCGCAGTTGGGCGAGCGCGATGATGGGGCACTACGATGAGGCTCTTGCGCATCTCGACGGGATACACCACCCTCTCGCCGATTCGGCTCCATCGTTGCTCCTCGTTCAGGCGTTTCTCCTGTCTCGCGTCGGCCGATATCGCGAATCCGAGCAGCATCTGCTCGACGGGATCCAGTTGGCGAGAAAAGGGCGGCAGACGTTGTTGGAAGCTCGGACGCAAATTCTTCGCTCCATGCTCGCCGTCGAAAAGGGCGAGCTGACCGAGGCGGTCCTGCGGGTCGATCGTGCGATGGAGCTCGTGCCGAGCCTCAGTGGGGAAGGGAGGCGGGAGATATTGATGTTGGCCAGCTTGTTCGCCGGGCTCGCTCAAGCCCGTGACGGAAGGCTCGAAGACGCAAGCCGTAATCTCGATTCTCTGCGAGCGCTCTACGACGTGAGAGATTCGCGAGAGAATTGGTGGTACCACGTGCTGCAGGGTGAGATCGCAATGGCGCAAGGAGACTTGCGTGCTGCGGAGGTTGCTTTCTCTGACGGCGAGCCGGAATTGAAGATGTGGTTCTCGAGCTCCGACGTTTTCGGGAGCCTTGCCGCGAACCTGTGTATTCGGGATGGGGCGGCACGGACCAGGGCACAACAAGGCGATCTGTCGGCGGCCATCCGGATGTACCGCAAGCTCTTGACTCCTGATATCACGCAAAGATGGACCGGAGTCTTGGAACCGCTCCATGTTTTGGAATTGGCCCGCCTCCTTGCGAAACAGGGGAATCTCGTTGCCGCCCGGCAACAGTACGAGAGGTTCCTTGTACTTTGGAGTCAAGCCGACGCCGGCTTGCTGAATAGTGCGGAAGCCCGGCAGTTCTTGGCCGAGTAACACCCACCCGGCGCCAATCCAATTAGGCCTCACGAGGCTCAACTCCATGGCACTTGAAAATTTCCTTCGCGACAGGTAGTTGAGAGAGTTGCGAAAGGAGATTTCAACATGTCTTTGTTTCGATGGATGCTCGTTTTGGTACTGATCCCCTTGGTCACCGCCCTTTCCTCGCCGGCAATGGGTGAAGAATCTTCGATCTTGGGTGCGTGGAAGGCGGAGAGTTACGACCTCAAAGACGGTTCCTCGTACGCACTCGATGGTCTCATCTTCTTTACCGGCAATGACTGGGCCACGTTGTTCTTCACCTTGGACGCGGACAAGAAACCGCGGCGTGGCTCCGGAGAAGCCGGAACCTACGTGTTGGACGGGGATCGTCTCACGTTCTCCCACCAGTACCATCTCTCTGCCGGCGAGGAGTTGGGGAATCTTCCGGCTGCCCCGCTGCGCATGGAGGTCAAGCACACCGACCCGACGACCGAGCCTTGCCGCCTCGAGATCAAAGGCGACGAAATGGTTATTTTCTTCCCGAGTGGTAACCAAATCCGATTTAGCCGAAGCTCCGGTTAGAGAATAGTACGGGCCGGTGAACGGTCGACGAGACCGATGCGCAAGGATTGTACAGTTCATGGCACGAACTGTCCGCACAAGTCCCTCCATCGGTCGTTGGATCCTAATCCGAAATCGAGTTAAGCTCTTTCTATTCATGCAATTGTAACGGGAAGGCAGCATGCTGGCACGACTCATGCTGCTAGGTGGCTCGGTGGTTACCTGACATCCCGACATTCCCAACGGGGGAGGTAAAGTCCGATGGAATTCGTTTCCTTGGTCATCGTGGCAGGGCTCATTCTTCTGGGTGGGCCGATCCTGGCGATCATCGCGTTGGTAAAAGTCTCGGCGCTGGAACGAGTGGTAGGTCAACTCCACCGCAGGCTCCAAGAGCCAGGCGGTGCTCCGAGCCCCTCTGAAACCGAAGCCACGCCCATTCCTGTCTTCGAAGCAGCGGTGCAACCTGCCGTCGAGGCTTCGCCTCCGGTAACCGCGGCGCCCGAGCCGGTCCCGGTCGCCTCGAAGGCGGGGCTCGACCTCGAAACGTTGATCGCCGGTCGTTGGCTCAACCGCGTGGGAATCATCGCAATCCTGCTCGCGGTGATCTTTTTCCTCAAGTACGCCTTCGACAACGATTGGGTCGGTCCCAGTGGACGGGTTGCGCTAGGGCTGTTGTTGGGGACTGGGCTATTGGTCTTCAGTCAGTGGTTGTTGCGGCGAGGCTATGGCTACTTCTCAGGAGGCATCGCCGGTTTGGCAGCCGGCGTTTTGTACGCATCCTTGTACGCCGCCTGGGATTTCTACCAACTCATCCCACAGGCGGTGGCGTTCGGGGGCATGGTCGTCGTGACCGGTACGATGGTCGCGATTGCGCTGGGGCGGGACTCGCAGCCGCTGGCCCTTCTCGCTCAAGTCGGTGGTTTACTCACGCCGATCTTTCTTCATACCGGCAAAGACGCGCAGATCCCTCTGTTTATCTACCTCGCGGTGTTGAACGGGGGAATGCTCCTCGTTGCGCGCCTGCGCAGTTGGCGTAGCTTGGAGTTGGTAGCCTTCGGAGGTACGACCATTTACTTCTGGGCCTGGATCGAGGAGTTCTACAAAGTCTCCAAGCTAGGCCGCACCGCGTTCTTCGCGACGCTTTTCTTCGTGCAGTTCGGGGCCGTCCCCATCCTTCAATCGCGTCGGCTCGGAAACATCGCGTCGGCGCACGTCATTCTGGCGCTGGCGAACGCGGGGGCGTTTCTTGGTGTGCTGCAGTATCTCCTCTATCGCGATCACCGGTGGGCTCTGACCGTTGCGGTGCTGGCACTTGCCGCCGCGTACCTTGGGGCGGCACGACTCCTTCCAGTTTCGAAGACCGGTGAGCGCTCGGTCTCTCGATTGCTATACGCGGGTTTGGCGCTCACTTTTGTGACTCTGGCGATACCCATACGACTGGACGGAAAGTGGATCACGATCGCATGGGCGGTCGAAGGCGCGGTGCTGGTGTGGAGCGGCTTTCAGGTGAACCTGCGATTGATGCGATGGGCCGGCATCGTCCTGTTCCTCATCGCCGGCGCCCGGCTGCTGCTCTTCAGAGTATACGCGCAGGAATTTCTGTGGAACCCGCGGTTTCTCACCTATGCCATTGTCGTGGCCTCGTTTGCTGCGGCCTTCGCCTTCTCTCGACGCCATCGGGGGATGCTGTCAGAGGGTGAGCGTCGCGCGTTCGAAGTCGTAGGGCTCGCCGCAAACGTTTTATTGGTCTCGGCGCTGTCGCTAGAAGTGTGGGGTCTCTTCGGCCGGATGCGTCTGGATCTGGGCGCGGATACGCGACTCACGCAGCAACTGGCGCTTTCCCTGCTATGGACACTCTATGCGACCGGCCTGATGCTGTGGGGCGTTCGCAGTGGCAATGCCGCCGTGCGTTGGTTGGGTCTTGCGCTCTTCTCGGTCGTGGTCGTGAAGGTGTTTCTCTATGATCTCTCCTTCTTGGAGCGGGTCTACCGGATCATCTCTTTTGCGGTACTGGGGGCGTTCTTACTCGTTGTATCTTTCTTCTATCAGAAGCGGGTCGCTCCCGATGATGGTGACTCGCCGTGACGCGGCTGAGCCTGCTCTCCCTTTTGATCCTCTCCAGCCTAGTACCGGCCGCCGGTGGGCAAGTCCCGGACGAGTGGAAGAACTGGCTGTACTTCCGGTCGATCTCGTTGGAGTCGACCGCGGAGCCACGCCTGGTGCGTGTGACCGTGCCGCTCGAAACGTTCGGCCTTGCCCAGAAGAGTCTCGCCGACCTGCGCGTCATCGAGGCGAACGGCAAGGAAGTGCCCTACGTTTTGCACGCTCGCGTCGGTAAGGAAGAGCGGCAATGGCGGCAAGGTGAGATCGCGGACCTCGGGTTCATTCCCGGCGAGCATACTCAGCTGGTAGTCGATGTGGGCTCCGACCACGATGCACACAACTCTCTGGAAATCCAAACCGGTGTCAACGATTTCTTCGCGTGGGTCGAAATCGCGGCCAGTGACGATCGGGAGAGTTGGCGTGTCCTGCAGGAAAAGGCGCCCATCTTTCGGTTCGACGATACGCGTCAAGGCCACACCGTGGTGTCTTATCCGGACTCTCGAGCCCGCTGGCTGCGTCTGAAGATTCTCGAAACGGAAAGACGGTTTGCGGTCTACGGCTGTCGCATCGCTTACGAGATCGTCGACGCTCCGGAGCTCGTCGAACTCCCCGTTCTCGAACCCGATCCGGACACAGTTTCTAAGAAGAGTCGATGGCAAGTCGACCTTGGCACCGAGCATGTTCCTGCTTCGTCGGTACGCTTTCAGGCAGGACCATCTGGGCAGGCGGAGTTTCATCGAACCGTGCGCGTTTATGCGAGCATCGATGGGGAAGACTGGCGACGGGTCGGGCAGGGGAACATATACCGCTACCCGAAACCGGGAGCGAGTGATCAGGAGCAGGATCAACGCACCTCGTTGCAGGTTCGATTCCCCGAAGCCCGTGGCCGTTATTGGCGCGTCGCGGTGCTCGACCGGGATGACTCGCCGGTTGAAGGCCTGCTTCCGACGTTAGAAGGAACGCCACGCCACGTGGTTTTTCGGCAACAACCCGATGCCAAGTATCAACTTCTCTACGGGAATAGCCGCATTTCCGCACCCGAGTACGACCTGGCGCGGATTACTCCGCGAGAGGAGCTCGAGTCGGCTGCTACCGGCGAGCTCGGCCCGGAGGTGACGAACTCCGCCTACCTGAGCCCCGAACCCTGGAGTGAGCGCCATCCCATCGTGCTGTGGGTCGTTCTCGGGATCGCGGTGGCGGTCCTCGGACTCGTCGCCCTCCGTTCCTTGCGATAGCTTTCAACGAGCCACCCTCGTCGATTGGCGTCCGGAGAGACACTGGTCTATAACTTGGCGAGACATGTCTCGCCGAACCGAAAGTACGTTGACGATCACTTTGCCAAAGAATTTGCTAGAAGCCGCGGGCTCCTAGCAAGGAGGTTCCCTCATGCGTTTAGGATTTGCACTTCCACAGTGTGGGAAGGCCGCCGGCCCGGAAGCGGTCAACGCGGTGTCCACCAGGGCAGAGGAACTGGGTTTCGACAGTCTCTGGGTGTTGGACCGCTTGCTGTGGCCGATAAAGCCCCGTGCCCCCTACCCGGTGGGTGACGGAAGTCTCCCGGTTCAATACAAGACATCCCTGGATCCGTTGCAAACGCTCGCGTTCGCCGCGGCTCAAACCAAGCGAGTTACCGTCGGTTCCAGTGTGCTGAACCTGCCCTGGTACAACCCGACACTGCTCGCACGAACGCTCACCAGTCTGGACGTGCTCTCGGGTGGCCGACTTCGGGTTGGATTCGGGATGGGATGGTCCCCCGATGAGTACGAGGCTGCGGGAACATCGTGGTCCGGTAAGGGCAAACGCGCCGATGAGTTCATCCGCGCCCTCAAGGCGATATGGACCACCGATCCTGTTGAGTTCAAGGGGGAGTATGTTCACATTGCGGAATCGACCATCGGCCTGAAGCCGGTTCAGAAACCACATCCGCCTATCTACATGGCCGCCTATGCGCCGAGCGCTCTTCAAAGAGTGGCGCGAGAGTCGAACGGGTGGTTTCCAGTCGGGATTCCGCTCAAGGCGGTCCCGGAGATGTTCGGCGGGATCCAAGCGATGGCCAAGGAAGCCGGTCGAGATCCGTCTGAGTTGGAGCTTATCGTCCGTGGTAACTGCGAGATCTCCGAATCACCGGTCAGTGGCGAGCGCGCCGACTTCACGGGCACCATCGAGCAGATCGGTTCCGACATCGCCGCGACTCGGGAGATCGGGGCCCACGAGCTGGTTCTCGACGTTCAGTTCGCGCCGGGCGTCGAAAGCGGAGCCGATTACCTCACGCGTATGAAGCAGCTCTGGGACGTCGCAAACAAATAGAGTTTCGGAGATCAGTAAGTACGGAAGAGCTCCGCAAGCCAGTGCGGCTCGCGAGGCTCGCTAGGAACTTCTCCACTCCTTTGCCTTTCGCCCAGCGGAGGAGCCAGGACAAACCTTGTGGGCCATCATACCTCGGCAATACACGTAAGGAGGTCGTCGTCATCTTTCACCGTGGTATCGTTGGTCCGCTGCTAGCCGTCACCGCCACTGTCTTTTTTCCTGTGGGCTGCCAATCGCCGGCACCCTCTGAATCCGTGGCACCCGAGCCCCCGCCACCTTCGCGGATCGTTCTCGTCGTCGTCGATACCCTGCGCGCGGACCACCTCGGAAGTTATGGGTACCCCCGGCCGGTCTCGCCGTTTCTCGACTCCCTTGCCGAGCGGGGGATCGTGTTCCAAAGAGCCTATGCTCAATCCAGTACGACGCAGCCGTCCCATGCATCTCTCTTCACGTCTCTGTATCCGCTGCAGCACAACGTCCACCGCAACGGCTTCCGCCTCGAAGAATCTTTCGTGACCCTCGCGGAGCTCCTCTCCGAACAAGGGTTCACGACCGCCGCTTTCACCAGCACCGACGCTCATTTCGACTGGGGTGGCCTTCGGCAAGGGTTCGATCAGTACGACGAGCTAGCTCGAGAGGGGGCGACAAGGCGCGATACAAAAAGGAAGCCCGACGACAAGTTGTACCGTCCGGCGAACGAGACAGTCGATTCCGCGATTCAGTGGCTGGACACCGTGTCACCCGATCAGCGGTTTCTCCTCTGGGTGCATCTCTTCGATCCTCACGGCCCGCGTGATCCGCCGGCCGAGCATGTACAGAGACTGCAACCGAAGAACGTGGCCGAACGGCTCGCCCATATAGAGTTTTTGAAGACGGAGCACCGGCTAGATACGTCCAGAAACGGTGCGCTCCGAAACCAGATCCTTCTGTACGATGGCGAGATTGCCTTCGTGGACGCCGAGCTCCGACGGCTCTACTCCGAACTGGCTCGGCGCGGGTTCGACAACGGTGCCTTGTGGGTGGTCACCGCCGATCACGGAGAGGGTCTCGAGAACCACGGGTGGTTTGGACACTCAAAACAGCTCTACAACGCCCAGCTCCACGTGCCGCTGATCTTCCATTTCGACGGCGATCTATATGCCGGTAGGGTCATCGCGGATCGGGTGGTCGAGCAAGTGGATCTCGCTCCCACCCTTATGGATCTCGTTGAGGCGGCGGATGCCCTAGATGAGCAGATAGTGCCGATCCAAGGCCAATCGCTTGTGCCCTTGATGCGCGGGATAGGCGAGGGCTACACGAAGCGCTATGCATTCGCGCAAAGGAGCCTCTATCCACAGCGCCGCAAGTTACGGCTCGAGTCCATGACCAAGGGGCAGAATTACGCGCTTCAGACGTTGGACTCCAAGTACCTTCTTTACACCGATGGTGATGACGAGTTCTACGATCTGTCGCGCGACCCCTACGAGACTCGTAACCTCATCGACCGGGCATCGAGAGAGGAAGACGCACTGCGGACCGCGTTGGGGGAGTTGATCGATCGCTTGGGTAGCGAGAGGGCACCGCTACCCGTCGATTCGCAGGCGATCGAGCGACTCCGCGCCCTGGGATACCTCCAGTAACCGCCTACAGAAGAGGCTAGATTTTGAAGCGCAAACCAAGGCTGAACGTACCGAGGCTTTGCTTCAGCTGTATGGCGGTGCCAGGAATCTGGAGGATGGTGCCCTGGCTCTTCTCCTCGAAGGCGTAGACAGCGCTTCCCACGATGTCCACCGTCCTGGTCAAGGCTACTGTGACGCCTCCGGATAGGGAGTTGGTGTTGATGGCGGTGAGCTGCATGTTGAAGATCGTTTCGCCATCCTCGATAGGGCTTTGGCTGTACGCGTAACCGAACTGTGCGGAGACCATCTGGTTAAATTGGTGATGTGCTCCGACCGCGAAAGCCCAGATGCTACGCCAGCCGAGGCCACCGACTTCCGGAGAATGGCCAAAAAGCGGCGTATTCGCGTAGTTAAAATAACGGACGTCGGCCGCGATCAGGGTGCTCCGGGACGCTTGGTAGCCGACACCGAACGTCAAGATGGAAGGGAGCGCGAACTCCAGGTTCAGCTCGCGAGCGCGCCCGATCTGATCCTTGGAGTTGTACTTGAATGTCTCGAACCACTGTTGGCTCTTGAATGCCGCACCGAATTTCCACTTGTCGCGACTGTCGTAGAAGACGCCGACTTGAAAGCCGGCACCCCAGTTGGGTCGGCTATTCGTTGCTGCTGGAAAGGTTCCGTTCGAGTTTCGCGAAGCGAAAAAAGCCGGATCCAGGTCGAGTGAAACGCTGTTCACGATGAGGCCGCCACCGACCGAGATGGTGTCCGAGACCTGTTTCGACATCAACATCGATACTTGAAGACCCGAGAGCTCCGCTGATACCGGCCCGACGCCAAAGGATCTGGGAGGATCAAAAGGTCTCAAGATGGGATTGGTATCGCTCCCCCGAAAATCGATAGTTCGACCGAGAATGGAATAGATGCCAAGACCAAAGGTGAACGAGGAGTCCTTGGGCCGGCTGATGACTCCGATGACGGGGGCCGCAGCCAGACCGCTGTCACTTCGATTCTCTCCTGCGGTACCGCCCACCACGCCGGTGGCCAGGAAAGTATCTCCATAGACGAAGTCGCCACCAACGAATATCTCCTGCTTTGCAAACGAGCTGATCGTCGCGGGATTCCAGTAGGTAGCGCCGACCGCGTCCAGTGGAGCCGCGACAGAGGCCCCGGACATTGCGCGGTTTACCGCCCCTACGCTGGGAAACAAGATGCCCTGCGCCATTGCGCCTGGGACGTTAGTGGATAGTATGAGCAACAGCCCGCTAATCAGCCAGCGTTTCGACATAAAGAATTACCTCTCGATTCGGGTTTCTGAGCCTGTTTCCTGACGTTCGTGAACACGCGGAAAATAGCATTTCCGCGCCTAAAGGTCAAGATATTGGGTGGCTTGCCAGACAGACAACTAAATGTTGTGTTTTTGGGGCCGACAACAGGCGGAGGTCGAGCCTAGCTGGAAGAGGGTAGTTCCGCTGCGTGTGGACGGTATCGGATGACGCGGACCTTTTCGAGGGTGACCAGGCCTCCTCCCATCATGTCGTCGAGTGTGGGGAGCAAATTCTGGATTCTTTCCTCCGTGTCGACGACCTCCACCACCACCGGTAAGTCCTGCGATAGGCGCAGAATGGCATCGCGATGGATCCCGTGCGAGTGGGCGCCGAAGCCCTGGGTCCCATGCAAGACGGTCGCTCCCGCGAATCCCTCTTTCTTGAAGAGCTCGACAAGGCAGTCCACGAGGCTTCTTCCTTTCCATCGGTCTCTCTCGCCGATGAAAATGCGCATCAAGACCTGTTCACCTTCGAGCTCTCTCATAAACCGCTCCGCAAGTGGATCACCCCGCGAGCGAGGCCGACCCCGAGGATAACGAAAAATAGTCCGCCGACGACGTTTAGCAAAACGTTCCACACTGCCGCCGACCAACTACCAGCTTCGATGGCGCGAAACGTCTCGACACCGAACGTGGAGAACGTCGTGAAAGAGCCAAGAAATCCGATTCCCAGTGCGAGCCGCGTATCCGGAGAGACCCAGGCAGATAACCGGCTCATCTCCACCAAAGCGCCGAGCAGGAAACAACCCAGAAGATTCACGGACAGTGTACCCCATGGAAGTCGAGCTCCCATCGCCGCGTAGATCGCGCCGGACATTCCATATCGCGCGAGGGCCCCGATCGCGCCGCCCAATGCGATCTTGACGAGAAGCATGCCACTCATGATGCCGGTCTCACTCCTCGGCTCTTTTCTTTCGAGGATCAAGGATCGAAGCGACCACGCTAATCAAGATCGTCGCGGCAATGAAACCGAGGGCGAGGACGGTCGGGACGTGGTAGATGTGAGAAATGAGCATTTTGACGCCCACGAAGACGAGGATAGCGGAAAGGCCGTAATGTAGGTAGTGAAAGAGCTCCATGATGCCCGCCAGGGCAAAGTAAAGTGCCCTCAGGCCCAGAATGGCGAAAATGTTCGATGTGTAAATGATGAATGGATCGACGGTAATCGCTAGAACCGCGGGAATGGAATCGACCGCAAAGACGAGATCGGAAGTCTCGACCACCAGCATTACGATCAACAGAGGCGTCGCGATCCAACGCTCATCTTTTTTGACGAAGAAACGTGCACCTTCGTACTCGTTGGAGACGGCGAAGAGTCTGCGAAACAGCTTCAAGATCGGGTTCCGCTCGGGGTGGATCTCGCCCCCTTTGCGTACCGCCATCCGAATTCCGGTAAAGATCAAGAAAGCTCCGAACACGAAGACGATCCACTCGAACCTTTGGATGAGAGTCAGGCCGGCGGCAATGAAGAACGCCCGCATGAACAGGGCAGCGATGATGCCCCAGAAAAGAACTCGGTGCTGAAATTGGGAGGGTACCGAAAAGTACGAAAAGATGAGCAAGAACACGAAGATGTTGTCGATGCTGAGCGACTTCTCGATGACGTAGGCGGTGAGGAAATCCAATCCGGCTTGTGGGCCGAGGTAAACGTATACGCCTAGATTAAACAGAAGGGAGAGTGCTATCCATACGGCACTCCATACGATGGCCTCTCGCAGTCGGACGACGTGGGCCCGCCGGTGAAACACTCCGAGATCGAGGGCCAACATGACCAGTACGATGGTACCGAAGACGACCCAGCGGAGAGCTTGTCCGGGCATAGAAACTCGATTCTATGCCACGAGGTGTCGGTTTGGAATCCGTGAGCTGATGAAAGGGGGCGCTTATCTTACTTCTGCGAGGCGATCTCGATCGACGAGTCGGATTCTTCCCTTGACGATGGACAGCATTCCGTCGCGGCGTAGCCGGTTCAGGATGGAACAGACCGTCTCCCGGCTGCTGCCAATGAGGTTCGCGATCTCCGTCTGATTGAGTGGGAACTTCAGGGTACCGTACCGGAGGTTGGAGATCCCGAGCAGTAAGGTCGCGAGGCGGCGCGGCACGCTTTCGAAAGCCAAGCGAGCGGCGGTCGTTTGTGCCGCCACCCATTGCCCTTCGCTAACTTCCAGGAGGTTGAGTGCAAACGAAGGATTTTCGGCAGCCGCGTTGCGCACGCCCGGGAGGGAAATCAGGTGGACGACGGAGTCCGCCAGCGCTTGGGCGAGGCTCGGAGCCAGCAGTGGTTGAGCCATGGCGCCGAAACATTCACCGACTCCGACGAGATTCACGATGAGCTCCTTCCCGTCTTCGGAGTTCCGAATGAGCTTCACGCTGCCGGACTCGACCACGTAAAGATGGTTCAGGAGCTCGCCCTCGCAGTAGAGGATCTGACCCCGTTCGGCTCGGTAAGAGCTGCTTCGGGCGGCGAGGCTCCGGACCTGGCTCTCTTGCAAGCTACGGAACAAGCGCGTACCGCTCAAGAAACGTCCGGCTGCCTCTGCTTGAGGAAGTGGTCGGACGCCAAGGACTTCTCTCGTGAACGCAATCTGTGTGGCCATGACGTGACCTCCAGTTGACACAGCAAGTCCAGAGAACAAACCTTTAGTTTAGAGTGACTTGCCGAGCCAGGCACTTTCGCGGGAGAGACTCGGCGCCTCCCCCCTCCTAAGGAAGCTGCTCCAGACCCCCTCTATTGGCACATTAGAGCGAAAGGAGGGAAGGGGCTGTTAAGTTCTTAACTTTCAGGAGGGTTCTATCGGAGGGCGGCCAGCTTCTCCGGATCCAAAAGACGCT
>PVMS01080346.1_pt1 | contig 13792 bp, 13 predicted proteins | sample 1853461 | NCBI WGS metagenome assembly PVMS01 (sample SAMN08582032, study PRJNA380276) | Marine sediment metagenome, whole genome shotgun sequencing project. | isolation source: ocean sediment barecode stripped | collected 2017 | reverse complement strand
TGGCCCCTATCACCGGTCCTGTCATGAAAAAGGGGAACATGACAAACAGGAAAAGCCCTATAGAACCGTACTTTTTAATCTTGGTCTTCTGCCTCTGGGCGGTGAGTTCCGCCTGCCGGACAGCACTGTCAAAGAGCTTCGGCTGGATGATGTTTCGCATCACCAGGACCACAATGCCGTATGCAATCAGAACAATAACGACTTCAAGGAAAAAATTGTATAAAATCGTATAAAAAAGGGAAATGCCTGCAGAAAGACAGGTGACAATTCCCAAGGCCCTTCCCCCCATAATATGGATGATGGCGGTTGAAGACAGCACCTTGTAAAGGCCGGGGTCTGTAAAAAGAAGATAGAGAAAATAGATCCCGGTCAGGGCCGTCAGAACAAGCCCGAGCAACAGGATTTTCACCTCTATCATATTCAGGTGTTTCCTTATAAGATATGCCAGTTTTTTCAGGCCTTTATAACACAGAGAAAACAGCTTTTTAAAAAAAATCATCATCTTCTTTCAAAGTTACAATGAATTTCTTCATACTCAATCCTCCAGATTAGGAGCTGATCATGAAGAAATCATACCATGTTTTTTACGATATTACAAATGTGACAAGACACGAGAAGGTGTTGAATAACTTGTAGTTATTCAACATTGGCCTTGAAAGGTTTCTGTTAAAAAAGGTATGCTTGTACCCTAATCGAGTCAAAATTCGATTAGACGTTACTCGTTATCAGTTATTGGTTATAGATTTTGGCAAAATTTAACTCAAATTTGTATCTCCTCTATACAGGGAAAATAGTTTAATGAAAGGGGTTAAAGTAAATAACTATTAACATTTAACTAATAACCCTCCGGTTGAGCCTTTTTTCGCTCAATTGGGGTTGTACTTTGATGGTTCAATGAACGATTGTCAATAAAGGAGACACAATGAAAATAAAAAACGGGGCGGAATACATAGAAAGTTTACGAAAACTTAAAACCAGAATTTATTTCAAAGGAAAGAAGATCAAAGATGTCACCCGAAATCCGGCCACCGCACCCCATGTCCGGGCTGCGGCAATGACCTATGCGCTTGCCAATAAAGAGAAATACACCGATCTGGCTACAGCCACCTCCCATTTAACTGGTCGAAAAATCAGTCGCTTTACACATGTTCACCAGAATGTTGAGGATCTTATAAAAAAAATAAAACTTCTCCGAGTCCTTGGCCAAAAAACCGGAACCTGTTTTCAACGATGTGTCGGCCTTGACGGCATCAACGCGGTCTATTCGGTGACATACGAAATAGATGAAAAGTACGGTACCGATTATCTGGAAAGGTTGAAGAAATGGATGATCTATATCCAGGATGAGAACCTGATGGTCGTCGGCGCCATGACCGATCCCAAAGGCGACCGTTCGAAGGGCCCGTCTGATCAATCGGATCCGGATCAGTATGTGCACGTGGTCGATCGCCGCCCTGACGGGATCGTCATCCGGGGGGCCAAGCTCCACATGACCGGTGCGGTGAATTCCCACGAGATACTGGTCATGCCGACAACGGCGCTCAATGAGCAATCCAAAGACTACGCCGTCGTTTGCGCCATTCCAATCGACGATCCAGGCATCACCCTTATTTTCGGTAGGCAAGCCGGTGATGACCGGCGTGACCAGCTGGAGCGGATCGACGTGGGGAAACCCCGGTTCGGTGCGGTCGGCGGTGAAGCGCTCATCGCATTCGAAGATGTTTTTGTTCCAACCGAACGCGTCTTTATGGATGGTGAGGTCGATTTTACTGGATCTTTGGTTTACCGTTTTGCAGCGCATCACCGGGCCAATTACGGTGCATGCAAGACCGGCCTGATGGATGTGCTGACCGGTGCGGTCAGCTACCTTGCCCAGATACAGGGGACCGCCAAAGGGTCCCACATCAAAGACAAGGTTACGGAGATGATCCATCTCTCTGAAACCCTTTACAGTTCTTCCATCGCTTGTTCGGCTGAGGGGGTTCCGACGCCGTCGGGCGCTTATCTGGTTGATACCATGTTGGCCAATGTGTGCAAACAGAATGTGACCCGGTTTCACTTTGAGGTATCGCGACTTGCAACGGATATCGCTGGTGGATTTCTTGCTACCATGCCGAGTGAATACGATTTGAAAAGCGAAGATGTGGGACACCTGGTGAAAAAATACTTCTCCGGTGTTGCCGGAATTCCGGTGGAAGAGCGGATCAAGATTGGAAGGCTGATAGAGGCGATGACCGGCGGCACTGCCATGGTTGAATCGATGCACGGCGCGGGTTCCCCCCAGGCACAACGTATCATGATTTTTCGGGAGGGAAAGCTGGCTGAAAAGATAAAACTTGCCAAGGCCCTGGCGGGAATCCCCTCAAAAAAAGCTGAAATAAAAGATTCTAATTGATGGAAACATTGTCAATGTTATCTGTTTATGATCAAAAACCGTGGCAAAAGGCCTATCCAAAATGGCTGCCAAAGGCCCTGGCCTTCTCTGAAGAAACAATTTTGGATCGGTTTTGTGACTCTGTTTCAAGATATCCCGATGACCCATGTATCTGTTATTTTAGTAAAACATACAGTTATAAAGAGATTAATCGGATGGCAGCGTATAAGTATCCCCGGATCGTAGAGATCATTGAAGAGGTTCCCAAAACGATTACGGGGAAATTTTTGCGACGAAAGCTGCGGGAGTGAAAAGATCCGGTCACATTGAGTTTGACATGATTTATTTTTTAAAATACGGTTTACCCTAATCGAGTCAAAACTCGATTAGTTGTTATTCGTTATTGATTTTAGCAAAATTTAAATTAAAATTGTATCTCATCTATTCAAAGAATATCGTTTAGTGAACAGAATTTCAGCCAATAACCATTAACATTTAACTATTACCCCCACAGTTGAGTCTTTCTTCGCTCAATTGGGGTTTATCAAAAATTAAAGGGTTCGACCTTTAATCCGGATAAAAAGCGATGAGAAAAATCGAGACCGAAGAGAAAAAACAAAAGACGATCCAGACAGATGGTGAGATGCTTTCTTCTGACTTTATCCGAAACATTATCTCCCGCGACGTTGAGGCTAAAAAAAATCAGGGCTGGGTTCATACCCGATTTCCGCCGGAACCCAACGGTTATCTACATATCGGTCACGCCAAATCGATCTGTCTCAATTTCGGCCTTGCCGCCGAATACCAAGGGCTTTGCAATTTGCGATTCGATGACACCAACCCGAGCAAGGAAAACGTGGAATATGTGGAATCGATCAAGTCAGATGTCAGGTGGCTCGGATTTGATTGGGAAGATCGTGAGTTGTATGCCTCGGACTATTTTGAACAGCTCTACCAATATGCCATGCAGCTCATCAAAGAAGGCAAGGCATATGTTGATAGCTTGAGTGCAGTAGAGATTCGGGAATACCGCGGTACCTTGACCGATCCCGGAAAGGAGAGCCCCTACCGAAGCCGTTCGGTTAAAGAAAATATCGATCTGTTCGAGCGTATGCGTGGGGGAGAGTTCGAGGATGGCGCCCATGTCCTTCGGGCCAAAATTGATATGGCCTCTCCAAATTTACTCATGCGGGATCCAACCCTCTATCGGATTCGATGGGTTTCCCATCACCGGACCGGTGACCAATGGTGCATCTATCCGATGTACGATTTCACCCACTGCCTTTCGGATTCCATTGAAGGAATCACACACTCCATTTGCACGTTGGAATTTGAAAATAATCGTCCCCTGTATGATTGGGTGTTGGACGAATTGGGTGTCGATTGCCACCCCCAGCAAATCGAATTCGCCCGTCTAAATCTCAGCTATTATATTTTGAGCAAGCGGAAGCTGGTGGAACTGGTGACCGGGGGATTTGTTACCGGATGGGACGACCCGAGGATGCCCACAATTTCGGGTCTCCGGAGACGGGGTTACACACCTGGATCGATCCGGAATTTTTGCGAGCGTATCGGTGTGGCCAAGCGGGACAGCATGGTCGATCTTGCGCTTTTGGAGTACTGTATCCGGGAAGATTTAAATAAGAGCACCCCCAGGGTGATGGGTGTGATCCGTCCGCTTCGAGTGATCATAGATAATTATCCAAAGGACCAGGTGGAATACCTAAATGCCGTGAATAACCCGGAAGACTCCTCCATGGGAACCCGGAAAGTTCCCTTCTCACGGGTGTTGTACATTGAGAAGGAAGATTTCCAGGAAATCCCGCAAAAAAAGTTCTTCCGTTTGGCGCCCGGGCGTGAAGTGAGATTAAGGTACGCATATTTTATCAAATTCGCGCGAGTGGTTAAAGACGAGCAAACCGGGGAGGTGGTTGAACTGCACTGTACCTATGATCCAAAAACAAGGGGAGGAGATTCTCCGGACGGCCGAAAGGTCAAGGCGACACTGCATTGGGTTTCCGCTCCACATGCTGTTGCAGCGGAAGTACGGTTGTATGACCGTCTCTTTTTGAGGCCAAACCCCGAAGCTGAAAAAGACGGTACGGATTTTAAAACCTATCTGAATCCCGACTCTCTCAAGACACTGACGTCCTGCCGTGTGGAGCCAACCCTGTCCGGCGCACCATCAGGCAGTCGATTTCAGTTTGAGCGCCTTGGTTATTTCTGCGTCGATCCTGTCGATTCTTCCGATGAAAAGCTTGTGTTCAACCGGACGGTTACCTTGCGGGATCAATGGGCGAAAATCCAGAAGGCCCAGCAACATCGGTAAATATTTTATTTACCTTTGAAAACCAGCTTTCCTCCTTGGTATCCTGCCATAACCGCTGCAGCAAGCATCAAAAAACAGAGTGAGAGGAAACCCCATCGTGTCATTGACGTTTTCTCCATCACCGCAGGGTCGATGATCTGCCAGATGACCAGTACCAATGACGATAAGAGTACCACTGATCCGCAAATCATTTTTATCACAAAACGATAGCTCAGCTTTCCTTTATATCGGTTTTTCCAATCGGTATAACCCGAAATCAGCACAATCGGCATGGCTATTAGAACAACCCGCATATTGTAAAAAGCAGCCTGGGCCAGGGGGTTGAAGTGGAAGAGCATCGCCAGTACAATAAAGATTACCGAAACCGGCAGAAGGCCATTGGGGATGTGAACGGAAATGGGATGAACATGGTGCCTGGAGATTTGATCGGTTAGATAATTGTAACCCCGCAAAAAATAGGATATGTTATCACTTGGGGCCGGTTTCGCTTTTTTACTGAGCTGATTCATTTCGAAACCGAAACATACTCCCCGTACTCAGTGGGACCTTCCTGATATATTTCCAGCATCGCCTCCAGCTGCCTTCGTTCTGTGCTTTCTTTCCAGGTGAACCAGTTATCAATGTGCTCCCAGGTACCTATAACCAGCTTTTTTTGGGGATTATTATGCTCCTGCAGGGTCTCACCGGTGATATATCCTCGCTGAATTCTTGCCTTGGTGCGCAGTTTGTTGAGCAGACTGAAGATCTCTTCTGCCTGGCCCTCCGAAAAGCGCCTCTTTATTAAAATTTTAGCAGCCATAATGGTCTCCTCTAAAATAGGTTTTGAGATGAGTTACATGAAATAGTAATCAACTCACCATCATGAAACTCCATAAAATACCGGCGCATATCGCAGATCCGATTACACCCGATGAGTTGCAAGCCATGGCGTCCATCAGGAGATAATTGTTTCGGTCTTCACGCTGCCCCATCAGATGGACCTCACGGGCCGAACCCGGAACAGCGGATACGCCGGCTGCCCCAAGCAAGGGGTTTATCTTTACCTTTAGGACTAGATTCATTAATTTGGCAAATATAATACCGGAAGCAGTGGCAAGACTGAAGGCGAAAGCACCGAGGAAAAATATACCTATCGATTTTGGAGTCAAAAATACGTCGCCTTGGGTACTGGCACCAACGGTTAATCCGAGCAGAATCGTTGCCGTGTCGATGATGGAGGTTCGTGCGGTTTGTGCTAACCGTTCGGTCACGCCGCATTCCTTCATAAAGTTTCCAAAAAAGAACATTCCCAGCAACGGAATTGAGGCAGGCGCCAGAAAACAGGAAAGGAATAATGCGACGGCAGGAAAAACGATACGTTCGTTCTTGGGAACTTCCCGAAGTTCCAGCATTCTAATCAGTCGTTCTTTTCGCGTGGTCAACAGCCTCATGATCGGCGGTTGAATAACTGGTATCAGTGCCATATAGGAGTAAGCGGCAATTGCAATCGGTCCGATAAGATGGGGTGCGAGTTTGGCCGTCAGAAAAATAGATGTCGGTCCGTCGGCTCCGCCGATAATTGCAATGGACGCTGCTTCTTTGGGAAGAAATCCGAGTCCCAGTGCCCCCAGCAATGTAAAATATATTCCCATTTGAGCGGCCGCCCCGAGAAGCATCAGTATCGGACGGGCGAGCAGGGAAGAAAAATCGGTCATCGCACCAAGGCCCAGAAAAACGATAGACGGATAAAGGCCTGTGGTAACGCCGAAATAAAGGTAGTGGAGAACACTGTTTGATTCGTATATACCGAGGCCGAATCCCTTAAAAAATGGGATGTTCCCAATCAAAATCCCAAAACCGATCGGCACCAGGAGCAGTGGCTCATAATTTTTTGCCGTCCCGAGATAGATAAACACACACCCAACAACAATCATGATGATTTGGCGGTAGTCAGCGAGATAATAGCCGGTGTTGGATAGAAACTGAAATAATAGATCCATGGGTAAGCCTTTGATACTGTTTATTGATACTATGGGTGATTCCAGAAAAAAACACCATCCCCTTCGGGTACCAGGACCTTTGCCTGTCGCAGTAAGGAAATGGTGAGGTGAGGATGTGGAAACCCTTTTTTCCGGGATACCTCATATAACTGAACCAGTTGAAAGGGCTGCCCCAGCTTTTCAACCAGTGGATGATAAAGGCGGGCGGCCTCATTGATATCTGCAAAGAAACGCTCCGGAAGGTTTAAATCAAGCACCTCTTCGGTTGAATTGACAGATGTTTTTTTGTTTCGGTTGAAGAAATTCCCTTTATTCTCCCACATTGTCAGCAGCTTATGAAGCTGAGATATGGCGAGTGATAAAATAACCAAACCGCTGAAAACAATCGATGCGCCAGCTATCGCCATGGACCAACCGTTATGGGCGGTTATTGCTTCAAAACCGTACAATTCGAACCTCCTTCAATTGCCATCAGCTTTATCACCCGGGGCAAAGAGCCTCTTTTATGGTAGCTGTTTTAGCGATTCTTCCTTAAATGCATGTGGCACATCGAACAGAACGCCTCTTTTAAGGTAATCCAATAAAAGATGTCAATAAAAAACAGATTCCTGTTCGAATCGGGCCGAGATGTTGTACATCCCCAAATCAGGCTGAAGAACAATTTCCATTGCTTTTAGATATTCTCAACCGACTGTGATATTTGCCTATTATTATTGATTAAAGAACTCCGCAACCCCGAATGCCGGGATTCTCCAGAGGCGAATAAGCCCTCCAAAGGCAGGCAAGTCTTCGCGGCGCTCCGATATCCTTTGGGGAATGCTATTGCTGGTTCAATTTAACATGCTGGTTGAAATTACATCAAAAGGTGTCCCCACGTCAAGATTGTTGTGTTAAGGAGGGTGTTATCTCTTGACCGAAAGCCTTCATTGTATTTATATTAGGGCAAGATAACGATCTGGTTTCAGAGCGTTTGAGGGCCTGTTTTTATTATTGTTTTATCGATGAACTTAGGAGGGCACATTATGTTTAAAAAGGTGGGAGTGGCTTTATCGATTTTTTTCATGTTGGTTTTCATAGGGTTTCTGCGCCCGGGGCCTGGTTTCGGCGCTGAAAAACCTTTTCAATTTGGCTTGCTTCTAGTTGGTCCTTACAACGATCGCGGGTGGAGTCAAGCCCACTTTGAGGCAGGGGAATATGTTCAAAAAAAGCTTCCGGGTGTAAAGATGATCTATATCGATAAAGTGAACCCTGCAGACAGGCAGGGCATTACGATTCCCCAACTGGTCGACGACATGGTGGAAAAAGGAGTAAAGTTGATTATTGCGAACTCAGACGACATGAAAGACGGAACCCGTGAAGCAGCCAAGATGCACCCGGATATACATTTTCTTCATATCTCGGGGGATGATGTACTGACCGGCAAAGCCTCGGAAAATCTCAGCAATTTTATGGGACGTATGGAGTATGGCAAGATGATGGCGGGATTTGCTGCGGCCATGACCACAAAAACGGGTAAAATAGGATACCTCGGTCCTTTGATCAATGAAGAAACGCGGCGGCTTGTTGTCTCGGGTTATCTCGGTGCAAAATATGCCTGGGAAAAGGTGTTAAAAAGGGATCCCAAAGAATTAACATTTAAGGTGACATGGATCGGTTTTTGGTTCAATATTCCGGGTGTGACAGCTGATCCAACAAAGGTAGCTCAAAATTTTTTCAATACCGGATATGATGTTCTGATTTCGGGGATAGACACCACCGAGGCTGTTGTGGTGGCCAAACAGAAAAAACAGGAAGGAAAAAAGGTCTGGGCAATTCCATATGATTATATAGGTGCATGCGAAGGTGCTTCGGATGTCTGCCTAGGTGTGCCGTATTTTAACTGGGGTCCGGGATATCTGGAATTCATCCAAGCTTCTATTGCCGGGAAATGGAAATCCAATTGGATCTGGATGGGTCCAGATTGGAAGAATATCAATGATCCCGATACCAGTACCGTGGGGTTTAATCCCGGACCTGTATTGTCATCATCTGCAAAAGAGGCTCTTGATTCTTTTATCTCTGATCTTGGAACCAAAAAGGTCAACCTGTTCGAAGGGCCTTTATACTACCAGGATGGAAGTACATTTCTCAAGGACGGCGAAGTCGCTACGGATAAAAAAATCTGGTATATGGAGCAGCTTTTAAAAGGGATGCTCGGGCAAAGTAGTGCAAAATAAGTTCTGTTTAAGAGAGGCCGTTATTCAGGTAAATGTAACCCAAAAAGTGCAGAAGCTTCAAAATTTCTTCTGCACTTTGTATTTTGTACGCGGTTCTCGCTTTTTTGTGCCGGCCCTAAATTGAACAGATAGGGAATATGTACCTCGGATGCGGATTGAGCTTCGAGACATTCACAAATATTATGGACCGGTAAAAGCCAATGCCGGTATTTCGCTCACCGTCAGGTCAGGTACGATCCACGGGATCCTGGGTGAGAACGGTGCTGGGAAGAGCACATTGATGAAAATTCTGGCTGGTTTCAGCCAGAAAACCAAGGGCACCGTGAGTTTAAATGGCTCACCGATGAGCTATAAAACCCCTGTCCAGGCTTCTCGCTTAGGTATCGGGATGCTGTATCAGGAGCCCTTGGATTTTCCTGTTTTGTCTGTCCTGGAAAATTTTATGGTCGGATTGACCGGCAATATTTCAGATCGTAACACTCCCCATCGACAAATATTTGAACAACTTGCCAAAGACTTAGGCTTTAACCTCTCGACAAATGCCATTGTGAAAAACTTGACAATCGGCGAAAGGCAGCAGCTTGAAATTCTGAGATTGCTGGGGCTTGGTATCGAAGTTTTAATTTTGGATGAACCGACCACCGGTATTTCAAACATGCAGCGGGAGGCGCTTTTTAAAGCGTTGAAACAGCTGGCCTCTGAAGGGAAAAGTATTATACTGGTTTCGCACAAGTTGGAAGATATCGAAGCCCTATGCGATTCGGTCACCGTTTTGCGCCTGGGAAGGGTGAGTGGTGAGATGAACAACCCTTTTGATACAAACACCCTGTTGGAGATGATGTTTGGCATCCTTCCAGTTCAGGCGACCTGTGTTGAAACTCAACTTGGAGAGACGGTTCTTGTGATGGATCGTGTTACTGCAACCGGCGGTCGGACAGGCTTAAAAAAATGTGATGTCACCGTCCGGCAAGGAGAAATCATAGGCCTGGCAGGCCTTGAAGGAAGTGGACAGGGTATTTTCCTCCGTTTGGCTTCAGGCCTGGTACAGCCGAAGCAAGGGGCGGTGTTTCTGCAAAAATCGAAAATGAATGGTAAGGATTACCACGTGTTTAAACACGCTGGCGTCACTTTTCTTCCAGCTGCCCGCCTTGAAGAAGGGTTGATTCCGGGGTTGAATATTGCGGAGCACTTTGCACTTCAAAATCGCAAAGGGTTTTATGTCAATTGGTCTGAAGCGTTTAAACAGGCAAAAAAGAGCATAGAGAAGTTTCGAATCAAAGGACAATCCGTATTTCCGGTTGAGTCCCTGTCCGGTGGTAATCAACAACGCCTTCTCCTCTCTTTTTTACCTGATGACCCTGTACTTCTCCTTCTAGAAAAGCCGACGAGGGGGCTTGATATGGAATCTGCACTGTGGGTGTGGGAACATCTCCAGAAATTTTGTGCAGGTAAAACCAGCATTCTCTTTTCTTCTTCAGACCTTGAGGAGATCCTCGCGATGGCTCACCGCGTATGGGTTTTTTTTAACGGTAAGATCGTCAAAGACACGATGATATCCGATACGGATATTCATGAATTAAAAAGTGCCATTGCAGGTATAATTTGAAAGGATTGAGTCAACTCTCACCGGGACATGCAAACCCTCCTTCGATATTCCCGTGAAACATTACTGACCGCGGTGGTGGTATTCTGTTTTACCACACTTATCCTGCTCATTGCGGGTGCACCGCCCTTTGCTGCCTATTATCATATTTTTAAAGGGTCATTGGGTTCCTGGAGCAAAATTGCCCATGTCATCACTGTTTGGATGCCCCTTACCCTTTGCGCAAGCGGGCTTTTATATACATTCAGAATCGGTCTCTGGAACATCGGTGTGGAAGGCCAAATGATGATGGGAGCGATTTTTTCAACCGCCCTGCTCCGGTTTGGAATTGAGAGCCCTCAGCCGGTTGTTTTTCTGGGACTGTCCTTTTTGGCAGGTGCCCTGGGGGGGGCAATTTGGGCACTTTTTGCCGGTTTTTTAAAAACAAAGGGTGGGGTTCATGAAATTTTTGCGGGATTGGGTCTGAATTTTGTGGCCCAGGGAATTATCCTCTATCTGATATTCGGTCCCTGGAAACGGCCCGGCGTTGCATCGATGAGTGGTACCGAGGTGTTCCCCCAAACGTTATGGCTACCCTTTTTATCTACAATTCGTCTTTCCCCTGTCGGCTTGGTTCTTGCTTTGACGGCCGTGATGGTAACCGCGTGGATGCTGCGGTATACATGGGTGGGGTTGGGGCTGAAAGCGATTGGGAAGAACCAATATGCCGCCTTTTTGTTTGGGCTTAAGCCCGGGAGGTACATGCTCCTTGCCATGGCTTTTGCCGGAGGATTTGCAGGGCTTGCCGGATGCCTGCAGGTCGCCGGCATCTATCATCGCCTCATACCGGCCATTTCCAGCAATTACGGGTACCTGTCCCTTCTGGTGGTAATGCTTTCCAACTATAACGTTTGGGTGGCTCCGGGAGTGGCGTTCTTTTTTGCCTGTTTGAATATCGGTAGCATTCAGCTCCCCATGATGCTCCAGGTAGACTCTTCATTGAGCGGGGTCATCCAGGGAGCACTCGTATTGGCTACCCTGGCCATATATGCCTGGCAGACCCGCAATAAGCAGAAGGAGGAGCAGCGCTGATATGACGGGGTTGGACTTTATCATTTTGATGTCCAGTGTGGTTGCCGGTGCCACGCCCATTTTACTGGCAACCCTTGGCGAGACGATCACGGAAAAGGGAGGATTTATTAACCTTTCCCTGGACGGGTCGATATTACTGAGCGCCATGGTTGCTTTTGCGGTTGCATTTGAAACCAATAATCTTTTGTTGGGGTTTGCAGCAGCAGCCATCGTCGGTGCCCTCATTGCCGCCACCGTTGCCCTTTTCAGTCTATATTTTGGCCAGTCCCAGGTGGCTGTTGGGTTTGTACTAACACTGATGGCCAGAGATCTGGCATATTTTCTTGGAAACCCGTATTCACGTCTCTATGGGCCTCAGGTCACACCGCTCCCGATACCGATTTTAAGTAAAATTCCGATTTTGGGCCAGATATTTTTCAATCATAATCCACTGGTTTATTTGAGCATGGTCCTGATCGGTTTTTGCTGGTGGTATATTTATCGAACACCATTGGGCCTGCGGTTAAGAAGTGTGGGAGAACAACCGAGAGCTTCCTATGCCAGGGGAATTGATCCTCGCCGATTGCAGCTGTTTTATGCGGTCTGCGGGGGGTTGCTAGTCGGTCTGGGGGGAGCTTCATTTTCACTTTACACCAAACCTGGATGGGGACGTCCCCAAGGTGCGGAAGGAACCGGTTGGGTTGCTTTGGCATTGGTGATTTTTGGCGGATGGCAGCCGTTAAGGGCTGCCATCGGTGCGTATCTTTTTTCATTTTTGCAGGTTCTGGGCATATACCTCCAGGGATGGCTTCCCTCTGTTCCGGCTCAGGTTTTCCAGGTGGCGCCGTTTCCTCTGATGATATTCACCCTTTTGGTTATGTATCAGACTCAAAAAGAGACGGTTTCACAATGGGTGGGGGATAAAAGTTGGATGAAAACTTTGGTTGGGTTTTTTTCGGGTGCTCCACCTTCATCGCTGGGCAAACCGCATCAGCCGGAATGATTTTAAAAAAGGTCACGCGATCCTTCCCGCCTTTTCAGTAACAAACCGCATCGCAGGTAAGGTAATTGGTAACCGTTCATTGTGCCGGCTCATTCTTTTTTTTTCGAGCACGAATAGTGATGAAAACTTTACGTGTGATAAAATAGGCAGCAACACCCGGCAGAATACCTATTATTATCCCCCCGACCGTCATGGCAAATGCGACATCCATCCCCAATTCTAACCACTCTAATATGGACTGGGGCTTTTCGACAAGAGGGGATATATTTCCGAGAAAAAATCGTCCGGCTTTATAGCTTGCCAGGTAGAAAACAGGTATTGTCAATGGATTGCTCACCCATGTACCAATGGCCGCAGCGACTTTGCTTCCCCGGAAAATAAAGGCCAATGTTAAGGCGATGACCGTGTGAAGGGGAATGGTCGGTGTGAAACCGACGAATATGCCGATCCCCATCCCGAGGGCAATATAATGGGGGTCACCCTGAAGCGCTTTAAAGCGGGCGACAAATATTTCTCCCCTGGCCTTTAGTCCGGCAAAAAAAGGTTGGCCGGCCAGCAGGTTCTTGCTTTTCATAGATTGATCTGGAATACCGTCAGCAAGTGATGGAACAAAAAAATAAGCCATTTTGCTCGTTGCCACTCGCAAAAAGGCTTTTTAACCTAATTTTCTGAGACACGATTCTAGTAGATGATTTTATATACCACGACAATTTTTAATTTTCAATGCCTCGATCTTATATATTTTTTCCAGTCGCTTTCTCCTTTTGGGACTTTAGCTTGACTTTTTTCGATTTTTAAGCAATTTTTCTTTAAGTACTCAAGTTTCACACCTGATATTGTAAGGAAAGTCGCATCAGGCATAGGGTAAAAAAAAATTTGTCTGAAAAAAATTGATGATGAGCGCTTTGACAACGGCACAAAACCTTTTAAGTGTTATCATTTCAGAAGCAACTGATATTACGAAAGAAACCAGACCATCGCGTGCCTGTGCACGGTGATGACTTTATGTATACCGGTTCAAACTGATTGCCTCATTGTTTTTCCAAAAAATTTTATTTACCCCACACCTGATGCGGCACCGTGCCCCATTGGGGGTGCGAAACTTGAGTTCCTAATTTTTAATCACCAACGGGTGATTAAAAATTAGGAACTCAAGTTTCGCACCCCCAATGGGGCACGGTGCCGCATCTGGTGTGTGGTAAATAAAATTTTTTGGAAAAACAATGAGGCAATCAGTT
>PVMS01075413.1_pt1 | contig 13795 bp, 12 predicted proteins | sample 1853461 | NCBI WGS metagenome assembly PVMS01 (sample SAMN08582032, study PRJNA380276) | Marine sediment metagenome, whole genome shotgun sequencing project. | isolation source: ocean sediment barecode stripped | collected 2017 | reverse complement strand
TTGCGACGCTCTTCCGATCTAAGCCGCGTAGCAAATGGCTTGCGGCCACGGCCGCAGGGAACCCGTATATGCTCGACGTGCATACCGAGCGCTGGGGGGCTGGCGGTGAACACGAGTGGCATCCCGATATTTCGATAGCGGCGATGCGCACAAAAGACATTTAGCCATTAGCGAAATGGCAGGAGACGAACTCATGACGGGGCAGGTCAGAATCAAACTGTTGATAAGCATTGCCATGCTTGCAGTTGCATCTGCAGCACTGGCAGATGAATCGCAGACAGAAGCAGGCGAGGCGCTCTACGTGGAATTCTGTGCAGGTTGTCATGGCGACAACAAAAGCGGTCTTAGTCAATACAGTGGTGATCTTGCCTCCCTGACCGACAGGCTCGAAGGTATGACGGAAGAAATGACCGACTTTGCAGGTTTTTTTGAAGAAGATGAAATAGCGGCTATGCAAGCGTATCTGTCTGCGCCTGTCTCAGTCGGAGAATAACAACGCAGTGGAAATTACGGGCCTAGACAAATATTAATGCCAGGTCGTTTGCATAGTTTATTTGTACGGCATATTTCGAGACGCCGGTTTTTTAACTGGTTTGCTCAGCTGGGTTTGTGGACGGCGATTGCAGGAACGATCGGCACCACGGCCGCCAGTGAGAACAAAGTTAACAGGAGAAGTGACATGGCAAAGTATCTGGACCCTTTACCGCCAGGATTCAATCCGGGCCCGCTGGACCTCACCAAACCGCTGGACAATCAGACCGCATTGCTGAAATTACAGGCAGATTTGTCTGGCGAACCGGTCTTAAGTATTTTCCCCGGTAAGGCCTGGATCTGGGTGCCGGGAGAGGACAACTACCTTGCGTTTCATACTTACGGTATTGCCGCCAGCCGTCTCGAGTACAACGAGGAGGAAAAGGGCTGGCGTTTTTACCATCGCGAAGCGCTGTTCTATACCGATCCCGACACAGGTGAGGTGCTGGAAACCTGGAAAAACCCGGTGACCGGCATGACTGTGCGGGTGGTGCATGTTATCAACGATCCGGTGCAACGTTTTTACCCGATCGAGAAGGGCCCCTTCGCGCCGCCTTATCCCTATATGATCAATGGCGACAATCTCGTGTTTCAGGTGGATGTCTTCCGGCCACCGGTGCCGGGCAATAATCCGCTGACACGTAAAGAGTATCCGCTGCACTCGCAGCAGGACGTTTACCAGACGGGTGAGTTGTGGTCGATCAACGGCAGCCTCAAGCTGCTTAATGATCCGGAGAACACGCGCGTGCCGGGGCACACGGCCTGGGGGCGTATTTCGATGTGGGAACCGTTTTTCGAAATGGGCAATCGGCCGGGCGTAGTGGTGTATCACAGCCAGGCCTTTACGACTGAGAATGGCATTGATGCCTTCGATCCAATTATTCGTGCCTATGCCGAGAAACATTATCCTCAGTTTGTTGAAGCACCTTACGCGCCGACGGAGTGGGGCGAGGGTTACCAGGAGAATCACTGGACCTATGCCAAGAAACTCATCGATAAGGCACGCGAGGAAGGCAAGACTGTTGGGGAAAGTGTGTTCGGGGTGTTTGACTGATACCGCATGAACCCCTGACACATTCCACTGACGGCCTGCGTTGGGGGCCGATACTTCTTGCGCCCGGCGTTAGCCGCCTGAACGCGTATGCGTTCATGTTTGCCTCGTTTATCACGATCGGCTTCATGATCTTCATAAATATTGGCAACACCTATGTGCTGAATGAAAACCTTGGCATTGCCAAAGAAGAGCAGGGTGCCGTCACCGGTTTGCTGCTGGTGGTTAACGAGATCATTCTGCTTATTTTCATGCCGCTGGCAGGTATTCTGTCCGACCGCATCGGCCGTCGTACTGTGATGGTCGGTGGAATGTTAATCATGGCGCTTGGGTATGTTTTTTACCCACTGGCAACCACGACTGAAGAATTGGTGATCTACCGCTGTATTTTTGCGGTCGGCGTGGCAGGTGCTGTCGGTATGCTGGGTACCATTACCCAGGATTACCCGCAGGAGAGTTCCCGCGGCAAGATGCTGGGCATCTCCGGTGCGCTGATTGTACTTGGCACGCTGTTCGTTGCCGATGTGTTCCGGCGACTGCCATCCATCCTGCAGGAACGTGGGTACGATGGCGTAACGGCTGGTGTGTACACCTTCTGGCTGGCAGCTGCATGCGTAACCCTAAGTTGCATCATTCTGCGGCTGGGTTTGAAAGGTGGCACGCCTGCAGCAAAAGCAGATCGCCCGCCCTTGTTGGTATTGATAAGCAGCGGTTTAAGGCATGCACGCAATCCGCGTATCGCGCTCGCATACGGGACGGCGTTTGTGGGTCGCAGTGACTTGGTAATTCTGGGCAGTTTCACCGTGCTGTGGGGCACCCTTGCAGGAATTGATCAGGGCATGGATGCTGCGGACGCGGTGCGCAGTGGCACCTTGTTGTTTGTGATGGCGAATATTGCGGCCCTGTTTTGGTCGTATTTTATGGGATTGATTATTGACCGTTGCAACCGGGTTACCGCAGTTGCAATAGGGTCGGGGCTGGCCGCGATTGGTTATCTGAGTATGGGGTTTATCGATAACCCGCTCGACCCCGCCGTGCGGCCGCTGTTCTTGCTGCTCGGAGTTGGGCAGATCAGTTGCTTTACTGCGGCCCAGGCGTTGATAGGACAGGAAGCACCACTTAAGGAACGCGGTTCAGTGCTCGGGGCTTTCGGTTTGTGCGGCGCTGTTGGCATCATGCTTGCGACCGGCATAGGCGGGTGGCTGTTCGATAGTTGGTTGCGTTCAGGCCCATTCGTGCTGGTGGGCGCAGCCAATGTGCTGCTGATAGTGCTAGCGATTCTGGTGCGACTCCGATCACCGGGTAGTGCGAAGGAATTAGGGCCCGTCTGAATCAGTCGACGTGCGGGCGGCGATGACAGCTTACGCAGTCCCCGGCCGGGTTCTGCATCACTTCGATTTCGTAACCATCCGGATCGACTATAAAGCCCATATAGGGTGCACCAGGCCCAGGCATGCGTGGTTTGCTTGCCCACGTTACACCCGCTGCAGTGGTTTTTTCATAAACGGCATCGACGTCCTCTACAAACACGCCCAGGTGGGAAAACCCTTCCGTAGGCATGCCCGTGATGTCTTTTAGCATTTGCTTCAGTTCGATCAGGGGTTCTCCATCCCCGCTGGACATGAATGCGACTCGTTGAAAGCCTCCCATTTCCTGGTAACGTACGACCCGAAAGCCCAGTTGATCGCGATAAAACTCAACGGATTTGTCGAGGTCTGCCACGATCATGCTGACGTGAAACAGCCGCAGGCCGTTCACTTCTTTGCTAAAGGGCGGGTAATGAATGGGAGCCATTGCCGCAGCACGTTTGGCCGCTTCATCCTCTTCATGGGCTATAGATGTAGCCGTGACTCCAAAGACAAGCACAAGCAGGCCAGTAAGCTGCAACAACCTTCGCATTGTGGGTATGGATCCGCTGTAGATATGCATAAATTAATCGATGGCGACCCAGAGTGGCGTGCCCGCGACGATCATCGTATCGACCGATCGAAACAGGCCCTTGGTTGCCGTTTCGGCTTTGCCGTCACCGTCGACATCGATAAATTCGGGGAAATAGCCATCATGCGGCAATGGATTGATCATGGCATCAGCTTTGCCATTCACGAGTTTCGGCAGACATTTCGCCAGGTCGGATGTGAATTCCGTTTTGGTTGTTTGGCCCGGCTGGTCAAAGAAAGTTCTGGTTAATTCATTCGATAGCGGCCCCGCGCAGAAATGCACATCAGTCGCATTCAATGCATCGTCGACGTTCTGCCAGTCAGGTCCGCCGTCTTTTAGCATCCATATAAACTGCGGGGTCGCGGTCATTGTGCAGGTGTAGCGCCGCGCCTTGCGGCGGCGCTTGTCATCCTTTGTGGAGCCACCCAGTGCATTCACCAGGCCCAGTATGTCGGCCTTACCCGAATCGATGTAAGTGGTATTCAGGAACGGCGGTGGAATCATCACGTATTCCAATTCGATTGGACCACTGCCGTAGTGCTCAGCCATACGCGCAAGTAACGCATTAATTACATCATCGCCCATGTTTTGGAAATGAAACGCGGTGGCACCCTCATCAATTTTGCCGGTGTTGCTTGTACCTACTTTGATACTTTGTTCATCAAGGATACGTTTGAGTGCGCCAATCGGGTTTTCCGGATAGCGGGTGATTTCCGGGTCAGGCAGGCAGTCGGCAATATTAATAATCATATCACTGGCGTCGTGCCGATTGATGATCTCGCGTATTTGCCCTTCATCAAGTGCACGTACCCAGGCAGCATCGAGCGCATCGACGAGTTGCTGGCGACCCTCCGGCGGACCCTCCAGTTCAGCAAGTGCCGGCAAACCGGGAAAAATAACAAGTGCTGCGATTGCAGCAGACAATAGAATCCGATGGATTTCAGTCATGATTAAGTACCGTGTGAATTGGTTGAATATGACAGGGAGACAGCATAGCAGGCTCCAATGGTGCCCTGTAACCATGTCCGGGTCTGTCCGCTGTATGCAAGGCCCGGGCTATTTCCTTTGAGCTGCGCCTGATCAGGCATTATTGTAAGCAAAGGCATGCTCACAGGGGTGCCCAAATAATCCGAACTATAAATTTAAGTAAAGGATTTTTGTCTATGCGGGGATTCAGGGTGTCAAAACTTCGGGACTGGTGGGTACTGATACTGCTGATTGGTATCGCTGCAGGGAGCAGCGTCAAGGCAGATAGTCGTGTGACCACGATAGATCCAGCACTGCTGCCGGACACCGATCTGGTGCAGGAATGGCACGAGCGCAAAGCTGCTGGCATACATACCTTTACAGGCAGCCCTTCCTGGCGGGACTTTATGGCCATTGTCGAAGCGGGCATGGAGGCGGCTGGCGTCGTTGATGTGATCAGAGATCGCTTCGAATATTTGCGCTGGTACACCTCGGACGATCCAGGCGAAAACCAGTGGTCGCTGATGATTGAAGGTGAGCACATTCCCGTTGCTTCGTATTGGGCCTATTCCGGTACTACGGATAATGAAGGTGTAACTGCGCCACTGGTTGTTTACGACAAGAAAAGCCCCCGTGAGTTGCTAGCAGGAAAAATTGTGGTGTTCCAGGTGCCCGGTCTCGAGGAACCGCTGCCTTCGTTATTCGAAGGCGCAGGTTACGAGTTTGCAACTGATGAAGATACCTTGGGCAGTAACCGCCTGCTTTCGTCGAATCAGTGGTACCAGACCAATTATGTTACCCGCTTCGGTCGCTTTAATACGATTATCAAAGACACCGGGGCAGTTGGTGCGCTGGTGATTTTTAGCATGGGGCCCGAGCGAGCTGCAGGGCTTTATACTTTTCCACTGCTCGAACCCGGTATTACGGGTGTGCCAGGCTTATATCTGGACAAGCTAGCGGGTGCACAGGTGTTACAGGCGGTAGCAGACGGCAAGGATGCGACGCTCAGATTGCTGGCGAAGCGCGAACAAGTTGAAGGCCATTTCTATACCGGTTTTCTGCCGGGTCGCAATTACGGCAAGGAAGACGATGAATACGTATTCCTTATTACCCATGCGGATGGCCCTAATCTCACGCAGGATGCCGGCGGCTTTGGATTGCTGTCGATCGTGCAGTACTTCGCCAATATTGAGCAACAAGACCGGCCCCGCACGTTGGCGGTGATGCTGGACTCGCAGCATTTTACGCCGCACCGACACATGGATGATTGGTATGCGATGCATCCTGAGATCGTTGAGCGCATAATCGCAACGATAGGTGTGGAACACTTGGGCCAGCGCGAATACGTTGAGCGTGGCACCCGCTTTGTGCAATCGGGGCTGCCGGAAACAACGATAGTGTTCGTGCAGGACAACGACCGGCTAATTGAGGGTGCGATTGAGGGAGTAAAAGCATTCGCTGTGCCTCGCACCATGGTCCAGTCGCCACCGCGCGGTGGGCAAGGCAACTGGTCGGGCATGAGCGATGTTGCAGTGAAGAGAAATTATCCGGGATATGGAATCAGCACCAACATGAGCGCCTATTGGTCAACACGTGCTGGTATCGATACCTTTGACAAGAATTTGTTTGTAAAGCAGGTTGGTCTTGCCGCTCATTTGACGGGGGTCCTGATGACCCTGTCAGTGGAAGAACTGGCGTTACCAGCCGATGACTAAATGCAGTACTGCGAAAGCCTATAATTAATTAAGCGGAGTGGAGCCATGAGAGAGCTCGTTAAACAACTGGTCGACCATGAATTGTCGCGTCGGGATTTTGGTAAGGCGATGGCGGCCTTGGGTTTTAGCGCAGCAGCAGCCCAGTCGGTGTTGCAGTCGGTAGTTGAAGCAGCCGACGGTGAATCGATTGCCTCATATGAATTTACCGGCAACGGTGGCGAGATCGTGGCGGAATGTCTCAAGGCCGCGGGCATTGAGTATGTATTTGACACCAACTCGACCGGCCAGGCGACCTTCTATGATGCGGTTGGACAGCATCCCGGACTGAAGCTGATCATTGCCCTGCAGGAAGGACAGGCAACTGCCATGGCGCATGGGTATGAGCTGGCCAGCGGCAACACGGCTGCCTTGTTCATGCCCGGCATCGGCATGCCCAACACGCTGTGCAATCTCTACAATGCCTGGAAAGATCGATCATCCCTGGTGGTTTTATCGGATGGGCAAGCGACCGACGTTATGGGGCGCGATGGCTTTCAGCAGGTAGAAAACTGGTTGGAATTAACCAATCAATTCACCAAATGGCAGTGGGATGTCCGTCATCCGGAACGGATCGGCGAAATGACGCGTCGTGCGTTGAAAGTTGCAGGTACACAGCCCGGCGGTCCCACCTACCTGAAATTTCCGCGTGATGTTTTAGATGCGAAGGATATTACCCAAACTATCTACTCTCAGGAGCGTTTTCAGGTTCCTGTAGTAATGCAGCCGAAGACGGAATTGATCGAACAGACTGCCAAACTATTGATCGAGGCACAGAAACCCATCATAAACGCAGGCCCCGAAATTACCCGGGCGGGCGCTAATGCAGAGCTCATTGAATTGGCCGAGCTGTTGGGCATCCCTGTTGCACAGGGATATAGCGTTTACAGCGACTTTCCTTTCACCAATCCGCTGTTTCAGGGTTTCGCAGGGATGGGATTCCCGCGCGGCTTACGGCGGGCCGATGTATTTTTGAACCTCGGTGCCTTGATGCCGGATGAATCGATTATTACGCAGCCGGTCAGAGACACGGCAACCATAATTGATGCTCGGGTCGAGTACGAGACGATTGCCAATCGTTCTCCCACGGATATCGCCATAGCGGCGGGTATGGGCGAAACCATCAGCGCGTTACTGGCCGCAGTTAAGGCCGGTGCTACCGAAGCACAGCTCGAGGCTATCCGCACGCCACGTATGGAAAAAGCTGTCAAGGATCATGCGTCGGCAAAAGACCGGGCGCGGAAGCGGGTGGACAAAGTGTGGAATAACAACCCGATTGCGGCTGAACGCCTGTGTTACGAGATGGACCAGTTGTTGGATGAAAATGCCATTGTCGTCGTCGAGACCGGCGACCGGTCGCCACATCACTGGATGACGTTGGACCTGGCAAGAAACATCTGATTGGTCAGACCACCGGTTATGCTTTGGGGTGGGGTATAGGTGCGTCGCTCGGTGTGAAAATTGCGCAACCCGACCGGCAGGTCATAACCATGGTTGGCGACGGTGCAATGTTATTTGGTCAGATCGAAGCACTCTGGACGGCATCGCGTTACGAGATACCCGTGATTATTGTGGTGTTCAACAACCACAGCTATGATGGCGAGCGCGGTCGACTTCTACTGAGTTCGCAACTGGCCCGCGAGAACAAGGACGCCTGGAAGGATATGTCATGTTATCTGGGTAATCCGGATATCAACTATGTCGACATAGCGAAGGGTTTTGAGATTGCTGGTTCGAAGCTTGAAAAGCCGGGCGATATTAAAAAAGTCATGCAGCGTGCGATAGCCGCAACGCGTGAAGGTCGTCCTTACATGATTGACGCTTCGATTGCCCGCCGGGGGCCCGCTTCGGAGTCGACCTGGCATCCGGATATCTCAATCGCTAGGGATCGCAGTATTAAGGTCTGATAAGTATCAGCCTGCAGCGCGTTTAGTTACCTTGCTGTCTGGCTTGACCAGGGGAATCGGATCGATGACCCAGCCTTTTTGTGAGCGTCGTTGCGGCGACGGTATCGCGTAGGCGGTCTTGCCCTGAGTTGCAGCGATGGTGTCGATATCTACGCGCCAGCCCAGCGCGTCCCACTCCTTCAGTTTTTCCCGGTACAACAGGATGGGTTTGTCCGCGGGCAGCATGAATTCCCGGGTATTGGTCGCTGGCGTCAGACGTGGCCGTAGATCTGTTAACACTGTGATGTCCTGGCTGAGTACGGCCCAGTTACGTTCGGTGAACTTTTCATCCATTTCCGGTTCGATGTAGGTATTGCGCATGTTGATAAAAAAAATGTTGGTGTGGGTCGCATCGACCGGGCATTCATACAGGTATTGGTGCATCGCCCGGCCTTCACCGTAGCGTATGTAGGTCCACATGTGATTGGGGCCGATGGTGCCACTGCCGGCTTCACGTGAATCGCTGGCTTGTTTTATCTTCGCCCATTCTTCATCCTCCGATTCAGGTGAATTGAAGCGGTGAAAAAACCCGGGTCCCCAGATGCCGTCACCGACCATGCGTAAAGTATTTACCCGGTATTCGGCATTTTCGCCAGAGAAACCGTGCGTGGGGTGCACAAATTCGTTATGTGCAGGATCGAGACCGTTCTCGATTGAACGCTCGTAGTTAACCGCTACCTGATAATTCATCGAGGTTGAGCGCCAGTCCGGTGAATCGAACTCCGGAATTTCCAGGATTGGTGGCCGTTCGGCTTCAGGCAGATCGCCGAGGAATGCAAACACCAGGCCATACTTTTCGCAGGTTGGGTAGGCATCGATGCGGGTGCGGCCCGGTATACGTGGATTTGGCCCGAGTGAGGGGATGCGTTTACATTCACCAGCGCCATTATATTCCCAGCCATGATACGGGCACTGAATGCAGTCGCCATTCATCTTGCCGCCGGACAGGGAACCGCCGCGGTGAACGCAGGTATCTGACAAGCAGTGCGGTTGGCCATTCGCATCACGGAAAACCACGAAATCCTGTCCGAGCATACGGATTTTCGCAGGCTGATCGCCGAGTTCAGTGCTCGAAATTGCTGGATACCAGAAATTTATATACATAGTTAAAGAGCTTCAATTATTTCCTGATTAGAAAGTATACGTAATACTCGTAATTACCAGTCGATTTTCAGGAACAAATCGCAGGTACGTTCCAGCATGTTGCCATCCGGATCCGTTGCCATCGGGCTCAACTGGTGCCACAGGGCCTCATCAGCTGTATTGCAGCGGAACACGCAGGTGCCTGCATAAATGCTGTCTGGAATGTTCACCGGCTCGTTGCGGGATTCTTCAACGGCGCCACGGTCCGCGCAACTGGCCGTTGAGAATATGCCGCCGCTTCCCGTGTAATTGTCGGAACCTTCGTTCCAGGCAGCCTGTGACGGGTGACGAATAGTGCAATCTTCCCTAGCAGTCGCCTCGTTCCAGCCACTGCCGCTGTAATCCTGACAGAACTGGGCCTCCGCCGGACCCAGGTATAGCAGGCAACTTCCAGCAGTCGAGGTGCGGGAGTCCGGTTCTATGCATTCGGGTCGGGGTCGCGGGAACAGTTCGGTCGAACCGTCGAATGCGCCTTTCTTCATCCAGCGGGACATTGCCGCGAGTGTAATGACTTTGCAGTGATTGGTACCCTGGTACCAGGCGCCATTACCTTCCGCTGGCCAGGGTACCTGTACCGAGGTTGCCTGCACATTGATATAGGTTAATTGATCGCCATCATATACAGGTTTGATGAAGTCGTTGACTACCGAGGGTAACCACTCGCCACCCGCCACCGCTTTGTAGTCGGTTTCGAAACGCAAGGGTATACCCTCGCTGATGTAACGTTCACGTTGCGACTCGCTGAGTCGTGTCAGTGCAATTTTATACGTCAACAGGTTGGTGTCACGACAGGTGCCCGGGGGTGAGGGCAGGTCAAGTTTGAGCACGTCATTGACCCGATCCTGGTTCACCAGTTTACAAGCCGCATTCACGGCCAACACCTTGCGGTTGATCGTAACGGTTTCGATGAGTGTCGCCACGGTTACCGTGTTGGTCGCGCTTTCCGCATCCATTTGTTCATTCAGGAACGTTGTGCCGCTTGCAACCAGTGTATTTACGACATAGTCGTCAGCTTCTGCATTCAGAATGATGCGTTGGGCAGTGGTACACAGCTCGCGGTCGTATTCGCCACTTTCGAGTAATGCGTCAATTGCAGGATCGGTTGAGTCTATGGGCCCGCCTGCCAAGGCGATCCCGCCAGCCAGTGCGCAGCAACCCAACAGTTGGAGGCAAAATTTATTCATGTTGGTGATCAGGGCTGGTCTCGTAATGTCGTTTCAACAAGTCGTCACCGAAGTCGTTTCCAGGGTAACGAAAAATAGTGTGCACATGATTGGGGTTGGGTTCACGCGCGGGCGATTGACGGTTACGCGCGGTGACGAACTCAATTAATAGCGAGGGACTGTGTACGCGGTAGTAAATACCACTGCCGGGTGTGGTTGATCCCATCCAGGCAAACCAGGTGTCGTTTGGTACATGCTGCATGATGGCTGCAATGTGTCGGGAGGCAATAGGTTCTGCGGCATTCAGTACGTATTCATTTATCAGTTCCGTGAGCAGACTCAGCTGTTCGTCACTGAGTTCGGATGCCGACAGGCCGGAGTATTCTTTCAGCGCATCACCACGGCCGGGTCCGGTAATAATTCGTTCCGGTATCTCGTCGGCGAGTATTGCCTGTTTGCGTTGCTCGTCGGTTAGTGTATTCACGAGTGCTAATGCTTTGTCGACTTCCCGGCCGAGCAGCCGCCACCCAGCATAGGGACCGTCGGGTACTTCGGCCGGATCTGCGCCCATAAATGACGGTGCATAAATAATCTCGCCATCAACCACGCTGAAGTTGAGCCCGAGGTGATGACCTTCAAGTTGCCAGCCCCAGGGTTCCGAGCCCACCGGGTCACCGAAGATGGCCAGGAAAAAATTCTCTGAGCTAACCGGCCCTTGTTCTCCCGGTTTGCTTGGACGGTACAAATCGGTTTGCCCGAGTATGTCGTCGAGCCGCATGATACCGGCCGTTTTCTGGTAACCCTGGCTGCTGAGTCCGCATTCGATCAGCCGATGCGCTGTTACTCGTTGAGCATCAGACATGGCTTTGATGGAAAGGCCTTCTTTACGTATATCCAGCTCCGGGACATTTGGATAGTAGGTCCATTTGCGTCGCTTATCGCCCGCGAACGGCCAGGCAGCCAGTGCTATTTGCTGCTCATCAAGGCTGCCAAGAAAAGTTTGTGCAGCTAGTGCACAGGTGTCAGCTAGCCTGGCGGGTTCAGTCGCCAGGGTGCTGGTAGAAATCAATACGCTTGCAAGCAGGATATTTCTCATTGCGGCACTCACAATCGACAGGGTACGTTGGCAATATAGACCAGCTTTGTCGGGACCGCCAAACAGGTTGGGGGTATACGCCGCCAGTTGGTGCAAGAAATCATGTGTGGGAATGAGCCGTACAGTCCGATGCTATAGTCATCTAGCGTACTCCAAGGTCATGGCCGTTTACCGATGAAGACTTCCAGGCAGTTTCCGCAGCATCCATTCTGGGATTACTCGCTCGATCTCTATGGACAACCGGGCGTGCAGGACGCGTGTCTGACTCTGCAGGATGAGTTTGGTTTGGATGTCAATCTGGTGCTGTTTTGTATCTGGGCCGGTGCGGAGGGGCCGGGAAAACTGGAGACGTCAGAACTCACTGAATGCGTCGCAAGGGGCAGACGCTGGCAGACTGAAGTGGTAGAGCGCATCCGACATATACGCCGTACCCTCAAACAGGATGACTTGGGTTCTAGTGAGGAGCTAGTGAAATTGTTTCGGCCGCGGGCACAGCGGCTGGAACTTGATGCCGAGCATGTTGAGCAGCTATTGCTTGCTGGCATCGTTCCGAAAAATCGCGGCGATACAGGACCCAAAGTTGTGACGGCCAATCTGGATGCTTACCTGGAACTGAATTTTATTGAACCCAATAGTGCCGCACGAGAACTGGTGGCGTTGATTGTTGCTAAGGTATTTTAATCAGAGCCTGGCAGCAATTTAATTCTCCCTGGAAATCCCCGGTTGTAAATCCCCCAGTTCCCATTCCCCGACTCGAGAACGAATCAGCCGCAGGGCAGGGAAACCCGCAGCAGCAGTCATACGCCGTACCTGCCGATTGCGACCTTCCGCAATGGTGAGTTCCAGCCAGCTTGTCGGAATAGAGCTACGGTATCGGATGGGTGGATCACGCAGCCACAGATTGTCGGGTTCATCGATAACACTGGCGCTGGCGGGCAGGGTGCGGCCATCCTTGAGCTCTATACCGGTACGCAGGTGTCCGATCGCCTCTCTGGTAAGTTCTCCTTCAACCTGTACCCAGTAGGTTTTCCGCAGCTTGAAGCGAGGATGAGTTATCTTTTGCAACAGTCTGCCGTCATCGGTCAACAACAACAGGCCTTCGGAATCGTAGTCGAGTCGACCGGCAATCCTGAGATCCGGGTCGTCGAAATAGCTGCTCAGCGTTGCCTTGCTCTCGGTTTCCCGAAACTGCGACAGCACCCTGAACGGTTTGTTGAACAGAACAACACGTGCCATCAGGGTACTTTGCCGGAAAAAGTGAACAATTTATACGCAGGGGTGACTTTAAATGAATTTCACTCAGAATTTATGCGGTCTGATCTGCAAATCCGGTGGATTCTACGAAATAAATTCCGACCCTTAACCTTCCAGGCGTTTTTCTGCCGCCTGGAAGCTTATCGTCATTTAAAGCTGCTCGTCATTCAAAGCTGCTCCTACAGGGAAGGGGGCAACATTGATGGAGTGTGGGACAGGGTTAGTTCTCGTAATAATTTGAGAAGTTGTAGGAGCGGCTTTAGCCGCGACAAAAGAAAAAGGCCGAACAGGTTGCCCGGTTCGGCCTTCGTGTAACAAAAACCCTTTTGTTATTATTTTGCTTCCTTGCGAGCTTTGGTCTCGGCGATCACTTCTTCCGCTACGTTGTTCGGGCAGGGTGAATAGTGATCAAACTCCATAGAGAACTGGCCGCGACCCGAGGTCATGGTGCGCAGGTCGCCGATGTAGCCGAACATGTCAGCAAGCGGGGCTTCCGCTTTCACGCGCACGCCGGTCGGGCCCGATTCCTGAGCTTTAATCATGCCGCGGCGGCGATTCAGGTCGCCGATCACATCACCGACGTGAGCATCGGGTGTGAATACGTCTATTTTCATGATGGGTTCCAGCAGTTGTGGGCCGGCTTTCGGAATCGATTGGCGATAAGCAGCCCGGGTGGCAGCCTCAAAAGCCATCGCCGAGGAGTCAACCGCGTGGAAGGCACCGTCTTCCAGTGTGAACATTACGTCCAGCAACGGGTATCCAGCCAGCGTCCCTTCGTCCATGCATCTGCCAAAGGCTTTTTCAATAGCCGACCAGTATTCGCGGGGGACGTTACCACCGGTCACCTTCGATACAAAAGTATAGCCACTGCCAGCTTCACCGGGCTCGATTATGTAATCAATTTTACCAAACTGGCCTGAGCCACCCGTCTGTTTCTTGTGGGTGTAGCTGTCATG
>PVMS01091338.1_pt1 | contig 13797 bp, 11 predicted proteins | sample 1853461 | NCBI WGS metagenome assembly PVMS01 (sample SAMN08582032, study PRJNA380276) | Marine sediment metagenome, whole genome shotgun sequencing project. | isolation source: ocean sediment barecode stripped | collected 2017 | reverse complement strand
CATATGGCGTTTGTCGTTTTACAGTTGCAAAAATTCTTGCTAATAATTTACATCGGATTATATTAATTGTACTCATTTTATTTTTGCCTTGTTCAATTCTGCGGTTATAGTATATTTTCATTTCCGGATTATTTTGTATCGCTGATTTAGCACACAAATCAAATAAGTTTTTGAGTTTCTTATTAGCAAGATTACTTACTTTAGTCCTACCTCTTATACTGGTTCCTGAAGTATTAGGAAAAGGAGCAATGCCACAATAAGAAGCAAATTTTCTCCAAGTTGTAAATCTTGTAAACCCGTTGGTTGTTACAATCATAAATAAGGCTGTTTGGTTTCCTATTCCTTTAACACTAACAATTAATTTATATTGTTGTTTTAATTTCTGATTTGATTTAATAATCTCATTCATTTCTAACTCAATATTGCTGATTTGTTTGGTGAGATATTTTATCATTTTCTCTTGAGTTTGAAGAAGAAGTTTATTGTTCTTTTTAGTGTAAATTCTTTTTTGCTCTTTAAGTGTTGATTTATGACCAGCTCTTTGTTTAACCAATCTCTCTCTTAATGTTAGTAAACGTTTTAATTGATTAATACTCTTTGATGGTAGTTTATATGGTTTAATTTCATCTCTTAAGCGATGGCCATATAATGCAATTTTTGTAGCATCTACTTTGTCATCTTTCCCTCTAGATATTCCTAAAGAATTCTTTATTTCTAACCCTGGAATTAATGCAAAGGAGATATTATTTTCATCAAAAAATAATGAGATCTGCTCAGAATAAATACCTGTATGTTCTAGAATAAATAAAGTTTGTTCTTTAGAAATAGGGTTGTTTTTTTCTACCCATTTTATGAGTTCTTTAAAACCCTTAAGATTATTATCAAATACTTGGTAATACTGATTGCTGTGAATACGGACATCAAAAGTTAATTTACTGATGTCAATACCAATGGTTTGTTTAATTTTCATAATTTTGTTTTGTATTAGTAAAATGATTACGTTGACTAAAACCTTTATAAGGTCGAAACTGAAATTCTATTTGGTCCTTTGTAATCGGAATTTAAAGAATGGAGACTAATACGCAAAATAGATATAATAAATCTAGAGGAGCAATAAGTTCACTCCATTCTTTTTTAAGCTAAAATATACTTCTGCTAATCTAAAGGAAGGAGGAACGACTGTGGCAATCTGTTTATGAGAGTGAGACTGCCATACTGAATCAAGTTCAGCACAGGCTATTTTACTAAAAAAAGTAAAACCTGTCTGCCGATAGGTAGGTTCGCAGTGACAAAAACTAATTAACGTATTGATTATTAACATTTTATTATATTGAACTCACGTTAAATAATAAAGAACTTCCATTTTATATTAAAGAATAGGTAAGGTATCAACTGTAAAATTTATAAACCATGAAAAATAATATAATATCAAGAACGTGGAGTGAACTGCTAAGTTCAAAATATTTAATAATTAAATTACTGATTTTGATATTGCTTTTCAATTCGTGTTCTAATGGTAAGGCATTGGTCATTGTAAAAAATAATACATCAGATTATGAAATTGTTGTTGCTTCCAATGCTAGTCAAAGTCAATACAATTCAGCGTTGGTTTTACAAAGCTATCTCGATAAAATAAGTGGAGTTAACCTAAATGTTGTTGATGACAATACTCAAACTAGTGATAAAAACAAGATTTATATAGGTAGGAGTAAGGTAGCCTCTTCAAAATCAGCGGAAATATCAATTAAAGTTGTTGAAAAGAACCTTCTTATATCGGGAGGATCGGATGAATCTATTCAAAATGCAGTTTATGAATTTTTGGAATTATACCTTGGTTGCATATGGTATAGTCCGGAGGTTGAAGAAATACCATCCTTAAAAACAATTAAAATAAGAGTGGATCTAAACTATACTTATACTCCTGAAATTACTACAAGAACTGTGCATTCAAGGCTATTCTATGAAAACCCAAATTTTGCAAATAAGCATAAAGTTACTACACTGGCATTTCCGTATTATGTTCCTAATGCGAGAGTGCATACTTTTCAGAAATTTATGCCTGAGGAGAAATTTTTCAAACAACATCCTGAGTATTATGCCTTACGTAATGGCAAGCGCTTGCCGACTCAACTTTGTCTGACAAATCCTGATGTATATCGTATAGTGATAGATTCTGTGGCATCATTTTTCAAGCAGTCTCCTGAATCTTCGGTCATTTCGGTAAGTCAGAATGATAATCAACAGTACTGCCAGGACGAAACTTGCAAAAAAATTGACGAAGAAGAAGGAGGTCCATCAGGAACGATGATCCGTTTTGTAAATAAAATAGCAAGAGATTTTCCGGACAAACAGATTTCAACGCTGGCATATCAATATACCAGAAAACCTTCAAAAACCAAACCTGAAAAGAATGTATTGATTACCTTATGTTCCATTGAATGTGACCGAAGTGCTTCTATTACAGAGAATTGCCCTGATTTCGCTTTAGACTTAGTGGGATGGGGAGAATTAACTGACAATATAAGAATTTGGGACTACACAACCCAGTTCACTAATTTTTTAGCACCTTTTCCCAATTTACACACGCTTCAACCTAACATGCTGTTCTTTAAAAATAATCATGCGAAATGGGTATTTGAACAGCATAGTAATAATCCAAGTGAATTGTTCGAACTGCGTTCATATATTACAGCAAAACTGTTATGGAATCCCGAAAGTAGTGTTGAAGGGTTGATTACAGAATTCACCAATGGATATTATAAAGATGCCGGAGTATTTGTTAAACAGTATATCGATCTTATTCATGAAAAAATTCAAGAGGATACTGATTTCTTCTTATTCTTATATGGAGATCCCTCAGAGGCATTTTCTTCTTATTTAAATCCGGATTTATTAAATGATTATAATTCGTTCTTTGATAATGCTGAAAATGCTGTAGCCGATAAACCTGAAATATTACGACGGGTTAAAGTGGCCCGGCTGAGTGTGGATTATGCTTCTTTAGAAATGTGTAAGAAAAATATGTCGGATGAATTTAGACTTATTATAAAAGGGAGCGATGGAAAGAATACAGCAAACCCTTCAGTAGTTAAAAGACTTTCTGACTTTATGACAACTTGTAAAAGCGCCAATATCACTTTAATGAATGAAATGGGATACACAGTGGATGAATATTATTCGAATTACACGAAAGCAATGGAAGTGGCCACTCAACCAAATAAAGCTAAAGGCAAACAGGTAACCTTATTGACAAAACCTAAAAAGTATGCGAATGAAGATCCTCAGACCTTAACGGATGGAGTTTTGGGAGGAAATAGTTTTTATGCAAATTGGTTAGGATTTGAAGGTAATCATTTAGAGGCTGTAATAGATTTGGAAACAATCCAATCGGTAAGCTCTATAACAACAGCTTTTTTGCAGGTCTCGAATCACATTGTTTTTTTTCCAAAAAGTGTTAGCTATTATTATTCCAATGATAATAAAACTTATGTGAAACTGGGGCAAGTAATGAATAATGAGCCTCTGACAAAAACCAGTAAAATAAATGACATTAAGTATTTTTTGCTTGTTTTTCCTGAAGTAGAAGGGAGATATATTAAAATAGTCGGAGAAAACATGAATGAGCCTCCTTATTGGCATCATGCAGCGGGATTACCTTCCTGGGTTTTTGCAGATGAAGTAATTATTGATTAAGACAAAAACAGCATCAATTATTTTTGAAATTGAAAGATTTATGACTTTGATTTATTAATTTTAATTTATTTTATTCATCTTCAATTTTAACTATCATTTCAATTTCGACAGCGATGTTACCTGGTAGAGAACCCATACCTACAGCAGCACGAGCATGTTTACCTTTTGAACCAAACACTTCTACCATCAAATCAGAATATCCATTGATTACTGCCGGATGATCTGTAAAATCAGCAGAGGCATTGACCATTCCCAGGACTTTTACAATCCTTTTTACTCTGTTTAAATTTCCAAGTGTTGCCTTTATAATTGTTAGTTGGTTTATTGCTGTTATTCGTGCAGCCTCATATCCTTGTTCAATACTCAAATCTTACCCAAGTTTTACATAATATTTTTTCCATTGGGTTGGAGCGGACCTTTTCCGGACAGAAATAAAAGATTCCCTGTTCGAACAACATTCACATAATTGGCAACAGGATATGAAGGGGTGCCCAGATTTATTCCCAATTCGTTTAATCTTGCTTCCGGATTGTAATCAGTGGAATTAGGTTTCGGAATATATGATTTCTTTTTGTTTTCTTGTATTGGTGTACAACAAACAAACAATAACATGATTCCCAAAGAAATATCTTCTATCTTTTGCTTTGCATTTAAGTATTTGATAAAACTTCTTTAAGACGCCTGGCAACCAATCTTTCCTGGCCAGGTTCCATCATCCAGCTAGTTATTCCAATTACTTCCTTGTTTCCAACGGTTTCAATCGAAGGATGCCCATTTTTCAATTTGGCCCTTGCTTCATTAGGTGTAATTTTAACCATGTTTTGGTCCCATTTTACTCTTAATGATGGAACATGATTGGCATATTTAGGAACATGAATTTCTGTTTCAACCCCTTCTACCGACAAAGCACTTTCACTTATCAATTTTATTTGAGTTTCCCACATTTCCCAATCTTTTTCATGGTCTCTTTTTAAATACAATTCCAATGCAACGAGCATTCCCAGAACTTCTTCTTTATTAACTTTCATGCCTCTTGCTATGGTATGTCCCCTTGGTGGTGTATGTTGACGAGCAGCTTCAATAAATTTCCTATTCCCCAGCAATAATCCAGCGCTCTGTGGACCTCTTAATCCTTTCCCTCCGGAAAAAGCAACCAGATCAAACCCCATTTTGGTAAATTTAAAAAGATTTTCTAAGGGAGGTACATCTGCTGCACAATCTATAAATGTCGGAATCCCATGTTTTTTTCCAATGCTAACAAAATTCTCTCGATTGATTTCACCACCATCAGTATTGGCGTTTAAAAACCAAAGCATCGCTGTTTTTTTATTGATGGCTTTTTCCAGCTCCTTTTCGGTTTTTACAATAATTATATTTACCCCAACATTTTTTAAGGCATGGGTATATGTGATATTATGCGATTCTTGAAGGATTACTTCATTCTTTAGCCCAGATGTATCGGGAAGTTGTGCTACTTTTTCGGGATCCATTCCTGAAAGGATACCAGCAAGCCCTATGGTCATTGCACCAAAAGCACCTGATGTTACTGTTGCATATTCACAATCCAGCAATTCTGCTATTCTTTCACCAACTTTATCTTGCAATTCATCAAGATTAACATATTCTGTTGCACCATAGGTAATTGCTGAAGTAACCTCCTTGTGCATCAATGAGCCAGTCATGGATGTGTATGTCCCGGCCGCATTGATAAATGTTCTCAGCCCTAATTCTTTGAAAAAGTTACGTAAATTCGGTCTAAGGACAACTTCATTGAAGCCCTTGGCATTTAACAATTCACTACCCAATAAGCTGCCTGCAAAAGGTAGCACAGAAAGTGTTTTTAATAATTTTCTTCTAGTAACCATAATTTAAATTTTAGTAAATATTAATTCACGGCAGCGATGCAATCCATCTCAACAAGTGATTTTCCGGGTACACCTCCGTAGGTAGCAACAGTAGTTCGTACTGGGGGATTTTTACCAAATCGTCCTCTAAAAACTTCATTTAAACCATTGTAATCCTCCAGATCATGGAGGTAAACATTGACTTTTAAAACTTGTTCCATAGAAGAACCATTTTTAACCAGTTCATTTTCAAGTTCTTTAAGAACATGGTCTGTATGAGATTTAATATCTCCATCAAAATGAGCTCCTTTTCCAGCAATATACAGGGTGTTACCATGTTTTACTGCACCTGAAAATAAAGGAATTTTTTGGTCTTGTTCAATTTCACCTACTACTTCTTTTATAGGGTTGGATTCCTTGCCCACGGCATTTACCACTCCAAAACCGAATGCTCCAACAACGGCCATTCCCATTTTCTTTATCGAGGATCTTCTGCTACTTTTGTTTTCCATTTTTTTCATACGTATAGATTTTAATTAAATTATTTAAAATAAGCATATTAAAGGTTATATTTTCAATGAAATGCCTACCACATTCTCTTTTTTATTAGTTCTTGTATTTGTTCTTTTGACACAGGTAATTCATCAATATGATCTTTCAACCACTTTGAAAAATCCTTTTCAATTTCTTCTGACCATTTATTGTCAATTTGCCCGGGGCTATAACGACCTTCCTTTAGCCTTGTAATGCCAAACAAATCCCTTAATCTTACCACCTCTGAAGTTATTACAACTTTTTCGGCAAGGTGTGATGGTATAAAAATAACTCCCTCTTTTTTTGCCAATACAATATCTCCGGGCAACACTGTTGCAGCCCCAATTCTAATACGCGAATTTATAGTTAGGAGCATAACTTCTGTAAGGAATGAAGGGTGCCAATCTCTTACAAATGCGTTAAATCCTTCAATTTTAGAAAGACCTTCCATATCACGACTGGATGCATTAAAAATGACTCCTGTTTTTGATTTTGCATAAATGGCATTCCCCAAGTTGTCTCCAATTAAGGTACCATCAACAATTTTCCCGAATCCATCAGCAACATAAACATCACCTATCACAAGCATATCTATTGGCCAGGAATTTGGATTTCCAATACGTCCATCATCCATCCCTTTTTTCTTAATTTGATCGGATACGTCCGGACGATTTGGCATGTATTGAACGGTAAGTGCACGGCCAACAATAGGAACATCATTGTGCAATGGTTTCCATCCTCCCTCAAACTGATTGTGGTAGTCTTCATTTCTCAATACGCCCCAAGCTTCTTCAATTGCCACGCTTTTCATTCTTTCTAAAATACCGTCAGATACTTTTGGTCGCCCATCTAAAAATCTTTCTCCTTCCCACTGTGACGTGAGAAGAATCATTTGTTCTTTTGCGATGGTTTGCGACAGTAATGAATTGAAGGTGAACAAGCACAATCCAACCAAAATTATTGATTTTATTAATTTCATATGCTACATTTTCTTAATTAATTATTATTCTCATTTAAATTAGTCTCCATTTCGGATTCTTGTCTCTCCACCAAGTCGCAAGAGAAGAACCTGAAATGTTCATCCATGGCCCGAAAACAGCTGGTGCCAATCCGATAGTCGATACCTTACCCATTTCCAATGCAATACCCGAGGCCAATCCACCGTTTTGCATACCAACTTCCAAGGCTATTGTACGACAATCCTGTTCACTCATTTTCAAAGCTCGGCTACCCCAATAACCAAGGAAGTATCCGGCAGCATTGTGAATGATTGCGGCCAATACCAACAACAACCCTATTGAAAGTAAACTATCCCTTCCTGCTGCAGTAATAATCGTAATAATAAAAGCAATTCCTGCCATTGAAACAATAGGCATGGCCTTATCTAACCATTTGGCTTTACCATGAAAAAAATGGTTAAAAATCAAACCTATAATTATAGGCAATATAACTATTTTTGAGATACTTAACATCATAGACCAAAAATCAATTGGTACAAATTGACCCGCAAAAATTTTCATTAATAATGGGGTCATCAAAGGCGCCAAAACAGTTGCAACTGCTGTAAGCGTTACAGAAAGTGCAAGATTTGCCTTTGCAAGGTATGCCATTACATTTGATGCCAGGCCACTAGGTGAAGAACCAATTAATATAACTCCTGCAGCTATTTCTGCCGGAAAACCAAATATATTTGCAATACCGAATCCTAAAACCGGCATTATAGTAAATTGACAGGTCAACCCGACTAAAACACCTTTTGGCATTTTTACAACTCCTACAAAATCCTTGACACTCATTGCAGTACCCATACCGAACATAATCAACTGTAACAACGGAACAATCAAAAATTTCAATTTAAAATTTCCAATACTTGTAAAATAGGAAGGATAATACATAGATACCGTAACTGCTGCAAAGATTAAAATGGTAAACGAAAAACCTTTAAATTTTTCAGAACCTCTAAGCGCCAATGCAAATAAAAAGAAAAACAAAAAAAGAGGTAAGCCTGTTTCTGTACCATAACCAAGGGCAAACATTATGAAAGTTATCACAAGACAAATAAGAGATGCAATTAATAAGGATTTGAAAATTGTTTTCATCAATATTTTAAGTTTAATTATTCAAATTATTTTTTTGATTATTATTTTCTTTCTTTAGGGTGATAAACTTAATACAACATCATACTTCATTCTTTCCACAACGGACTGGAAATGCCATTCAAGTCCCAAACGATTTCACCTGCCCTGATGGTCAAATCACATACTATTTTTTTTGTTCCTAACATTTTAAATTTCTTTGTATCGACAAATCCAAAATCACCACTGATTATTTTTAATAATGCTATATCTGCAACAGCACCGGTGGATAAATGCCCTAAGTCCGTTCTATTAATATATTGTGCAGGGCTCCAGGTTACACTTTTAATAACGTCATAAATTGGCATATTCATGTTTAAAAATTTTGACATAATATTTGTGAGATTCTTCATTCCACCATTCATGCTTCCAGTGTGTAAATCTGTACTAATTGAATTTGGCCAAAACCCTTGTTCCATTGCAGGAATAGCCTGTTCAAATACAAAACTTCCACCGCCATGACCTACATCAAAAATAATTCCTTTTTTCTTCGCCTCAAAAACATAGGATCTAACAATTCCATCCTTGTTTACCAAAGGAGTTCTTCCTTTTACATTCGCATATGCATGAGTAAAAATATCTCCTGACCTCAACTTTTCCATAAGTAAGGTCTGCATGCTTAATTCAGGCGTACTGCCTCCAAAGTCGATCATTACGGGAATGTTTCCTAGTATTCCAGCTTCAACAGTACGATTCAATGGTTCCCAATTTGGGCCTGAAAAATGCGCCAGTTTTACTCCTACAATAATCTTAGGAAATTGTTTAGCTAAATTAGCCGTTGATTCAGGGTCCATATCCTCAATATTTTGTTCGTAGCTACTGCCTTTCATTCCGGAACCAACAATATTTAAAAAAGATAAAACACGTGTCTTTGATCTGTCGATGGTCTGCTCTTTAAAGATTTTAAAATTCTTCCATCCTGCACCCCCAACATCAACTATAGTAGTTACGCCGCTTCTTAAAGTAAAACCATCGGGAGGTAGACTGCTAAAACTATTACTTAAATATGAATTTGGTTTGGTGCCAAAAAAAACATGTCCATGTATATCCAGTAATCCTGGAGAAATAATGAGTCCTTTTGCATTGATCACTTTTTTAGCTTCACTTTCAGGAATGCTATTATTGATCATCGCTATTTTGTCATTGAGAATGGCAATATCCATAATCCCGTTTATATTGTTTTTAGGATCAATAAGATGACCATCTTTGATGAGAATGTCGAAATTTTGTGCATTGATAACATATATTGTCATACTCAATAAAATCAAAGTAATTACTATTTTTCTCATTTGTTTATTTAATTTGTACGGTTTATCTAACTATATAAATTTTAAATTATTTCTTACTTGTCGAACCTCTTCTTTTTTAATCTCACTTGCATTGTTCCCGAAATTTGATCTAATATAAGTTAATATCATTGCTATTTCTTCATCTTTTAAAAAATTGTGTTTTGGCATTAAACCAGTAAAAGGCTCACCATTTATTTCTATAGTGCCTTCAAGCCCTTGAAGAACAACTTCTATTAATCTTGATTTATCTCCCAAAACCCAATCTGTACCAGCCAATGTTGGAAATCTACCTCCCGCACCTTGACCATTTTCCTGGTGACAAGCACTACAATACTTATAATAAATCTTATGACCTCCTGTCAAATCATTTTTCATTAAGTTATCATTGATCTCGTGTGGTGTTCTAATATGAGATAGCTGCTTTCTTTTTTCCATATCTGCCAATTGTTCTTTCCCAAAATTATTTTTATCACCTTTAAAATCAACCTTCCATACTTTACCTTTTTCAGTATCTGCCAGATATAAGCAACCGTCTGCTCCAGTAGCAATTCCCATAGGTCTATAAACAGCATCTGTTACATTTATAATGGGGTCTGCCTCAGCAAAACCATCAGCAAATACCTCCCATTCTCCTGTAGGTTTCCCATTTTTAAAAGGTATAAAAGCTACAAAATAACCTGATTGGGGATAAGGAGCTCGATTTGTTGAACCGTGAAAAGCAACAAAAGCACCATTTTTATACCTATTGGGAAATTGTTCTCCTCTATAAAACATTAATTCATTTGGAGCCCAATGACCGGGAAAACTAAAGACAGGATCTTCACACTGATCACATCTTTCAACAATCTCTCCATCACCACCATATTCAGGGGCCAAAACCTTTTTTTTCTGTAGTTGGTCATAATAACAATAGGGCCATCCAAAATCAGATCCTTCAGTAATTTTTATAAACTCTTCCGATGGTAATAGTGCACTTTCCCAAGGGGTATATTTATTCGGAAACAATCTAAACAAATCATCTCTACCATGAACAACAGCATACAAACTTTGATTAGTATGATTCCAATCTAATGCTACAACACTTCTAATTCCGGTTGCAAATTTATAACCATCTTTCTGAGTTTGTCCAATTTTATTTGCATCAAATCTCCATATTCCCCCCATGATTTTCTAGTTGAGGACATGGATCAATTCCAGGAGACATAGGAGTTCTTCCCATTTCCTGACAAGCATTTGATGGTCCGCCAAATGGAACATACATATATCCTTTATCATCAAAAGCGATTGGTTTTCCAATATGTTGATGTTTTCCATGATCATGATCATCGGTCATAATAATTTCAGGCTCACCTTTAGGGATAAGGCTACCTTCAGTTAACTGATATCTATAAACGACCAATTCGGAACTAAAATAGAGATAGCCATTGTATATTCTAACAGCGGTTGAATAACTACCCTTTTCTTCAAAAAATCCTTTTGAAGAGCTGCCAAACTTTTCAATAATATCAGCCCTGCCATCGAAAGTTGTGTCTTGCAATACTGCAATAGATTTACCTTTTTCGGTATATCTTAAATTTACATAAATAGCTCCATTATCATCTACTGTAATATGTCTGGCCTTTTCTTCAAGGCTATCCACAACAACTTTTGCTTCAAAATTTGAAGGAAGAAAAAGACCTCCATTGTCATCATCACTTTGAGGCAATTGATCCTTTTGTATGCATTGCACAAGAAATCCAACCATTATAAGGACAAATAACACAGTCTTTAATCGAAAAGTCATTTTTAATAATCTTTTTTTAACAAAGTAAAATTAATAATTAGCTCAATATTCATTCTTCCACGACTTCAAAATTTCTATAGGAACTTGAAAATTTCAGATGTAAAAATAATGTAGATGCCTTTACGAAATTAATTTTATTTTTAACTAAAACAAATAATATCAGTACTTAAGTAATAGAATATCCCCTTTTTTTACATAACTCTTATCGGGTTTCTAAGTAATCTCAAATATAAATACAGCTTGATAATGGATCATTGAATCTACTCATATTATATTTAAAATCGAAAATATTTTAATTGAGATAACAGTGTTTTGGAATGTTGTCTGAAAACGAAAATTCTTAATTCTATTTCTTATTTCGAAACTGATTTTTGATAAAATTTTTGAACCCTCCAATTAAGGACCTCAGTTACATAAATATGATCGTTTTTGTCAAGGGCAATTCCATGGGCTGCTCTCATTTGACCCGGCTTCTGACCTGCATTACTATATCCACCTAAAACGTCACCATTAAGATTTAATTTTAGAATTTTTTCATTTGTCCCATCAGTCATATACAAAACTTGCTGCTTGCTTATTGCCAGTCCCCAAGGTGTCCCTACATGTTTCCAGGAGTTTATAAAATCACCATTTGCATTAAATATTTGAATTCGATCGTTATATCTGTCAGCCACATATATGAGTCCTTCATTATCAACAACGATATTGTGGGGATTATCGAAATTTCCATTTTCTGTACCCTTTTCTCCCCAGGCCTTGATAAAGTTTCCTTCTTTATCTAATTTTACGATTCTTGAATTACCGTACCCGTCGGCAATGTAGATCTCAGCATTCAGACCAAAAGCGATATCAGCAGGCTTATAAAAAAGAATCATATTGCGTGTTTCATCGAATAGACCACTTTTGTCCTTTTGTCCTAAAACTAAAGAAATATGACCATCAGGGTTAATTTTGATAACCAGATGTAATTCTAAATCAGTTACCCAGATATTATCCTCTTCATCTATTCGTAAACCATGAGGAGCGACCAACACACCATCAGCTAAAGATCTTAGAAAATTACCATTGGCATCAAATTCGAGTAATTTCATTGTTCCTTTATTCACTATAAAAATATGACCTTTTGAATTTTCAGCAACCCCAGTAGGCAGGATGAGGTTCGAGGTAACAGGTGTTTTGAAAAAGTAAGGATCTCCTTTTAGAGATAAATTGACAACTTCTTGTTGTTGTCCTTTAAGTGTTCCAAATGCTAAGAGTAAAAGTATTAATAATTTTATTTTTTTCATATGGGTCTCATTAATTTTTTTATAAGTGTCCTATAAAATTACAAATTAAATAAATAACAATAGGGGGTACTTAAAAGTATGTTTATTATAAATTTCATCAATCAATTTTGTTTTCTCCTTAGAAAACCAATATATTTATAAGAATATCGTTTGAATTTGAAGATATAAAAAGACTGGCATAAATTAATATTGACTGCTTAATAAGAATTAAATATACAACTTTGGAGTCCTCCTTTTGAGGGGAAAATGCACAATTCAAAGAATTTTTGCAAAATCTACTTAAAATAAAAGCAAATGTCATCCAAAAAATGACCTGCCTAAAGGATGGTTTGAGAAGAAACATTATCATAAAACGTTACTTGTACACAATCTATATCCTTTTTGGTGTAATTGGAAAAGGAATGAATGAAGGAAAAAGTGGCAGGGAAGGTCATAATACTAAAGAGCACTATTAATGAAATATATATTTAGCTAATAAAATACTCAATTATGAGTGCTTGTTACTGTTGTTTAGTTCATCAGATAGCATTTAAAAAAAAAGCTTAATTATTAAATGTAACATGAAAAAAGTATTATTATTTCTATTATTTACAAATATATTAATAGCATCATGTCAAAATAAAATAAAAATAATCACAAACAGTACAAAAAGTGTATCACTACAAAGCGAGGACAGGGTTATAGAGTTACCTGTTTTGACAATTAATAAGAAGGAGTTCACTAAAATTGACGATCTTTATTTTAAACATTCAGTTGGGGGAAAACCAATTGAAGAGGAAACTGAAATAATGATGAAATATGATGATAAGTACCTTCAAATAAAATTTGAATGTAGAAATAACCCAAGATTAGACCAAAACTATTATACTGAAGATAATTCACGGATGTTTACACAGGAAATATTTGAACTTTTTATTAGTAATAGTAACGGATCAGTCAAAAATTATCTTGAAATTGAATTAAATCCAAACAACTCTTTATTTCTGGGAAAGATAACATATGATAATGGGCCTAATCTTGAACTTTTAGATACCAAATCATCTGGTATTGTACATAAGGTAGTAAAGGATCATAAAAATAAGACCTGGAATGGTTATTTGCACATACCTTTTAAATTATTAAACTATCCCGAAGTCGTTTCTGATAACACTTTTAGATTAAATATGTACCGAATAATCTCTAATATAGATCATAAAACTAAAAATTGGACTAATAACGCTACTAATTCAACTT
>PVMS01090525.1_pt1 | contig 13798 bp, 8 predicted proteins | sample 1853461 | NCBI WGS metagenome assembly PVMS01 (sample SAMN08582032, study PRJNA380276) | Marine sediment metagenome, whole genome shotgun sequencing project. | isolation source: ocean sediment barecode stripped | collected 2017 | reverse complement strand
GGAAATCGGCCCTGTGGGGCAGGCCAATTGCTTTCATAATTACACCGCCGTTGTCGCCGCTATTTATTAGCACCGTAACCCAGAGAGGTTTCCTGCCATGACAGCAACTAACCCAAAACAGGAGTTGGAAGCGCTCCGTTCTCAGTACGAGCAAACCAAAGAACTGGTTGATAAATTTCAGAAGGAAAACCTGCACTTAACCGAGCAAGTTAAACGTTTGAGTAAGACCGAGGTTGAGCTGTATGGTATCCAGGATCAATTGGACACCCAGATGAAATTTTATCACCAGCTCTACGAGGTTGGCAAGCAGTTCACGACCACCACCGAGTTAACCGAAATCCTGCAGGTCGCCATCCAGTTCGTTCTCTATGAACTGAACTTCGAGCGTTGCCTGGTACTTATGTACTCTGCAGAAAAGAAAGCTTTCCGGGTAAAGGCCTGGGACGGCTATTATGACGAAGATAAACGAGCAGCAGTGGAAGCCTTACGCCTACCGGAAGAGGACCCCACCCTGCTGCAGCTAAGAGAGGCGCCCCACCGGGTTATCTGTGGCGAAACCTGCGATCAGAAACAATTATTGGAGCTGGCCCGCAAATTTGACATGGACGAATATATTCTCCTGCCCTTAGGTGGAGAAACCGAAAGACCACTGGGTCTTTTGGCGGCCGGGAACACCGCCGAGATGAGTTCATATCAGACGCGGGTTCAACCGGACGGGGATGCAAATGTTGGTCTGGCCAGCCTGGTCAGTCATGCTTCCGCTGCCATTAATAACGTGAACTTCTATCAGGCGTTACGTGAGAGCGAAGAAAAATATAGAACCATCCTCGAAAGCATTGAAGATGGCTATTTCGAACTTGACCTTGCCGGAAACCTTAGTTTTTTCAATGATTCCATGTGCAGAGTTCTTGGATATCCCAAAAACGAATTAATGGGCATGAATTACAAAACCTATATGTCTCAAGAGACGGCAAAAAATGTATATCAAACCTTCAACAGGGTATATACCACCAGGGCACCTGATAAATGTTTTGACTGGAGGATTACAAAAAAAAATGGGGCCAAGATCTATGTAGAGAGTTCTGTATCTCTAATGGAGGATGCAGAAGGTGAGCGAATAGGGTTTCGAGGTATCGCACGTGATGTCTCCGAGCGCTTTCAAGCTGCAGTAGCCTTACAGGAGAACGAGAAAAAATACCGCACGCTGTTCGAAGACTCCCGAGACGCGATCTTCATCAGTGATCCCATAGGGAAATTGATTGATGCCAATCAATCCATGCTGGATCTCTTCGGTTATACCCGATCAGAGATGATGCAGTTGAATGTCTGGGATACCGATACAGATCCGGACGGCAGGGTCAGATTTCAGCAGGCCACCAAACAGACAGGCTCAGTCAGAGACCTTGAGGTAAAGCTTCAGAAGAAGAACGGCGCACAAATGGACTGCCTGGTCACAGCCACAGCCCGGCTGGCTGATGATGGCGGCGTTCTGGCGTTCCAGGGCATTGTAAGGGACATAACAAAACGGAAACAGGTGGAAGCAGATTTGCGAAAACACCAGGAACATTTGGAAGAATTGGTCGAAGACCGTACGGCTGAACTGGGAAAAGCGACTCTTCAGGCCCAGCAGGCCAAAGAAGCGGCCGATGACGCCAACGAGGCCAAGGGTTCTTTTCTCGCCAACATGAGCCACGAACTGCGCACTCCCATGAACGCCGTCATTGGTATGACCCATTTAGCCATGAAGACGGAACTGACACCCAAGCAGCACGACTATCTAAACAAAATCCAGTCTTCTGCCCATTCACTTCTCGGGATCATCAACGATATCCTGGATTTCTCAAAAATCGAGGCCGGCAAGCTGGATATGGAGTCAGTGGACTTCGGTTTAGATGACGTCCTGGAAAACCTGACCAATCTGATCACCGTAAAAGCTCAGGAAAAGAAGGATCTTGAGGTGCTTTTCGCCATAGACCCGGACGTGCCGCGACTTCTGGTGGGCGATCCGTTACGATTGGGACAGGTTCTCATCAACCTGGCCAACAATGCAGTCAAGTTTACTGAGGCAGGGGAAATAGTCATCTCTACCGAGCTGCTCAAACAGGAAGACGAGCAGGTGACATTGAAGTTTTCAGTCAGAGACACAGGTCTCGGTCTGACGCAGGAACAGATAGCCAGGTTATTTCAGGCCTTCACTCAGGCAGATACCTCAACGACCAGAAAATTCGGAGGCACCGGATTGGGGCTTACCATCAGCAAGCGTCTCGTGAACATGATGCATGGAGAAATCTGGGTTGAAAGTGAACCCGGTCAGGGCAGTACCTTTATGTTCACCGCCGCCTTTGGCCGTGGACAGGAAAAAGATAAGGACCGGTTCAGGCCTTCGCCGGACCTGCGAGGAATGAAGGTTCTGGTCGTTGATGATAATGCCACCTCAAGGGAGATTCTAGAGAGCATCTTAACCTCTTTTTCTTTTGAGGCGAGTCTGGCTTCTTCCGGGGAAGAGGGATTGACAGAGCTTGAAAACGCCGACAAGAACCATCCTTATAAACTGGTTGTCATGGACTACAGGATGCCGGGAATAGATGGCATCGAAGCAGCCAGACGCATCAAGCAGCACACGAATCTCAAGACTATCCCGGCCGTTATCATGGTGACTAATTACGGCACTGAAGAGGTCATGGAAATGGCTGATGAGGCCGAGCTTGACGGTTTTCTCCTAAAACCGGTAAACCCATCGGTACTGTTTGATGCGATTATGCATGCTGTTGGCAAAGATGTGCCTAAACGATCTCTTACGCCCGGGAAAGAAGATCGGGAAGGTGTGCCGCTCCAGAAGATCAGGGGAGCCCGGGTGCTGCTGGTGGAGGATAATGAAATCAACCAGCAGGTTGCGAAAGAAATCCTTGAGGCTGCGGGTCTGAATGTTTCCCTGGCGAATAACGGGCAGGAAGCGGTTGAGGCCGTGAGATCGGGCGCCTTTGATGCAGTTTTGATGGACGTGCAGATGCCGGTCATGGACGGATATACGGCCACCCGTGAAATCCGTAATTGGGAAGACCAATTCCGCATTCCGCATTCCGCATTCCGCATTCCTATCATTGCCATGACCGCCCACGCCCTGACCGGTGATCAAGAGAAATCTCTAAAAGCCGGTATGAACGATCATGTTACCAAACCGATAGATCCTGAGGTACTGTTTCGAACCCTTGGAAAATGGCTGAAAAAATCAGGCTATGTGGTAACCGGGGAGGAGAGTACAGCGGAAACCATGATCAAAACAAGAGTGGCGCCTAATGATAAGTTGGATTTTCCTGATCTGGATGGGATTAATGTAAAGGCCGGTATTGAACGACTTTTGGGCAACAAAAAGTCATATCGCCGAATTCTCCTGAGATTCCGACAGGACTTTGAAAATGCTGATGAAAGTATAAGGGATCTGATTAATGAAGAAAAGTACGATGAGGCCGAAATCCTGGCCCACTCAATAAAAGGGGCCGGGGCCAACATCGGGGCAGAAGGGCTCCAAGCGAAAGCCGGGGCTCTGGAAAAGTGGATCAAGGATGGGGGAAAGGGATTGCCGGAGAAAGAGTTTATGGAATTCTCTGATGAACTTGACAGGATGATGACCTCCTTATCTTCTCTTGTGCGAGATGAAGATCCGTCCGCGGAAGTCGAAAAAGAGCCTGTGATGCTCCAACCCGAAATCGCAAAAGAAATTGCGGACCGCATACGAAATGCAGTAGATGTTGGAGACGTGGCCGAATTATCCGAGATTGCTACGGAATTATCCGCCCGAACAGATGGTTCATCTCAGTACGAAGCAAAAATCGCCCAACTCGCGGAAGATTTCGATTTTGATGGACTCGTCCAACTGGCCGATACCATAGAGAAGGGCAGCCAATAAACAGGAGTACGAAATGAATGATGAAAAGGATAAATCTTCAAACAACCAGGAACAACCCGAGCAGATACTGCTGGTGGACGATAATACAACGAACCTGCAGGTTCTGCATGAAACCCTTGCCGGGCTCGATTATAAATTCCTCATTGCCAAGAATGGCGAAAGCGCCCTTGCGATTGCCCACAAGGCCAAACCCTCGCTGATCTTGTTAGATATTATGATGCCGGGAATTGACGGATTCGAGGTGTGCCGCCAATTGAAAGCCGATCCTGAAACAGGCGGTATACCTGTGATTTTTTTAACGGCCCTGAGCGATACGAAAGATAAGGTGAAAGGATTTGATCTGGGGGCGGTCGATTATGTATCTAAACCGTTTCAGGCCGAAGAAGTTATCGCCAGGGTGAACACCCATTTGACAATCAACCGTTTAAGAAAGAGCCTTGCGGAAAAAAATAGAGAGTTGAAATCGACAAATGATCTCTTAGAGGAAAGAGTCCGGGACAGAACAGCCGAATTAGCCGAATTGAACCTCATTTATGAACGCTTTGTACCGCGGGAGTTCATAAGTCTGTTGAATAAAGAAAGTATTAATGAGATCAGGCTTGGGGACCAGATAAAACAGAAGATGACCGTGATGTTTGCCGATGTCAGGGGCTGGACGGCTCTCTCTGAAAGTATGTCGCCTCAGGATAACTTCAAATTTATCAATGGGTACCTGTCGCGCGTCAGTCCCGTTATTACGGAACATAAAGGATTCATTGACCAGTATTACGGGGATGGTGTGATGGCCCTTTTTCCCGGCGCGCCTGATGATGCAGTGACTGCGGCTATCGCCATGCACAGAGTTGTTGATGAATATAATGAAGAACGGGAAAGACATGGTCTTCAGCCCATGGGTATCGGTGTGGGTCTCCATCTCGGCGACCTGATGCTCGGTATTATCGGAAGCGAAGAGCGTATGCAGGGTGCAGTAGTGGCTGATGCGGTCAATCTGGCGGCACGGATTGAGGGACTGACCAGGCTCTATGGGTCTTCGGTTACCCTCAGCGAACTGACCTTTTCACAACTTAAAGATCCGGATAAATATCTGCACCGTTTTGTAGATAAGATACAGGTAAAAGGCAAAAAGAAACCCGTATCTGTGTATGAGGTATTCGATGGCGATCCCCAACCAATAGCAACGCTAAAAGAGCAAACCAAGGCGGACTTCGAAGAAGGGCTTAGTCTTTATTATGATAAAAAGTTCTCTGAATCGAGCGTCAAATTTAACAAAGTGCTGCAGGACAATCCCCAGGACAAGGCCGCCCGCATCTATCTCGAACGCTGTGCCAACTATATGGTAAAAGGTGTTCCCGAAGACTGGACAGGGGTAGAAATTCTAACGAAAAAATAGTTCATGATTAGGGCTTGTGCAAAGGTAACTTCATCTTTTTGCATTCCATCTTCAATCTTAACCAAGATTTTTTTATAGAAGTTCAGCCGCCTGTTTCCAGGTGCACAGATAATATATTGCCATAGGAGGAGTGAGGTTATGAAGTTGCTGACGAGGTGGAGGCTAAAATCAAAAATGAATTGAGAACCTGGGCCGAGACCGAAGAAGGTGAAGAGTGGTCAGAGGTGGAAAAGAAGGTGGAACTCAAGATTCGAAAGATAATCAAGGATTGGGCAGAAAAGTAGGGGTTCTGCGCTATCTCAAATTACCTGCCTCAGAGTAGGGCAGGGCAAAAGATATTATTCCCCTGACTCAATTAGCTGCAGGAACGCTTTTACCGGGGGCGACAGGTCAACATCCCGGGGGAAGATCGTATCGGTCTGCACAAGGATAGGCCCTTCCTTTACGCGTACAGGCTTGAGCAGACCCAGGGAGGCCTCTAATCTGATCTCCGGCATGTAGAGAAACGAGATCCCCTCTCCCTTTATAATATATTCTTTGATGAATTCCACGCTACCGGCCTCTAAGAGAACAGACGGGCTGATGTTGTGAGAGCTCAGGAGTGAGAGAACCGCATACCTGGAGCCAGAGCCATTTTCCCTTATTATGATGGGCTCTTTATGTAGATCATGGAGAGATACCTCCTCAAGTTTGGCAAATCTATGTTGCGGAGATACTACTAAGCAAAACTCTTCCTTTGTATAGGGGACCACCTTTAACTTGCTCTTATACGGGAGTCTCCCTATGGTTCCCACATCATATTTATAATCCAGGACACCATCAGCAACCTCCTGAGAACTGCCAACCTTCAGGATTACCTTCACCTCAGGAAAACGTTTCTGGAAACGGGACAGGAGCCCCGGCATTAGATGTTTTGCAAAACTACGGGTAGTCCCTATGGTGAGGGAGCCATGAGTCAGGTCGGCATATCCCTTGAGCACATACTCCATCTCTTCAACGATCTCGAACATCCTTTCGGCATAACCGAAAAGGACCTCACCTGCATCGGTAAGCTCTAGACCCTTTCCAGATTTTCTGAAGAGCTTAACCTCCAGGTCCTGCTCCAAGGATTTTATCTGCATGGTTACCGCCGGCTGGGTAACATAGAGGGATTGGGCCGCTTTTGTAATGCTTTTTTCCCTTGCCGATAAGAAAAAGGCCCTGAGCTGGTTGAGATTGATTCGCATGGTCGTCCTATAAGTAAAACTTTCTGTATATAAGAAAAACTTATACGAATATAAAAATAAATGGTTTGACATGTCAACAAAAAAGCGAAGAATGTTTAAAGGGAATTGAGGAATTGAGGAATTGAGGAATTGAGGAATTGAGGAATTGAGGAATTTAAGGATTGGGGAATTGAAGGATTGAGATGAGAGGGTTTCCATGACACCCCATCGCGTCATGTTCTGGCAGATCGAGAACGTTTGGATCTTCTACGTCTTGGCGGGCTTAGCCACGGGTCTATTTCTTGCTGGCGTGGTCGCCTACGTCACTGTATGGAAAAAGAGCTCAGGATCTTTAGAGATTCCTTTTTCAAAAGAGGCGTTCAAGAGGATGATTCTGGATGTCTTCTTAGGACGGCGCGTGATTCAGGGGGATATAGCAGCAGGCTTGATGCATCTCTTTATCTTCTGGGGGTTTTTATCCCTTTTCATCGGCACTTCTCTGCTGGCCGTCCATCATTATATCTTTACGTTCTTAGAGGGTAGGGCGCATCTGATCTTTTCCTTCGGCTTGGAGGTGGGGGGGCTCATGCTCGTGACAGGGATTATCTGGGCCCTCGTTCGCAGATATCTCCAGCGTGTCCCTAGGCTTGAAAGAAGTTTGGAGGATGCCGTTGTACCTTTGTGGCTGTTGCTGGCAGCCCTCTCAGGCTTTATTCTGGAAGGTCTTCGACTGGCCGTTGAACAACCCCCGTGGGGCGTCTGGTCATTTGTGGGCTGGTGTGTGAGTGGCCTATTTTTACACGCTGGGGCCGAGTGTCTCTATCCATATTTCTGGTGGGGACACACCGTTCTATGCCTCGGTTTTATTGCGGTGATCCCTTATACCAAGTTATTTCATATTATGGGGGCGCCCGCAGGCATTTATCTCCAGGGCGCTTCCAAACCGACCGTTCCGGGTATGGAGGAAGACTCAGGCGAGTTTATGCTGGGCGACGCGATTTTCTTTGACGGCTGCATGCGATGCGGCAGGTGTGTGGAGGCCTGTCCGTCCACGGGGGCCGGCGAGCCTTTTGCTCCCCGGGATTTTGTTCAGGCTATGCGGCAGGCCTTGTGGCAGGAACATTTTCCATTGGGAGATATCCGGTTTATGGGCCGGAAAGAAGAAAACAAGATGGATGAAAACCTCTGGTACTGCACGACCTGCAGGGCCTGCCTTGAGGTCTGCCCGGTCTACGGTGCCGCCTTCGAGGTGGTGAGCAAGAAAAGGGTGCTGGCCGTGGAAGAGGGAACGCAGATACCCAAGCTAATGAACCAGACACTTGAGAAGCTTTTCAAATACAATAATCCCTGGGAGTCTTCCAAACGGAAGCGGGGGGCCTGGGCGGATGGGCTTGAACTGATTGATCTCACAAAAAGGGGTGCAGAGGCCGATCTCTGCTACTTCGCAGGATGCACTACCTCTTTTGATGACTCGGCCCAGGTGATTGCCCGATCGTTTTCAAAGGTCCTCCAGATTGCCGGTGTGAATTTCGGCATACTCGGAAAGAAAGAGCCGTGCTGCGGAGACATTGCCCGGCGGGTGGGTGAGTTAGGGCTGTTTGAGGAGCAGAGGGAGGGCAGTGAGGAACTTTTTGACAAATACGGCATCACCGAGGTGGCGACCTCTTCGCCCCACTGCTTCCATACATTCAAGAACGAATATCCGGAAACGTCTTTCAGGGCCCGCCATTACACCCAGATTTTACGGGCGCTGATGGCCGATGGAAAGCTTAGATTCAAAAAGGGGATGGAGGCGACGGTTACTTACCATGACCCCTGCTACCTCGGCCGGCATAATCGGATTTTTGATGAGCCAAGAGGGATTATTCGCGCCATCCCGGGGATCAGCCTGACGGAGATGAACCACTACCGGGCTGACAGCCTCTGCTGTGGCGGCGGCGGTGGGAGGATGTGGCAGGACCTGCAGGGCGAGGTCAAGATGAGCGAGGTCCGGATCCGGGAGGCCGAGGCAACCGGCGCAGAGATCCTAATCACCGCATGCCCCTTGTGTCTCATTATGCTGGAAGATGCGCGCAAGGCAGTGGGGCTGAAAGAACCCTTCCGTGTCATGGACCTCAATGAACTGGTACTGCAGGCACTAATAAAATTGAAAATTGAATATTAATATGTTGCGAGTTTCAAGTTTCCAGTTTCAAGTTTCAAACTACGGAGGTTCAGGATGAATGATGTGCTGATATTGGGAGAAGTTAAAGAGGGATCGCTGGATCTGAAGACCCTCGAATTGATGGGTGCGGGTAAGAAACTGGCCGGCGAACTGGGCGGTGAGTTTTCCCTCCTGCTGATAGGGGACTCGGTTTCAGGGATGGCCGATGAGGCCCTTCCCTATGGTCCATCTAAGGTTTATAAGCTGGAACACCCTTTGCTTCAGGGCTTTATGGCTGATCTGTGGGTGATGTCCCTGGAACAGGCCTGCCGGGAGATCAACCCGAAAATTCTTCTCATGAGCCACTCTTTTATGGGTATGGAGCTGGGCCCGAGACTGGCCTGTCGATTGAACACCCGGCTGACCACCGATTGCATTGATCTTTCCATTGATCCTGGAGACGGTCTTCTGCTTCGGACAAAGCCGGTTTCAGGGGGCAATGCCATATCGGTTTTCAAGTGCCCGGGTGAGCCGCAACTGGCTACGGTGAGAGGAAAAGTCTTTGCACCTGCCGAGTCGGGTGAGGCTAACGGGGAGATCATGGATATCAAAACGGAAATCGATGAATCCATGATCAAGGTGGAATCCCTAGAAACTGTCAGGGAGGAGATTGTTGCCCTGGATAAGGCGGATGTTGTGGTGTCCGGTGGCGCAGGCCTTGGGGAGGAAGATGGATTTGAACTGCTTGAGGAGCTGAGAGAGGCTTTAAGCAAATCATTTGACAATGTGATGATCGGGTGCAGCCGTGTGGCCGTAGATAAAGGCTGGATTTCCTCGGACCATCAGGTGGGTCTGACAGGCACGATGATCTCTCCTGATATCTACGTAGCAGTGGGGATATCGGGCGCTATTCAGCATCTCGTGGGCATGGTTCATGCCAAAAAGATCATCGCCATCAATACGGATCCGGGCTGTAATATGTTGAAAGTGGCGGATTACGGTGTTGTTGAAGATTATGAAGAAATCATACCGGCGCTTATAGAGAAACTGGAGGAGTTGTCATGACAGAGATAAGAATTATCGTCTGCGCCAAACAGATTCCTGATCCGGAAGCGCCGCTTTCCGATGTGAGCGTGGATGCAGAAAAAATGGAAGTAATCGTTGATGCGCCTCAGGTCATCAGCCCTTTTGATGAAAATGCCTTAGAGGCGGCAGTTCGGCTGAAGGAAGAGGGGGGCGGGAAAATATCGGTCCTGAGTCTGGGCAAAAAAGTGTCGGACACGGTATTGCGAAAAACCTTAGCGGCAGGCGCTGATGAGTTGATTCTTCTCGAAGACGACAATTTTGAAAACCTTGACAGCCATTCCACGGCGGCTGCCCTGGCCGGTGCCATCCGAAAGATCGGCGAATACGATCTGGTTCTGACCGGAAGGCAGGCCGGAGACTGGGATTCCGGTCAGGTAGGTCTGATTCTCGGTGAAATGCTTGCGGTTCCCTGCATCAATCTGGCCCGGGACATCAGTGTAGAGGATGGGAGCGTTGTGGTCAAGAAGAGCGTTCCCGAAGGGTATGAAAGAGTGAAAGCTCAAATGCCGGCCTTAATAACGGTAAGCAATGAGGTTGGGGAGCTGAGGTATATTTCCAGGACCAAAATGTTAAAAATGATGAGAGGTGCACGTTCCATTCCCTCATGGAGCGCCGAGGATCTTGGAGTAACCGGGGATGCGCTTCAGCAAATGGGCATTACGGCGCTCTCTTCACCCCCTGATATGGGAAGGGATTGCCAGTTCATTGAAGGTTCTCCGGATGACCAGGCGGAAAAGCTGGCAGCTGTATTCCAGGCCCTCAGATAGGTTGCGGGTTGCGGGTTGCCCCGCTGCTGCTTCACAGCAAGCGGGATCTTCGCTCCGCTTCGACGGGCTGGGGGATTTCAGGTTGCAGAATGAGGCGCTTAATCCTAAATTTAAAATGTCAAGTATTATATTAGCAGATTATAATCATTTTGAAGAAACAGGAGGTAGATAGAATGGCGGACAAATCTTACGATGCAATAGTTATCGGCGGTGGACATCATGGGACGACTATCGCCCCTTATCTGGCCAAAGCCGGTTTGTCAGTAGGGGTTTTTGAACGGCTGGATCATCTCGGCGGCGGCGCCGTATCCTATGATGATTCCCCGGCGCCCGGGTTTCGGGGCAATTTCTGTGCCCACTTTACACGCTATTACGGGCACCCGGCCTACAAGGAATTTAACCTTCGCGATGAGGGCCTGGAATATGTTTTTCCGGATACCAATGAAGGGGCCGTCTTTGATGATGGCACTTCCTATGTAGCCTATGCAGGTTATCCGGTGGTGGATCCTAAAACGGGGAAAACAGAGTACAGCGAAACGAACGTAAAAAAGACCTATGATCAGATTGCCCGTTTCTCGAAGGCCGACGCGGAAGCCTATCTGTGCTGGACGGAAAAATACAACGATTACATCAGACCGGCATTTCATGAGTTTCGATTTGCCGTGCCCACACCCTATGGTGTGCCGGATGCCCTGGAAAAGTTAATGACCAATCCCGAGACCGGGTTTGATCCGTCCATGCAGTTCATGACCGCCAAGGAATGGGCCCACTATATCTTTGAGAGCCCTGAACTGAGGATCCTGACCATGAGAGGGTTCCTCACATCCAGCGGCATTTACCCCGACGATGTGCCGGGCATTATGTATGCCTTTGCAACGCTTCATTTAGTGTTGGGATGGGAGACAGCGGCCATTGCCAAAGGCGGGACCCAGTCCATTACGGATTCCCTTGTCTCGGCGGGCAAAAAACTGGGGGTTGAATATTTCATCAATTCGGAAGTGGATAAACTCCTGATTGATAACGGCAAGGCCAAAGGCATCAAATTATTAGATGGTACCGAAATCGAGGCCAAACAGATGGTGGTATCCGACAACGCCACACCCCAGTTGTTCCTCCGTATGATCGGCGAAGAGCATCTGTCCACTCAGATGAAGCGTAAAGTGGATAGCTATTTCTTTGATCGCGCACAGCTCTTCTGGGGACCCATAGGCGTGCATGAGCTGCCTCAATACACGGCGGCCAAGGACAACCCCGATATCAATTGCACTCCGCGGACATACTATCTGCCCAAGGATCTGGGATATACGGAAGACAAGTACATGCACGAAATTTTTCTGCTGGGAATGCCTTCCAAGTTTCACCTACTGTCGGCTCCCGACAGTATCTGGGACCCCACCCGGGCTCCTGAAGGAAAACACAGTATCCATGTGGAGGAATTTACCGCTCCTGCACGCCTTTTTTCCAGGAAGGAGTGGCGGCAGCTGCATGATGAGTTCGTGGACGATATGATGGAACAATGGCAGAAATACGCACCCAACATGACCAAAGACAATCTCATCGGAGAGCGTGTAGCAACCCCCATCGATATTCAGGACACCCATCTCGACATGCGAGAGGGGGCTGGTCCGAAGGCAACTGCGGCGGGTCCCAGAGTGGTCGTTTCCGGGGGTTGCCGGGTGGCCTCAAGACTTTTATCGATGGTCTGTATATGTGTTCCTCGGGGGTGGCCGGCGGACCGGCTATTGGACGGGGATCCAGCTATAACTGTTATCAGATTATTGCGGAGGACTACGGGCTGCGGAAACCGAAGTACTGAAAGAGATGAACGACAAGAGATGAACATCGAACATCGAACGTCCAACATCGAATGATGAATGGGAAGAAAGAAAAAGATATAGTCATTCAAGGTTCTACATTGATTGCTTTCACTCCTTTAGGTGATTGGACGTTAATTTTTAAATTTCTATGTTCATCCTTAAATATCATTGTATGGGATAACCTGAGTTGTAAACAGCGTGCAAACCTTGCGTCTTTGGATGTTTGTTTTTTAATTCGATGTTGGACGTTCGACGTTCGATGTTGGACGTTCATCTTTTAAGGTAAGGAGTATTAAGATGCGTTTAAAGGACAGGGTTGCCATCGTGACCGGAGGGGCCCGGGGATTGGGCAGGGCGTTTGCGCTTCGGTTGGCGGAGGAAGGCGCTCGGATCATGGTCATGAATATCGTGCTCACGGACAAAGATCTGGAAGATATGAAAGAAACGGTCGGGCTGATCATGGATATGGGCGGCGACGCGCAGTTTTTTGAGGGGGATGTTACCAGTGAGGCGGAATGCATGGCCATGGCGGAAAAAACCATCGGCTCATTCGGCAGAATCGACATCCTCATTAATAATGCCGCCATTTATGACGGGCTCGTGCGGAAACCTTTTGATGAAATTTCCCTGGACGAATGGGACCGGGTCATGGGGGTGAACGTCAAGGGCGCTTTCCTGGCAACCCGGGCCGTATTTCCTCATATGAAGACGCAGCAGTATGGAAAGATCATCAATCTTTGCTCTGAAACGGCCTTTACCGGTTCTCACGGCTTTGTGCACTATGTTACTTCAAAGGGGGGAATCCTGGCCCTGACCCGGTCGCTGGCTGTCGAGTTGGGTCCCCATAACATCTGCATCAATTCCGTCGCTCCCGGTTTTACGGATACGGAGGCCAGCCGTTCCCTGGCGGATGTAGACAAATACGACACCTCCAAAACGCCTCTCAAGCGCGTGGGAACGCCTGAAGACATCACAGGAGCTGCCCTTTTCTTAGCTTCGCCGGAAAGTGATTTCATCACCGGACAGACCGTGGTGGTGGATGGGGGAAGGTATATGCATTGAACGAGGGACAAGGCATAAGGCGAAAGGCACAAGGGAAGCATTTGGTTCCCACCTGCCCGATGCGGCGTCAGAGATAGTCCTGGATGGAAATTGTGACGGCAGGTGATAGGGATTGGACCGCAGGTTAAATGTAGCGGCAATAAAAACTGCAACCAAAGCAAATCAACAATCGACAATCATCAATCAAAAGGCATAGTTCGTGGAAGTAGTAGCGCCATTAAAAGAAGCATCAGAGATGATACGGGATGCCGGTGGTGAAGCATTCAAGCTCTGTTTTCAATGCGGGCTTTGTACTGTCAGCTGTCCCTGGAATAATGTCAGGACATTAACTCCCCACAAGATGATCTGTCAGGCGAAATTTGGCCTTGCTGATATAGATGATGAGGGATGGTGGTTGTGCTCGACGTGCAACATGTGCGTT
>PVMS01083246.1_pt1 | contig 13798 bp, 14 predicted proteins | sample 1853461 | NCBI WGS metagenome assembly PVMS01 (sample SAMN08582032, study PRJNA380276) | Marine sediment metagenome, whole genome shotgun sequencing project. | isolation source: ocean sediment barecode stripped | collected 2017 | reverse complement strand
CCCATATTGTGAGGTTTGACTTTGTCCTCGCAAACAAAACGACACAGGCCACAATGAATACAAGTCGTAAAATCCTCAGCCACCTGATCGAACTCCGCATTTTGCATCCGCAGGACGGAATCCATCACCGGAATGGACATTGGGCATGCGCTGGTACAACTCCCACATTCCGTACATCGGTTGAGGGTGGGAAATGCTATCTGGATTTTTTCTGCGTTCGGGTCGGATGTAGGTGCTTGCGGAACAATTCCATCTACCGGGCAGGGGAAAATTTCCATACCTTCCTCGACCAATCGCATGCAGGCAAGATCCGACCCTCCCGGTCTGTCGTCCGGGAATCTTAAGGTGACCGTACAAGCTCCGCAGACACCTCCATCACAGCCAGTTTTGACCTCTTCCGCCAATCCAGCGTCCCACAAGGCATGGATTATGGTCTCACCTGCCTTCGCCTCGATCGTTTTTCCAGATATTTTAATAGTTACAGTTTTCATTTAGTTTTATGGGGACCTCTAATAATTCAATATTTTCACTTCCGGCAACGCCCATATTTCATAAGGGCCGCTCATGGCCAATAACAATTTTTAGAAGTGCCCTTATTTTGGATGATTAAATCTCCATACCGCCATTATTTTTGTTTTGCCATTGAAAACACACACTCATAAAACGCTTGAGAATTCTGCCCCAGCAAATTCACCTCTACTTCACATTGGGAGTGGAGGCACTCCACCCGCCGCTTGCTGGGAGTGATGTTCTATGGTAAATTAATCGCCTCTGATAACTCAAGGAACTATATTATGTCTGGACACTCCAAGTGGTCAACCATCAAGCACAAAAAAGGCGCCCTCGATGCCAAACGTGGAAAAATTTTCACCAAATTAATTAAGGAAATCACTATTGCCGCAAAGATCGGTGGTGGCGACCCGGAAGGCAACCCCAGGCTGAGATCAGCCATCCAGGCAGGTAAAGGTGCCAATATGCCGAATGATAATATCAATCGCGCGATAAAAAAAGGCACGGGCGAATTGGAAGGCGTTAGTTATGAAGAAATCTTCTATGAAGGTTATGGTCCGGGTGGCACTGCAATCTTCATTGAGACCCTGACCGACAACAAAAATCGGACGGTAGGCGAACTGCGTACGATTCTTGGGAAAAATGGCGGCAACATGGGAGAAAATGGTTGCGTCGGATGGATGTTCGAGCAAAAAGGCCTGATTGTGGTCCCTGTAAGCGAAAAAGGCGAAGACGATCTTCTGGAGATAGTCATTGAAGCCGGAGCGGATGACCTGCAAACGATTGATGACCATTATGAAATCACCACTGCGGTTGAAAATTTTGAAATGGTGCGCAAAACACTGGAAGACCAGAACATAAAAATGGAGGTTTCCGAATTGACGCGTATCACCCAAAATACCGTAGCCCTCGATGAAAAGAAGAGTCGATCCATTTTAAAACTCATGGATCTTCTGGATGACCATGATGATGTCCAGAAAACTTACTCCAATTTCGACATCTCTGAAGAGATTTTAAGCGCCCTCGCCGAAGAGAACTGAAGTTTAAATAACGCATCTATTCCGATAATACGTTTCCGAACTAAACCATCTGCTGCCTGCAAAATTGGTCGGCAAATGGTCACAGCTTGATTGGCGTAATGTGCGATTAAACAATATCTCTCGTTCCAATGTCCTGTAAGGCATTATTGACAACCAGTAGTCAATTATTATGAAAACGCCCCTTCCATCCACCCTGACTTTTTGTTAATATACCCAAAGAGTAAATCTAGTGCTCTTCGGAGTATTATTGTTGGTGCTAAGGAGTTTTTTTCTAATCTGGCACCTGAATCACAGTAACTGACCCCCTCTCAACTGTGAACCCGTTTTAACCCTATCCACATAGCTTTTACCTGGAAAAACTTTATGCGCGTGATGGGCATTGACCCTGGCAGTAATTGCACCGGTTACGGTATTGTTGATGATCTTAATGGCAAGTTGCAAGTAGTCGCCTGGGGGAGCATCAAAAATAACCCACGGCACAAATTCCCCGACAGGCTAAAGAAAATTTATCAGGGCCTGACCGAAGTTATTCAGCAGTATTCTCCCGACACAGTAGCCGTGGAGGATATCTTTTTTGCGGTGAACGCCAAATCCGCCTTGAAACTAGGGCAAACACGAGGCGTCACACTGTTGGCGGCTGCCAACGAAAATAAAATCATCGCGGAATACAGCCCCCTGGAAGTAAAAAAATCGATCGTCGGTTATGGCAGAGCAGAAAAATCCCAAGTCAGCCATATGGTCACCACCTTACTGGGATTGAAAGAAGCCCCGGAACCCCATGACATCACCGATGCTCTTGGGATTGCTATTTGCCACATTCACAGTGCTGGTCAGGAAGCTCTAATCCAAAGAATGCAAACGAAAGCCAGAATATGATTGCGCGTCTCACAGGAATTTTGGTACACAAATCTCCGGCTTATCAAATCATTGATGTGCAGGGAGTTGGTTATCAGGTGTTCACATCGCTCACTACTTACTACCAGTTGCCTGGCCTTGGAGAGAAAGTTGCCTTACGCATTTACACACATATGCGCGAAGAAGCCTTAAAGCTGTTCGGTTTTGCGACAGAAGACGAACAAAGCTTGTTTGAAAAACTCATCGCCGTCAGTAAAGTAGGACCAAAACTGGCTTTGACCATTCTTTCCGGATTGGACACCAGAGAGCTGGTAATGGCTGTGACTAACCATGATATCGATAAGCTGTGTGCCATTCCTGGGATCGGACGCAAAACTGCTGAACGCCTGGCCCTGGAGATGAAGGATAAGTTGGCCGACTTTTCCACTGACATGGAAAGCTCGCAACCGACGAACCATAATTCAAAAGTTTATGACGATGCTCTTTCGGCGCTCATCAACTTGGGCTACAAAAAACCTGTCGCCGAGAAAGCTCTTAAGTCCCTTGCGGGAATAAACGATAACAACCACGATCTTGAAACATTGATCAGAGAAAGCCTGGACGTACTCAATTGAACTTTCAGGCGGCTAAAACACTTAGGATGATGAGCTAATGGAAGAAGATCGCGTTGTGACAGGCTCCCCAGAAACCGAAGAACTGCAATTGGACACCAGGTTGCGGCCCATCTGTTTTGGAGACTATGTCGGACAAGAAAAGATAAAGAGCAATCTGGATATATTTTTGTCCGCTGCCAAGATGCGGAAAGAAGCCCTCGACCATGTGCTTTTTTACGGCCCTCCCGGCTTAGGAAAAACCACTCTTGCAAATATTATTGCAAGAGAAATGGGGGCCAATCTCAGGAGCACTTCCGGTCCGGTGATAGAAAAATCAGGTGACCTCGCAGCCATCCTCACTAACCTGAAGGCAGGAGACATCCTGTTCATCGATGAAATTCACAGGCTATCGAATCATATTGAGGAAATATTATACGCCGCGATGGAGGATTATCAGCTCGACATTATTATCGGACAAGGGCCCAGTGCCCGGTCCATCAAGCTTGATCTGCCACCCTTTACCCTGATCGGAGCCACCACACGCGCAGGCTTGCTCACTTCACCATTGAGAGATCGTTTCGGTGTGGTGCATCGACTGGATTTTTACAGCGAGCCTGAATTGGAAACCATTGTTACGCGGTCTGCGGCCATATTGAATATTGAAATCACGCCGACTGGAGCCAACGAAATCTCCCGACGCTCACGCGGCACACCCCGTATTGCCAACCGGCTACTTCGCCGGGTCCGTGACTATGCCCAGGTCAAAGGCAACGGCATCATCGACCGGACTATTGCACAATCTTCACTAGAATTGATGGAGGTCGATCATCGCGGTCTGGATAAAATGGATCACAAAATACTATTAACACTAATTGAAAAATTCAACGGTGGCCCGGTTGGCATTGAAAGCCTGGCGGCATCTGTCAGCGAACAAAAAGACACTATTGAAGATGTGCTGGAACCGTATTTAATGCAAACCGGATTTTTACAACGTACCCCACGGGGACGAATCGCCACAAAAATGGCTTACGAACATTTTGGTTTTCGACCTCCCTCAGAGAACAACCAGGAGAATCTTTTTTAAAATTTTGGAGATACGAGATGGCCGAGGCCGCTAGAATTTTAAATTAATCCTTAATGCGCAGGAGCCGCGACCCATCAAACAATCTTTCTCGTTCTATTTCCCGTTGCCCACCTCCGTCCACTGGCGTGAGGAGAAGGAGTGTGGTAGCTTGCTAGATCAATTCAGACCATCAAGCACTCTGCTGTTCGTGAAACTACGAACCCGGATTACTGGGCGAACTCGTAGCAAATCTGAATTTTCGCAGATGCGCTGATGTTCCGTTATAATCTTTTGTGAAAGGAAGTCATCCATGAGCACTGCTGCCGCACGTCATATTCTGGTAAAATCTGAAGAAGCTTGCAATGAATTAAAAACCAAAATTGAAGGAGGGGCCGACTTTGCAGATATGGCCAAACAACATTCCGAGTGTCCCTCTGGTAAAGAGGGTGGCGCTTTGGGAGAGTTTAGCCCTGGGCAAATGGTCCCTGAGTTCGATGCTGTAGTATTTAAAGAAGAAGTGGGAAAAGTCCACGGTCCGGTAAAAACTCAATTCGGTTATCACCTGATCGAAATCACCAGCCGCTCTTAATACAATGAACGACCCCGCTGCAAGCAGACGGGGTATCCCAGAGAAATTTTCATTTAAAAGCCGTGGCAAGCCACGGGGAATTAAACCCACTGGTGGGATTAATGGCGCCACGGATGGCGCCAATAGTTTCTCATTTTTTGACGGGTGGATTCCCTTCAGCAGGATTGTTAATTCCGTGAGGAACGTGGCCTGTGGCCACATGCTTCTGTGTTGAGATGCAGTGTTTTTTTTGGTCATCAAAATAAATATCCGCATCAAAGGCTTTTAAAAATTGCCCCTTGTCCTTGCCCCCCAGAAAAAGCACTTCATCGATTCGAATATTCCAGGCACGCAAAGTTCGAATGACTCGCTCGTGAGCGGGTGCGCCTCTCGCGGTTACCAAAGCCGTGCGGATTGGATTACCCTCCTCTGGGTATTGCGACTGAATTCGATATAAAGCCTCCAAAAAACCAGCAAAAGGCCCGGAAGACAAGGGTCGCTTTGCCGCCTGTTTTTCGCTTGCGTCAAAAGATTCCAATCCGTCTTTTTGATAAATCATTTCCGCTTCATCGGAAAACAATACGGCATCCCCATCAAACGCGATACGAATCTGATCGATTTCATTGTCCCGGACCTGAGAGGGTAACAGGCTCGCCGCAGCACAACCTTGTTCAAGAGCCTTGGCGACATCAATTGGGTCGGAGGATAAAAACAAATCGGTTTGAAACCCGGACACATAACGATAGGGGCTGTTACCACCCGTAAACGCGGCACGAATGATATCGAGACCGTGCTCTTGAATGGAATTGAAGACCCTCAGCCCGGTATCGGCACTGTTTCTAGAAAGTAAGATTAATTCAAACGGCGGGTTCTCAGGATTGGACTTGTTCAGGGCAGTTAGTTTTCGGGCTAAGGCAAACGCAACACCCGGTTTCAGGATATCGCTTTCATGGCGAATTTGGTACTCCCGATAGGCTTCGACACCTTTCTGCTCAAAAATCTCATGGCTCTCAGAAAGATCGAACAAAGCTCTGGAGGAAATCGCAATTACCAGCTTCTTAGTGTTCATACAATGAACGACCCCGCTGCAAACAGACGGGATATCCGACAAAGATTTTTATTTAAAAGCCGTAGCCAGCGTGACGCTGGACCCGAATGGAAAATACTTTTTTAGCCAGCATACGTTATCTCGACCAAACAATTCTCGCTAGTTGCCCCTACGGCTAGTAGCTACGGGGTATGAAACCCACTGGTGGGAATCAATGAACGAGCCCTCTCCCCCCAGATGGACGGCGAGTTAACTCAGAATAGATAATGTTCGGTGTAAGTACTAAAGTTTTCCTTCAACCCCAAACTTCTTTGAATTGCTCAAGAAAGCCTGCATCCATATTGGTTGTTCCCAGGACGCTTGGCGGTTGAAAACTACTGTATCCGTGAAAATCCCGGCTTCCGGTCACTATCATTCCCCATTCACGTGCAAGCTTGGAGTAGTACGCGACTTTTTTGATTTTTTCATGGTACGGATAGACACATTCCATACCCAGTAAACCGTACGATTTCAGTTCTTCAATTTGTTCTGGAATATCCGAGTAATCCCGGCCCTTTTTAGGGTTGTACAGAGAATATGTCCTTTCGCCTGGATGCGCAAGAATAGGAATGCCACCGCTTTTCCGCACCAGGCCAATCACATAATCAATGTTTAGGTTTTCTCGTTCAACATTATACTCGACCAGATATTTCTCAAACGCCCTCCCTGTGGAAGACACGATATTGAGCCGTACCATTTCGCGCGCTAAATGAGGACGGGCAAGAACCCCCTCTGCGGCTTTACGAACATTTTCAAATTTAATTTTTCCCCGATGCTGTTCTGGAACCACTTGATTGATTCGATCCACCATGTCGCGCATGCGTTTTTCACGTTTTGCGGACAAGGTCAGGACTTGTCGTTTGAGTTCCGCATCAATCGAATCCATGTTTTTAAAATATGCTAATAGATGCAGGTTAAAATCGCGAAATCTGACAGTGATTTCAATTCCTGGAAAAGCGTGGATTCCTGTTCCTTCTGCGGCAGAAACGAGTTCATCAATGCCCTCAAAAGTGTCGTGGTCAGTCAGGGATAGTTCCGAGACACCATTTTCTTTGGCAATTTGCACCAGTTCTGTGGGACTGAATTGTCCGTCAGAAAAAATCGAGTGCATATGTATTTCAAATTTAGACATGGTCCTTAACAACCGGTGAAATTCGTTTTGAGGAGGATAATGTTTAGCATAGTAACCGGGTTTCCCTGCTTTACCTAACCAATATTCAAAACCTTTAACAATTAGGGACACCTCTAAAATTATTATTAGTTAAGAGTCGATTTGATTTGTATTAAAATATCAGATAACCTAATTAAGGCACCTCTGAAAATTCAGTTTTACTACGAGCCAGCCCTGATTTAATAGGGCTCGGCGAGGGTAAACGTGGCAAAACACCAATTATTAGAAGTCCCCTTACGCCCTCTGGTAATTGAAATTTTATCGCGTTTGTCTCGCTTCCCCCTTGAAATTCAAGAGTGGCTCGGAGCAAATCCGAAATTTTGAGGTGCTCTTAAATCGAACCAATTATGAAGCACTGTGAATCACCCTGAGCAAACTTTCTAAGCGTAAATGAAGACTCATTGGATTGGTTGTAAATTATTGATACTTTTTCTTCTTGCGGGATTGCCATATCCACTTGCTTTGCATGCAGAGCCAAGGGAAGTGGTCATCATATCTTCCGGCAATACCTTGGGAGAACTCAAGCCCTGTGGGTGCTCAAAAGAAGAAGATCAGGGAGGAATTGAACGCCGGATGAGCTTCCTTAAAAACCATCGATTGGATGAAAAAAATACTCTGCTGATTGATACCGGCGACAACTTTAAAGCACCATCAAAACAGGGAAAAATCAAAGCCAAATTTCTTGCCAAAAGCCTAGTTGAAATGCAATACGATGCCATTACTCTGGGGGAACATGACCTTGTCTATGGCTATGAATTTTTAAGCAAATTGCAAGCGCTTCCCTGGGTCCTCAGCAACCTGCAATCAACAGAACTGCAATTCCCCAAGTTTCGGATCAAACAGTTGCCTAACGGCTTAAAAGTTGCGGTACTGGCTGTGGTGGAGCCATCGCTTTTTTATGCCCTGGAACATTCTGGAATGCGGGCCCTGGACCCGGAAAAAACTCTGGTGCCGTTGCTGAAGCAACTAAAAATTGACGAAAATCCTGATTTAATAGTGCTATTGACCCATATGCCGCGAGAACGGTCTCTGGACCTGCTCAAGCTGGAAGGCGTGGATGTCATCATCAACGGCCACATTGAAAATGAAAATTCGGTCGTCGACATGAATCCGGTAGAACAAAACGGAAAAATATTTTTACAACCGGGTCCCAGAGGACAAAAATTAGGCGAACTTCGTGTTCAGGTTTTCCCAGGAAAACCCCCGGTCTTTAACTACAAATTAGTGCGTCTAGATTCAAGTATTAAAGACGATCCTGAAATGCTAGTGTTATATGAAGCATACAATGAAGAGATTGAGGAACTGTTTTTCGCCACTCGATCAACCAGACGGGATAGGAACAAACATCAGGTATATGCTACGGAAAAGCAGTGCATAACCTGTCACCCGGGGAAACACAAGGTGTGGAGCCAAAGCCGTCATGGAAGGGCCTACGACACCCTGGCAAAAATCAACAAAGCTTTTGACCCGGAGTGTCTGGCATGCCATGTGACGGGATGGAACCTGGCCGGAGGTTTTGTCAGCGAGGTCGATACTCCGGAATTAAAAAACGTCCAATGCGAAGTCTGTCATGGCCCAAGGTTAAAACACATGCAAGCACCAGCGGCGGGATTCGGCAAGAATGCAAAATCCGCCTGCGCCCAATGTCATGTAAAAAACCACAGCCCCAACTTTAACTTTGATAAATATTGGCCTAAAATCCGCCATTAGTCATAATTAAGGGCATCTCTAAAATTTGAATTTCCAGAGGTGCCCATAAGTCTTTTTATTAAAACATCGAATCTATCTTACACTCAGGAGAAACACATGAGATCTCCCCTCCTAATTCTATTGACCTTAATTCTGCTGATCCCCGGCCAAGCCTTGGCAGGAGATAAAATCCGCGGGAAATATAAAGTCATCGGAGACCTGGAAAAACTCAAAGGAAGCAAACAGATCGAGATTAAGGAGTTTTTCAATTATTCCTGTGGCCATTGTTACCGGTTTCTGGAAACCTCCAAACGCTTGCACAAAAAATATAGCGACAAACTTCTCCATACAAAGTTCCCTATCTACTGGGGCAACCAGACGGCTTTTCCGGCAATGGCTTTTTATATCAGTGACGAATATGGCGTCGAAGAAAAGTTCACTCAGGATCTGTTTGATACCAGCTTCAAAATGAATATCGATATTTTCCAGCCACGAGTGATTCGCTATCTGGCTAAAGATATTGGCCTCGAAAAAGAATTTCGTGCCGGAATGGAAGACAAACGCATCAGTGCAAAAGTCAAAGAATCCCTGGCGCAAGCGCAAATTTGGGATGCGGATGAGACTCCAACCATCATTGTAAACGGTGTCCTGAAAGTCACGCCGAGTATTTCGGGAGGTGACGTCGACAAAATGACAGACAATTTAGACCTTATTTTTCAGGACATTCTGAGTTATAATTGATATTTTGGCACACTCACTTTCCCCTGTTTTTTAGTTGGCCGAAAGTCTGAAACCAAGTAGCTGTCGTCGGTCCTATTAGGGGGGTATCACCATAAAAATGATTCTAAAAAATATTAGACGTACCGCCTTCATTACAATCGTTTTCATTAGCGCTCTGCTACTGTCACCGTCAGGGTTCCAATGGGACGAGAAATCCCTCATCAGAAACGCCCACGCCGGGTTTTTCAGTAATGAGCTGGAAATATTTGATGAAGTGATTGATCTGGTATCGGATAGATACGTCTATCCTCCTGATTTCAGAAAGCTCTATGCCGCGTCCATCGACCAAATGCTGGCAACGGTAAAGGAAGAAACGCTCTCCATATCAGATAGGCCGCATGGGAAAATAGTCGTTGGCAAAACCGAGCGCGTGGAATACCAGTTGAATTTTAACTCCAGTCACAATATGGAAGAATTCAAAAGGGTGTACCACTTTATATTGAACGAGTTTCCTGGCAAATATTCTGAAAGTGATTTAGAAACCGCCGCACTCATCGGCCTCATGAATTCATTAGACGCTTATTCGCAGTATCTCGACATAAGCTCATTTGATAAATCCATGCGCGATACCGAAGGCAAGTACGGTGGATTGGGAATGGTGGTGACGGTTGAGGAAGATAAGCTAAAGGTTGTTCGTCTTATGAATAACGGCCCAGCCAAACGTGCTGGCATCATACCGGAAGACCAGTTCCTGAGCGTCAGCGGAAAGGATGTACAAAAACTGAGCGTCAAGGAACTTGCGGATATTTTGCGCGGTTACCCGAACACAAAGGTAACATTCACTCTATTTCGCCCTGGTGATAAAACCGAGCGTAAATACAATCTGACGCGTGAAATCATTTCCATTGAAACCGTGGACTATCGGTCCATGCCAGACAAAATTGCCTATCTCAAAATATCCAGCTTTTCCAAACAAACCAACGATCAGTTGATGGAAGCACTGGAGCAAGCCAATAGGGTAGATACCAAAGGCTATATTATCGACCTCAGGGACAACCCAGGAGGGCTACTCAATCAATCGGTCAAGGTGTCCAGTCATTTCCTGCATCGTAACCGGATGATCGTCTACACCCAGGGTCGCGCGAAAAATGACTATAAGGAGTATCGGGCACAATACAAAAAAAGCCTGCACGATAAACCCGTGGTGATCCTGGTCAACCGATTCAGTGCCAGCGCTTCGGAAATTGTGGCCGGGGCGCTCAGAGATTCAGGGAAAGCCCTGATCATTGGCGAAAACTCCTACGGCAAAGGCTCCGTGCAAACGATTTTTCGAATCAGCGATGGCACAGGACTTCGCCTGACCACTTCAAAATATTACACGCCTTCTGGAACCGACATTTCTGAGCATGGGATCGTCCCGGAAATCAGCATTGTCAAGGAAGACCATTATGACGAGAACCACAAGGACCTCAAGCCGTCTGTATTTATCCCCAAAACCGGGCTGGAGCCTTTGCTGGGAAGCACCCCTTTTGTTCAGGTGCGCGAGAAGGAATTGATCAAATACCTCAAGGAAAAAGGCGAGGATATGAAAGAAGAACCGGATGCCAGCTTGAGGTTTGCGCAATTATTATTAAAAAATATTACTGTGGCTAACAAGAAGCAAACCCTTCGACGAGCCAGGGAAATCGCTGCAAATATTATGTATTAGGAAAATAACTCTATGAATATTATCAAAATCGATTATGAAAAAGGCCAAGTAACCAGTGATTTTTTCACCTGGGAAATAGTCTCCAACAATAATAATAAATTTCTGCTGTTACAGAGAAACGATAATGGGAGGTTTCGCGCTGCCGAGGCAGATGTTAAAAAGAAATCGCTATGGGAAGTAAAGGAAATTTCCTACGTGGGACCGGATGGTGAAACATTTTTCTTTGATGACGATACGGGAATCGATTCGATTTAACACCACCCCACTAACGTCCGGGCTCCGCCCGGTCGGAATTCTGAAATAAACAGAATGTCAAACTCATATCTCCTGTGGGCGTTGCCCACAATCTCGGCCTGTTCAGTACAGTTTCAATGCCTTGTAATGGCCCAAGGATTTTTTTAGAGCGTCTTTAGTGGCACCAGCGAGAAAGTTGCCACGGAGGTCGAGTTTTTGCAATCTTGGAAAACTGTTGGTCTTACCAAAAGCCAAAGCCCCGGCATCTCGAACTTCATTCCAACCCAGTTGCAACTCCTGTAAACTGGGATAACTTGTGGATTGAGCAAAGATCACTGCACCTTCATCGGCGAAAAAATTGTGCCGGAGGATCAGGGATTTGAGGTTTTTCAAGGGAGGAGAATCCGCCAGGGTTTTTGCACCGACCCCTGAGATCCCGTTGTAACGCAGGTCTACTTTTTTTACCTTCGTCCAAATTTCATGCGCCACTAAAGCCTTTACTCCTTCGTCGCCAATTTTCTTGCCAGACAAATCGAGGAACTTGCCTCCCCTTTTGAGACTGCTCTTGAAGAGGCTGTCGTAATCAATGCTGGTTTTGTCCGCATGAAACTGGGCATTTGCCGGGCTTATGAAAAAGGCAAATACCATCAGGATTACAAAAGAGATCGGCAGTGGCAATTGAACTCTGGTCACTCCGCCTCCTGATCGCCTTGTTTCAATCTTTCTTTCATTTCCATCCACTGCTGCAAATCTTCATCTTCCTCATCCATATCCGTCACATAAGAATATTCTTCAATTTCATCGACATGCAAATGACACAAGCGGCGTAGCGATTTTTCCTTTAACAAAGCCTCTATGCCTTCCCGCCTAACCCGGTTGCAGGTCAGATACAGATGTTTCAACTTGGAAAGAACTTTGGATTCGGCGATGGCAATGGCTCCCTCATCTTCCACCAGGTTGCCATACAAACTCAATTTTTTCAGATTGGCCATGTGCGGAGACTCGGCGATGGCTTTGACTCCATCATCGCTGATCACATTGCCGTAAAAATCCAGCTCCATCAGATTTTTTAAGTATTCACAATTGGCGATCAGGATCGCTCCTTCATCACCAACATTATTGTTCGGCAGGTGAAGGCGTTTTAAGCGTTTCAATACCTTGGATTTGACCAATACGGCCACTCCCTTGTCACCTATATTTTGATTGCTCAGATCTAGAACTTTTTTATCGGGAGTCAAAAACTGCTTGATTAAATAATCAACACTAGCCACGTTTCAATACCTCATCAATTGTTGGGGAGGTCCCCTTATGGATTAGCAAAAGTATAGCACATTTCATCCCGACCAGAACTATCTGTAGCTTCCTCGTTAAAAGGCATAACGGAAAATAAACAGGACGGCTATCAAATACAGTAGCCCATGGACTTCGCGGGCTTTACCACTGAGCAGTTTGATCAGCGGATAAGCAATAAATCCCAGAGCCATGCCGTCGGCAATGCTGTAGCTCAGGGGCATACCCACAACGATCAGAAAAGCAGGCAGACATTCGTCCCACTGATACCAATCGATACGGACCAGACTGCGCATCATAAGGCACCCTACAATAATCAGCACCGGCGCTGTGATCGGATACAAAGTCGGGTGACCTTCCTGCTGGGTCCCGCCTCCAATCATTGCCGCCAAGGGAAAGAAAAATAGCGCTGAAAGAAACAACAAACCCGTCACCACGCTGGCAAGCCCGGTCCGCCCTCCCACAGCCACACCCGCGGAACTTTCTATATAACAAGTGACGTTTGAGGTTCCGACCAAAGCGCCAAAAGTAGTGGCCACAGAATCGGGCAGAAACGCCCGGGTTGCCCGGGGCAACTTATCATCTTTAACGAATCCGGCCTGTTGGCCAATACCAACGAGGGTTCCTGCCGAATCAAATAATTGTACGAAAATAAAAACGGTAATAATGCTGAGCATGCCTAAGTTCAAAGCGGAAGCAATGTCAAGCTGCATCCAGGTCGGAGCCAGACTGGGAGGCATGGAGACGACGCCCTGATATTTCACCAGCCCAAAGGGAATCGCCAACAAACTCAAAACCACCATGCCAATCAGGATGGCACCTTTAATCTTGCGTTGCATCAATGCAGCAATAAAAACTAGCCCTAAGAGTGTGAACACGGCAGGAAGGCTTTTAAGGTCACCCAGGTGCACGAGGGTAACAGGATGTGGCACCACCAAACCTCCCTGCAAAAAACCCATTAACGTGATGAAGAGTCCAATCCCTGCGGGGATGCCCATTTTTAATGACGCTGGAATGACTTGGAGGAGTTTTTCGCGAAACCCGGAAACTGTCAGTACTACCAAACATATGCCAGCGATAAAAAACCACGCCTAGAGCAGTCTGCCAAGCGATACCCTGGCCTAATACTATGGCAAAGGTAAAATAGAAATTCAGCCCCATGCCTGGCGCAAGAGCGATGGGATAATTAGCCCAAAATCCCATGATGAAGCAACCCAATGCCGCTGATATGCAGGTCGCGGTCATGATTGCGCCAAAGTCCATACCCGTT
>PVMS01026327.1_pt1 | contig 13798 bp, 19 predicted proteins | sample 1853461 | NCBI WGS metagenome assembly PVMS01 (sample SAMN08582032, study PRJNA380276) | Marine sediment metagenome, whole genome shotgun sequencing project. | isolation source: ocean sediment barecode stripped | collected 2017 | reverse complement strand
TTTGGCGATACTGCTAACAAAAAGGCCCCAGATGTTGGTTATCTGTTTGAATTATTACATAAATTACGACCCGATGTAGAAATAGCAATGATTCAAATAAATAAAGCCAAGTCCTGGGGAGTACCTGGATTCGTTGATAAAGTTTATTGGCATGGTGATTTTAGCAAAGCCTGCACCTGGGGTGGAATTCATAAGGGAAAACCATGTTCTAACACCAAAAAATGGGTTACCTTAAACAAACGTTTACCCAATGGGATTTCTATGATCTTTGTAATAGGTGGGAGGGATGATAACAATAAATGAAATGAAATTGGCAAAGAAACATTCTATCCCTGTATTTTACATCCCTGTGGAAAGAAAATTCATGGGTGATAAAAAAACAAGAGTTACCAAACGACATTCAAAACATGATAGAATCGGTGTCACTTATGGGTATAAACCTAAATAATTTAGTCATAATTTGAATTTACCCACTTAATTTGTTAGCGATATTCTAACAAATTGATATTATTCGAGCCCAGCAACGAGAAAATGAGTAATAAAAGCTGTCAAACAGATTTTGTAAAGTATACCGAAGCCACACCCTTAGTTACAGTCACAACAATTGATGAGAATGATGATTGTGAAATTTATGATTGTTGTTGCATATGTTTCTGGTACTTATTGTTGGCACTAGTATTATTTCTACTGTGTTATTATGGAGGAGTTATTCAGTAGCAAATCTTTTAAGCCCTGATGACATTTGGTTATTTGGAGCAGGAGGAGCCTGATTAAGAGGAATCGTTGTAGTTGCTGAATTACTATTCTGGGCAATAGGTTTCAATTCTGGCTGTCGAAAAGGTAGGTAAGCATTGGAGGCCAATGTCATTTGTCTGATAAACAGATCTCCAGCTTCCGCTGGAGACATTGTAGCGGTAAGAATTTCAAAATCCTTCTTAGCTTGAGGTACATATGTTAGGATTGCCCCTAGAAGTGCAGCTTTTGCCTGCCAATGTTGATATCTATTCGTATCTCTCACATCGACAGCTTTCTTTGTCTTTCGATAATTCTTTTTTCTATGAGCATGATTTCCCTTCTTGTTTGGATAATTAGACATTTTTATTTTACGTGAACGATGTAAAATAAATCAATTTTTTCTTATCTGAACTATCATTTATTGATCTTTTTTGTTTTAATACTCCTACATATAAATGTCATATTCAATTCAACACAACCAAGACTTACTGCCATACAATCAAAATTATTCGGAACTAGACGAAGTAGGTTGTTACCCAGTTAAGAGAATGGAAAAAGAAGGACTTTCTACAGCTCCTTGGTGTTTTTCCACTGCGAGATCTAACTCATTCGCAGCGGACAGATTTCCAGAAAATTACCCGCGGCCACAATATCCTAATCATTCTTTTGAATGTGGGAAATCATCTCGCAAATAAAAACAAATTTTCGTCTAAATTTTACAATGTTTTATAAAATTTTACAATGTTTTACCCGTAGCAACGGTGCTCCAATAGCAACTGTTCATACCCACAAATTCCTTATCAAGTAGAAATGACTCAATGGGTACGTAAATACCATTTAGTAAAGTGTTTATGATTGTGTTAAGTAAGACTGACTTCAACGCGTTTCTAACTATCAGGATGTTATACCGTATCTCATTACATACTACGAATGTATTCATACACGGACCCCAGTTTCCCCTGCACATAATTGTAGTACAATGAGGGCATATTTTTTTATGCTTTTTATTCCCGGGGATGAAGCGCCACATTGACTCTAGATCAGTTAACAAGGTAAAATAATTCTCATCTCCCACCAAGACTTTCGGCGGTTTGAACGGGTATCCTAGTGGATAAGTTATTTTAACTTCTTTAGAAGTTTTTTCACCGTCGAGGAATCTCAAATATACAGATGTTAGAAAATTAGTACCCGTTTGTTCAACAACGATATTGGTCATTAATATACCGTCAGTACTTACCGGATCACCATTCGTTAATTTAACACGTGATACTCCCTCTCCAAGTAACGCTCTTACTTCATTTTTTATTCTTTTATTAGTAATTACATCGTAATCAATGTCCATTTCTAAATGTTTATTTGTCTTAAAAAGTACTTTCATTATTTTCATTTTCATCAGTGTGATTTTCCAATAATGTGTCTATATCGTCCATAACAACGTCTAGTTGTGAGACAACTGTAGTATCTGTTGAATACGTTGCTTTAAGATTTTTTAGTCCTTGTACAGATGACTTTAAAGCTTCCACAATTCTATCTACTTGTTCCCCAGATTTTACCAGTACAAACGCGTTTTTGTATAATTGTTTAATTTTATTAACGGTCGCTATTCTAGAATGTCCACCCCAATATCTTCTAGCCCATTCTGGAAAAATTGACCATTCGACACTCTGAAATAACACACCGTCAGTTTCCAATTTCGTTTCAGGTTTTAATTTACTTAAAACCTTTAAATTAACCATCGTTGAGTCCATTAATTCCATTTTATTGGAGGCATTTTATTGTTTAAATATTTCAGATAAGAAAGACGAAAAAGATAAATTGATATCTTTTTCATTCGATGACGAATGAAAATGTTAAACAACGTCATTTTAAATACATTTCTCATTCACATGATTTGTTATTGGGGAATGGTCTACAAGTATGACAATCAGACAGGTGATGAATTTAAAACAGCTGTCATTTACAGTTTGAAAAATCAAATATGTGGCACGTTGCCCATGACCTATTTATTTTTTCAATATTATTCAATCAATTACACTAACTTCTTATCGTCAATTTTACTTTTACCTGTAGTCATACTAATTAGCGATATTTACTTTTTTTGTACACATTATCCATTTCATAAAATAAGATTTTTATGGGAATATCACAAAATACATCATCACGGTAAAGTCCATGTTGCTAAATCACTAGACGCTGACATCTTAGAGCATGTTGTAGCCAATTTAGGCTCTTTTGGAGCACCTTTTGTTGTACTGTGTTATCTAGGATTCATCTTTAATATATATGTGTTATACTTTTGGGTGGGCTTGAGTACATTAAATACATGTGTAAGTCATTTGGGTTTTAGATCTTTTGGTGATAAAGGAATACATCACTCACATCATAAATACCTAAAATGTAATTATGGCACTGGATTTTATGTAATGGATAGACTTCTGGGGACATATGTTGATTCATAAATTAGGCGCCATGAACAATAACTTGTTCGGGAGTGCATATTTCCATGATCGTCAAAAATGTTTTAACAGCGGCACGGTGATCGCCTTGAAGCTGAATAATATCTCCGTGTTCTTTGTCCGCTACGATAGCTCCATTACACGATAATTTTTTACGTAGATATTTGCAAATTTTTTTCAAATCCAAATCATCATCGAGACCCTGCACAGTTAATATACTTTTCCTTCTATTTCTTGCCTGTATTCTAATATGAACAGGGCAACTATTGCCTGTATTTGCTTGGGTTGAAACTTCTTCAAACGCGTCTATTTTTTGTAAATTATTTAGATTCATCTTTTTCTAGTGTTATTTTCTTATTAATTTCAATTTACTCGGTAAATTGAAATTGTTTTAATTTGTCTTATGTATTAAAGAATTGTAAAAAAAATAATAATGACATTATTGGATCATCCTGCTTATATGGTTTTAAATCCGCTTCATATTACGCTGGATAAAAATACACAAATAAGAATATTAAGTCCATCTCTTTTAGGATATGCATCAACTACTAGTAGTTTTTACATTAGAAAACATGAAAATAATCTTCCTAAATACTACTCGTTGTATGTGAATCGCCGTGTCATAAGATGGTTTAATAGAATGAATTACAAATTTTAAGTGTCCTTCTATTAAAACACGGTTGGAAATTCAAAGTAAATTGATTTATGACAATATTCATTCAAAATAAAAATGGTAACGTTAACAGTAGAAGTAACCCCAGATAAATATATACCACTTTGGTCCAAGAAAGGATATGAAGATCATTTAAACGATTTTCCAACTACTAATGGGATATTCTGCAAGTGTACGAAACGAAAAACGATATTCAAAAAGAAATATCGTTTCAAGGTTCATTGTGGTGGAAAATTTCATAAAAGGTATTTAATATCTTTGTTAGAAACCGAAACGAATCCGCTAAAACGTGTTGATGAATTATCCGAAACGGTGAAAGTCCAACAGATACTTATTAAATCGTACGAAAAAGAACTTGATCAGCTGCGGAGGATGGTGAGAGATCATACTAGAGAACTAAACGATATGGAAGAACTATTGTCAGATATAAATTGAATTGTTTTAATTAGAAAGATTAATTAAAACATGTTTCATAACAGTTGGCAAAATACGTATCTTTCACATGGTCCAGATGTACTAGACCTGTTAGATAGTACTACAGGTGAATATTTCCCCCCGCGTGAACAAGTATTTCGAGCATTCCAGTTACCGGTAGATAAAATTAAAGTCGTTGTCGTTGGACAGGATTGTTATCACAAAAGAGGACAAGCTATGGGATTGTCTTTTTCAGTTCCTAAAGATGTCAAAGTCCCTCCATCGCTGTGTAATATCTATAAAGAATTATATAAGTATAATCCTTCAGAGATTCCTACACACGGTGATCTTTCCGGTTGGGCTGACCAGGGAGTATTACTTTTAAACTCCGCTTTGACAGTGCAAGAGGGAAGTCCCGGATCACATGTAAAATTGTGGGAAAAGATCACTAATAATGTAATTGAATATATTTCCAAGAATTGTAATAATGTAGTTTTTATGCTATGGGGTAGATTTGCGCAAAGTAAAATTAAATTCATTGACGACAGTAAACATAAAATACTATTCGCAAGTCACCCCAGTCCGTTGTCAGCCAATAGAGGCGGCTGGTGGAACTGTGATCATTTTAAGCACTGTAACGATTATCTTTCCTCCAGGGGCGTAGAAGAGATAGATTGGACCGTATAATTTTTATCTCGATTTTTCGAAATAAAATTCATAAGGACATCTATAGGTAAAATACCCGATATAACTTTTCCACCGACGCCGAACTGCCAAGTAGGATATTGAGCGTGATAATTACATGTCGTACCGCTGCATGTCTGAAAAAGACTAATACATTCCCCTTTTATTTGGCTTAAATTATCAACGTTCAGACTTTCGCTGCATTGTACATAAAACTTAGGTGCAGTTGCTGGATTAATCGGATTTTGTACATTATAACCTAGATTTTTTAATTGTTGTTGTGTATGTGGGCATTCCCCTGCACCAAACATCCTCACTCCAGCGTTATAAAGTTGGTCAGCTAAATTACCTTTTGGTTGAGTTGCTGATGGTGTAGGAGGTGATTCTACATTTATTTGGATTGTTTTGTTACCAGCTTGGAAATTTTTAATTATGTTCAAAAATTGAGAATATTCTTTCGTGTTTTTATCAAAACTATATACATAATAAAATCCCATGTCTTGTAAATATTTTTGACTGTGGCTTTTAAAAGGTATATTAATGGATATGTTGTTTTGCTTGATTATTAAGTTGAAATTTTCGTCAATCGAAGTTTTACCTTTTAATTGGCATTCTAAGTCAACTGATGCGGTATAATTAGAGATAAAAAATACGATTATCTCACGATCCTTTATGGTAGCATTTTTTGGGTCTAATTTTCCACACTCTTCACTACAACTACCTGGATTATAACCATAATCTTTTTGTTGAGTTGCAGGTTCATTCATAACCATCGTCACATTAAAAATTCCTGGTCCTGATGGGGTTCCTGGTGGTCCTGATGGGGTTCCTGGTGGCCGAGCGACTAACCAAATTATAAACGCAATTACTCCAAATAACAACGTTAAGATAATAATTTTGAATATCGGAGTACGTAATATACTTATTTTTTTCTTTCCCATTTATTGGAAAGAAAAAATTTTGTATTCATGTCACGTTTTCACGTTTTCATTGTTAAAATATAGATCAAGCGGACACGAGGGGGTACCACCAGGGCCAGTAGTATTTAAAGTGCCAGCAATCCATTTTGGAGTGAATTTACCGTCAGCGTAATCTAAAACTGTTTGACCCAAACATGGTATATTGTATGACGCCGGGAAATTGTACTTCTTATCATCAGTATTTGCGCCTTCCGTACAAATTCCGGGTATATACGCACCTACAGTATTATATGTACCAGAGAGAGGCCATTTATCATTTTTTGCATGATATAAATTTGCAGCATATCCTGTCAAATCTTCCACACAGAAAGGAATTCGGTATAATAGACTTAGATCACCATTTGCCGCTTGCAAAACGTTTTGCAAGTATGCGCCGCCCAGCTTGGGACTATGCAGCCATGTTTCCATATTGTTAGCACCGCCTCCAAGTAACCAAGATTCCATGTCAAGAAATTCACAGGACTTATGATTAATAGCCGAAGGTATATATTTCGGAGCACTCTGACAATTTCCGTATTCAGATCCTCCTGCTTCATGATAACAATTTCCTTCGTGATTACACTGCCAAAATTCATGTGGAAATTTAGCTGTCTCAGTATTACCAACAGGACAGCCTGGAATGAACGGAAATCCGTAATTGGCGATGTAGTCTTTACTCGATCCCTGAAATTGTAACGCATTATACCATTCCGGGCTTTTATTATCTTTAGCTTGAGGCGTAAACATATTGTTTTCGCATACATATCCTATACAAGGATTAGCAAATTCTATCGATGAATTTTGCATAGCACGCTGACAATCAGCTATGTAAGGGCTGGGGCACGGCACATCAGGCCCACTACCCCCTGTCGGCTGCTTAAGAACATAATTGAGTAAATCTATTTCACCAGTTGTTTCCATACCAAACTGTAAAAATACACCACATGCTTTTGCGTCTGAAATAGGAGTTGCCGTCCCATTAGACCACGTAGTATTCAATTGATTTACTAAGTGAGAGGTATTATAGCCCAATGAAGTTGATTTTGTGAAATCACCGGCCGTAAACCAATACATGAGTTCCAGAACTCTAAATCCACGTGGTTGACCATTTACCGTCCAGTTAGCCGTCAATAGTTTTTGTAAAGCGTCATGTGCTTTTTGAGATAGATACGGATTCTTATTAATTGCCAATCCGTAGTACACATCCTTGCCCTTGTGCTTATAAATATGACAAGCTATAGCCGGTAAGAACTTAGAATACCAAGCAATAATTCCTGTATTATTAGGCATATCCAAAGCAATGTCGTACGGTTCGATGTCCAAAGAGATATAAACTTTGTCTCCTAGATTATTAGTATTGATCCAATCTGTGGCATTATCAAGCTGTGTCATCATATTAGCAAAGCTTGTTCCATGATAACGTGAACCGTCTTGGGATGGCTTTCCTGAAATAAGTATAGATACTTCCAGACCGTCTTTCACTAAATTATTTATTATGTTCTTATAACGTGTTGACATAGTTGTGGTCGTCAGTTTTGGATCATCAAAGGCTAATTTAATAGCGTCCATGGATCTACTCTTGTTATTAGTATAATAAGATCCATCCTTAGACACAAAGTCCCAGAATTGCGACCCCGAATCTACTGCGTTTAGTTTCGTTATAACTTTGTCATATGTGGTGTTATCAGCAAGTGAATATTGACTTTGTTTATCCCACGTCGTCGGCGCTGCTACTTTATCGACAGCGTTGCCGTTTGTGTCCCAAGTATATCCACCGGTATTATTTGCGAATATACCATACCCCAAATAACCCCCGACAACTAGTGTATTCCATGCCCATGTCGCGATTTTCGGATTATTCCCCGCTCCGAATGATAAATCATTATTATTTTTAAACGGTGTACATGCATTTGGCAGGTTACAACTTCCGCCGCCACCGCCACCGGATGAACCACTTACAGCCCATATTATAATACCAGTTATGAGGCCAATTAAGCTCATAATTCCGATCCAGAACATAGGATTGTGGAGTAAATTTTTCTTTTTCCCTTTAACCATTTATTATACAAATAATAAATGAAAATCGTAATTGATCCCGAAACTCTTTTTGGTGAGTGATGCGGGTTGATGACAAACACTATTCAGACATGGATGTCACGACAAATGTAGACGATGATGCAATCCAATCAGGTAATTTTCCCAAATTTGACACGTGCTGATTAGCTAATTGCACTGGAAAATTACGCGCTCTGAATTGCATTCCGTCAACAACCTCCATGAAGTCGGAACAATGAGTATCACATGTAAAACCGTGATACTTTTGTAAATAACTTTCTAAATGTTTGTTTATCTTACAGTTTGCCTTATCAAAACCGTATTGAGTCCAATTAATTGATATATTTTTGATAAAAGATGAGTCGCGCTCATCAGGATGTATAATATTCCAAGGATCCGTAACATCTATAATTTTATTACTACTTTGAACAACTAAACCCCCATTTCCAGGTGGAGGACTTTGCAACTCTTCCACAGTATTGAAAAATTTATCAAAAAAAGTCTGATACTTATTCCACATCTTTCTACGCTTTTTACACTCAACTTCTATAATGTCTATCATTTTATTAACATCCCCTTTAAAGGTCTCTGAGCCTTCAACCGGATTTCCGAAATTTGTCTTAAATTCTTTTTTAATTACATCTTCAGCTTCTTTGTAAGAAGGATTGTGATTGTCGATATTGATCACTCCTGGGCAATAACAAATAGATATGATTTTACAGCATCTATAATCTCGTGATTTAAGGCGTTCAGAGATGCTACCTGTTCTACCTAATTTATAAATATCAGTGTCTAGATGCGATCGTTCTTGTAAAAGATAAATCCAACCGTCCATTTATTTGATTCATTCTATTGTTAATTTCATTTTACCGTTTCAATTTTATTGAGCTACATTAGCTATACCACTTTGTATTATTCCTAGTAGCATACATTCTTTTTCTATTCTTTCTTTTTCTATTCTTTTTTATTGGTCTCCAATCACCATATTGGTTACCAAACGTTCCATCTCTATGCCCTGGATCATTCCTGCTTTCTTCATACCATTCTGCTCCATCCCAATATAATTCTGCCCCATCAACATCGTATATCCCTTCTTCTAAATCTTCGTTGGCACTAGCTAACAGATTATTTTTCATTTGTTTTCTTACTTTACAATGGACATTTTCATGAAATTGAGCACCTTTTTTTGTAGCAAAACCTTTGTTACAATATGAACAAGACCACTCATCATCCGACTCGCTGTTCCATATACAAAGTTCTTCATCCGACTCATCGTCATTCTTTGCCTTTTTCCTGTTGGGGCAGTATTTCGCGAAATGCCCATTGTTACCACATTCGAAACATTTATCATTAGTCCCGTTGCTCATTCTCGTCAAATGAGCAATGGTTGTCTTATCCAATCGTATTGTTGTGTACGAACCACCCCGTACATTATTTATACCGTGCTTGTCCATATACATTTTTGTGTATTTGTCCTCGTCATATTCATCACAATTGGGTAAAATTTGTAATATTTTTACAGGTTTGTATTTTTTCGTCCACGCCGACCCCCCGAATCAAAATGTTCTCTGAGTCTAAATTTTGGACGCGTTGTTTTACCCACATAGTATTTATTTTTTTGTAACAGTAGAATATAGATGCATACCATTTATATTCTACTGTTGACGTGTTAAAATCAATACCAAAATTAGAATTCTATAAGGTTGTAGTTTCTAATGGAAAAGTCATAATGGACAAGTGACATCATTACCTCTTCTTCTTTTTATTCTTCTTTTTGGAATACACAAATATCAATACTATACTGATAAATCCTAGGACTCCTAGTAATATCCATAACCAAAGTAAATTTTGTTGATGTTGTCCTGATCCAGGTGGTGGTGGTCCAGGTGGCGGTGGTCCAGGACCAGGCGGGGTTGGAGGTCCCGGCAAAGGAGAGGATCCCTGGGAATATAGATCGACAAAATCGCATTCTGCTCCTGGTTGATCATAACTTTGTGGAAAGCTGAATCCCTGTCCAGATGGAATAATACTGAGATGTGCTAATCTTACTTTGGCCGTCTTAAAATTAGGTACTCCACCAGTTTTGCCACCATATCCCCACCAAGCCATCCAGGGACCAAAATTAAGACGGCCGGCTCTCGTTGGAACAAATCTAGTTGTCTTATGCAGAGGTTGACCACTAGGCTTTCCTGGTAATTTTTTACCGTCAAAGTAAGTTTGATCAGAGGGGTCGAATGGGTCGTCAAAATAAAAGGCGACATAGTTTTGTGTTGGATCCGTATTATTTACATTCCAATCAAGTGTATACCAGTGATAGTCCTTATTGCTATCTGTTTCGGGGGCATCCGATATAAATGTACCACCTCCTGATTTCTTCACTGCGACTTGCGTGTAATATCCACCAGTTCTTTCGTCGTAATTACCAGTGTCTGTTAACCATGTATTACAATTCATTGTGTCCCACGTTATATTATTTTTCCAATCTTTCGCGAGTTGTGGTGAATTACATGGTATTTCAATGTCAATCTCGTGATTGATAACCGTAAATGGTACATTACCACAAGTGTCCTGTGTAGGACATGTTGGGGTTTCAGTAATACCACCGGGTGTTGTTGGTCCATCACACATACCAGTGCATGGAGTATTCATGTACTGGGGTGCAGTTTGGCTGTAAATCTCAGCGTAGTTGTAAGGCCAAATCGCGAAAACATACCCTCTGCCATCCTTGCCATTATCCATATCTGTTGTTTTGGGAACGTATGCTAAAATATTATAAACACCCGGTCCGTACTGGTCGCGTGTACATGCAACGCCACCCACACGTTTATTATAATTTGCAACTGTGGGGCTAATCTCTCCCCATTTGGGGCATACAGGTAATGAGTTTTTAGCTGGTTTCGGTCCTTTTGGCTTTGTAACTTTTTTAATCCCTGGCACATCACCGTTATATTTATCACCATGAGCTTCCATTATCATTACCTTTTGTTTCAATGTTCCTCGTGTTGTATTGAGAGTGTATTGTACCGATTCTTCTGGCGCAATATATACATTACGGGAATTAACACCCCTGTTAAATGGAGTTGGTCCTGACCCATCTCCCCATACTTTATGAAGAGCTTGAATAGGAAATTTATCCGCATCTTTCGTCTCAAAAACATTGAACCGACGCCCATCAACCACTAAACGTCCCGTTTGTAATATTTTGGGATTTTTACCCAAGCTTCCTGGAATACAATTACCATCAGTATCATATAAACCTAATTTTTTTGTGTTTTCGTTGTAACAGGGATTGTTGTTATCTTTTTTGTGGAATGCACTGTTTTTACCGTAGGTGAATTGTGAATTACCAGTATTCCAAAATGAATCAGCACCAGCAAAAGTTGCTGGTGCTGATTGGTTTGTAGTAGTAGCGGCTCCGATAACCCCTGTACATGGTTTACCAGTGTTCCAGGTAGCATCACATAAGTCACAAGCATATTGATTACAATCGCAATCTTTACAATCTTTTTGATTACTCATTTTTATTAGTGAATAATCAAATAAACATTTTTTAGATTCAATACATATATGATGTATTGAATCTATTTTAATAAGAAATTCATTCATATGGAATGATTGCAGCTCTACCTCTTATTTCACAATCTAACATCCGAGAAATTTCCATATTAACCGGGGTACTTTTTTCTTTCATTGGGTCATTAAATTCTCTCATAATAATAAATACTGGTGGTTCCGAGGGAAACACTACGGCTTGAAAGTACCCACCGATTACTTCTGTTAGTTTCTTAAGCCCTGGATCTTTATCAAAATGTACGACGTCTGGTAGTTTTTTGTCAGTCATTTTATTAAAGTGTTTTGTATATTTTAATCAATTTACGCATTGATTCCGAAGTTACTTTGCGCGTGCCCGCATCTTACGCCGTTTCCTTTGCAGGCGACGTGTTCGTTTCTTTTTCCATTTCCACCGCATCTTAGCAGTGGATTTTTTATATCTTGTTCCATGAGACATTTCTTTTAGGGTTTATTTTTTTAGACTTTTGTGAAATTTCAGCCGATACCTTTTCATTCATTTTGTTGATTTAATACTATTCGTATGAAATCAAATCGCTTCACGAGCCATGTTTAAGAATTGTAAAGCTTGATGGAGATCAATAGATGGAGCATCGGAATCTTCATCTTCGGAACTTTCCGATTCTATATTATCTCCATCAAGTAGCATTATCGCCATCGCCGCATAATTATGTAGATCGATTAACGTATCTCGGACTGATTCGTCATCTACTAGTTGTACTTTATTTTTGGACAGATGAACTAATCGGCTTATTTTATCTCCAATTCTTACGACAACTCCTATAGGGCCGTAGAGAGCAAAGGCATCGCCGTAATCTCTATTCTTCTTAACGAATAGTTCATGTGCTTCTTTTTGTATCTTTTTTAATTGCTTGACGCGATCCATTTATTTATCGAGACAATCTTATAAATTAATTGGATGGAAGAACCACTCTGGGTTCAAAGTCACCTGGAAGCTGGAATATGTTCTCGTTAGTTTTACTAATTTGTTGTGTAAAAGCTTTTTGTCCTGCAGCATTAATAATCGTAGGTTGTAAGACACTTATATTTTTTAATTTACCTAAATTTTTAGGATTTCTATCTGTGAATGGTGTACCGTTAACAAAATTATCTTCTGTAAGAAGTATTACCAAATCACCGACGAGTTGACCGGTCCCCAAAATGGATAGGTCAGTCTGTAATTGACAGGCGGTTAGCCTTGGCACCGTGTCAACACCCATAGGTGTAGTATTAGAGGTGTTAATAGTAACGGACCAACTCACAGAGTTTTCCTCTCCCAGTAACGCCGTGGTGTTAACTGTTAATGTTATATCAATACTTCCGAAATTTCCAGAAAGAGTCTCACCCGTTGCATATGTTACAGTGAAATTGTTATTATTATCTGTATAAGGACTACCTGTTTGAGTCGCGGCGTTTCCACCGATCATCTTTGGGAACTCAGTTATTTTCAAATCACCGCTAATAATTCCGTCCGCGTCTGGGTTGTAGAAGATCTCGTTTTCAACGGGACTTACCAGTGAAGCAACTTTGAATGGTTGATCGAATACGGTTCCGGGACAATTACTGTAAGGAGTATTCAGGGCAACAGATTGAATTGGTAATACTGGAGTTTGCGCGGGGGGCTCGCTAGGTTCCGGTGGAAACCTGATGGAGGGCCCGGGTAATCTTTCGCAAGGGGAAGAATAACCAGAATAACTACTTCCGTAATCGGGTAAACTTGTGTCCTGTTGGCCCAGCCAGACCGGTGGGGTTTGTCCATTTTTGTAAACTGGTAATGGGTTGCCGTTTTCGTCTATTTTAATAGAATCATTCGGACCAGTGTTCGAATCACTAATGATCCAAGTTTTGGTACTAACGGTTCCGTTATTGGGTGGGTTATTTACTGTGGCAAAACTGAAGACCCTAGAGGATCCTGCAAATAAACTAGCAGACGAGGAAATAAAGGGGGAACGATTTACCCCGACGCCTTGAATAAGAGATAATTTCCTTGCCTGATTTGTAATTTTAATGGTGCCAACTACTGCGGGAGATTCGCTTTGTTCGCGGCGGTCAGCGAGGTTTTGAAGAGGGGGATTACTGTCTACTGCCAAAAATCTAGCAGCTGTGAATAAATAACTTGGATCATTGGATAGTCCGAGTTGGAATTGGTTATGAAGACTAAAACTCATTTTATTTAAAGGAGTTTTACAATTTTTGAAATTATTAATATTCATTTTATCTTCTCAAGTTCACCATGGTTGTAAAGTTTTAGC
>PVMS01049136.1_pt1 | contig 13800 bp, 17 predicted proteins | sample 1853461 | NCBI WGS metagenome assembly PVMS01 (sample SAMN08582032, study PRJNA380276) | Marine sediment metagenome, whole genome shotgun sequencing project. | isolation source: ocean sediment barecode stripped | collected 2017 | reverse complement strand
TTCTGATAGCTACCCTCATTATTGGCTGCCCATCAAATTCACAAGGGGAATTGGACGCTGCCTATGAGGATGGTTATAACGCTGGCACCAGCGCCGGTTTAATAGCCGGCCAGGCCGCAGGCTATGATGATGGCTTAATAGCCGGCCAGGCCGCAGGCTATGATGATGGCTTAATAGCCGGCCAGGCCGCGGGCTATGATGATGGCTTAATAGCCGGCCAGGCCGCGGGCTATTCTGCAGGTAATGCAGATGGATATGCCCAAGGATATCAAGTTGGCTATTGGGAAGCCTACTACGTATTTATTGGATACCTAGCTCAATACGAATTTATCGGAGACACTGAATCAGATTTCTCTATTGAAATAATCTCCCTTTCCACCCCAATAGGTTCGGGCCAGTACGCCACTATTTCTATCCTGACTCTACCGTATGCATGGTGTGATATAACTGTCACATACGCATCGGGAGAGGCCATAGATGACGGATTAGTGGCCAAGATAGCCAACGGCTCGGGGTATGTTTCCTGGACATGGAAGATAGACGTATTAACAGCGGCTGGCTCTTGGCCTATCGTGGTTACGGCAAGTCTTGGTGGCATAGAAGTCTCAGCTGAAATAAATATTACGGTTACCTAGAAAGCCTGAGGAAAAATAGAGGGTTGTAAGGCGTCTGTTCTGGAGGGGACAGGATTCGAACCTGTGTAGCCCTTCCGGGCGGCAGAGTTACAGTCTGCTCCGATTAACCACTCCGGCACCCCTCCACGTAGCAAGCAGAAGAATTAGCGGTTCAGCCCGAGAGGGGATTCGAACCCACTAACCTACCGATTACAAGTCGGTTGCGCTGCCATTGCGCCACTCGGGCACATTAGTAAGTTACAAGTTTGTATATCTTCAGGACGGCTTGCAGTATAGCAGGCAGACCTGCAATCGTCAATTTCTCACCACCACATATCAACCCGGTGAAAGGCCTCGGCCAGCCCATATTCCTCTTCTTTGGCCGAATCTTTCGCCCACTCCTTAAGCCTCCCTTTTAGCTGCGGAGAGAACTCAGCCACCTGGCTCTTGTGGCACATTAAGGCGGCCAGCTTCTTGTCAAATGTATCGGTGATATCAACACGGTAGTTCGGAGCAGCGGTGTTGAACAGCAGCAGTTCGGTGACCTTGTGCGGCTCCAGTCCCTCGTCAAGCATGTCGGGATAGGCCAAGTGGTCGCGGGCATAGGGGAAGATGGCGTCCATAACCACTTCGCCGCACATGCGGTGGTCGCGGTGCCACCAGAGATAGTGCTGGTGCGGGTCTACGGTAATCACCGTTTCCGGCCGGTAACTCCTCAACAGGCGGACAAGCCTTTCTCTAAACTCCGGGGTATACTCCAGGGCCTGGTCGCTGTAGCCCAGGAATACCACCTCCCTCACCCCCAGCACCCTGGCCGCCGCCCGCTGCTCCTTTTGCCTGATACGGGCAAGCGTTTCCGGCTTCATGCTGCGGTCGCTGGTGCCTTTGTCCCCGTTAGTGCAGATGACGTAGACGACCTCCTTGCCCCGGGCTACCATACCGGCCACCGTGCCGGCGGCGCCGAACTCGGCATCATCGGGGTGGGGAGTGATTACCATCACCTGGGCCTGCTTTACCATATCATTCTTTTCAGCCATGAGGCTTCTCCCGCTTGTATTCGTCCACGGCAGTGGCGAACTGGCGGCTGATACGCCGGGCGATGCCGGGCCAACCGTAGGCCATCACCGAATCCCGGATAGAGCCGCTATCGTGGCCGGCACCCGCAACGGGCCAGAGTAGCCGGCCTATCCTGTCGGCCAGCTTGCCGGGGCCGTTATCCGCCACCAGGTATCCCGTCTCTCCGTCACGGATAATGCTTGAGGCAGCGCCGACATCCGTAGCCACCACCGGCGTGCCGCAGGCCAGCGATTCCAGGGTCACCAAACCAAAGGTCTCGTAATAAGAAGGGACGACGCAGACATCTGCGGCGCTGTAATACAGGGGCAGCCTTTCCTGAGGCACCGTTCCCAAAAAGGATACCGTTTCGCTAATGCCCAACTCACGCCCCAGCGTCTCCAGCCGGGCCACTTCGCAACGACTGTGCCCATCACCGCCGATAACCAGCAGCCGCGGCTTCCACCGTTTGATGATGGCCATAGCCATCATCAGCTTATCTATACCTTTCAGTGAATCAATGCGCCCGACAAATAGGGCCACCTTCTGGCCGTTCAGGCCAATCTCATCCCTGGCGCCACGCCTGTCCACTTTCTGGAACAACTCCAGATTAACGCCGCAGGGAACAACGCCTATTTTTTGGGGAACGGCCTGGTAGTGCGCCACAAGGTCACGCTTTTCCGTCTCGGTGGCCGCGATAATGCGCTGCACGCCAGCCACCAATTTCTTCTCCGTATCCAGGCGCAGGGCAGTCTCCTTGCGACCAACGCTTAAACTGTTCTTAGCCGCCCCCACAGTGTGGAACATTAAAATATTGGGCACCCGCCAGCTCTCTGAAAGCCAGGCGCCCACCTCGCCGGAGAGCCAGTAATGGCTGTAAATCAGGTCGTAGTTTAGACCGTGGCCCCGCCTGAAATCCTCCAGGTTGGCGCGAAAATCAGCCAGGTGGCCGTGCTGCACCAGCTTGCCCATATCCCGCACCCCACCGGCCCTTATGTGAATGAGCCTCACGTTCGGCCCCAGGCCTTCTACCTGGGCGTCTCTGGGGTCGTGGGCGCGGGTATAGACATCCACGCGGTGTCCCTGCTTACCCAGGGCGCGGGCCAACTCGCGGATATAGACGTTCATCCCCCCGGTGTCCCGGCCACCAAGCTGCCCCAAGGGGCAGCTATGGACACTGAGCATGGCTATGTTAAACTTTTTATCTTTCATACAAACCCGTACTGGCTAGCTAATATCTATCCGGCAATCGTAGAGCGGTATTTCACTCCCTCCCAGCCGGTACTTGTAGGCCTCATCCCCCCGCAGGAAGTCAAAGCAGACCATACCCTGGCCGATGGCGTCCTTTATGCAGAGCACCTTAGCCAGCAGGCCGACGCTCAAATGGCGATATCCGGGGTCATAGCCGCTGTTGTAAAGATAACGGCTGTTATTATAATCCAAAAAGAGGACACTGGCTACCGGCGACCCGTTCAACTCAAGGAAGCCGAACCGAATCAGCCCGGAAGCGGCCATAGCCCGGGTAAACACCTCAAAAAAGGTCTTCATACGGGCATTCATAAACCGGGCCTTGTCTCGCCGGCTGCGACGGAACTGGTCTATGAAGATATCAAGGCTGGCCTCCACGTCCGACGGGCCGGCCACCCGGAAGCTTACTTCCCCTTCCTCGTTCAGCCGCCGCAGCTTCCGCCTTAATTCGTGGCGCTGCTTGGCGGTAAGCCCTTCCAGATACGGTGTCCAGCCCCGGGGCAAATCAAGGGCCACCGCTACCCCCATCCCCTGGCAGGACACCTGGTAACCCCTTTCCCTGGCGATAGCGGCCAGGGATGTCAGCACGGTGGATTCCGGCCGGAGCGCCTCCAGGTTGAGACGGGTGATGCCCCGGGTCTTCAATTCGTCCAGCAATATAGCGAAGAACTCGCTCTCTCTGCCGGGGCTTATGATGAAGTCCAGGTAGTCACAGACGGCGGCGTCACCAATGAACATCGCCTCTTTCTTGTTTACCCGAAGCGGGGCGATGCCGATAACCCGCCCGTCCTTGCTTATCTCCCCCAGTAACAGGCCGGTTTTGGCGCCGAAGACCTGCCACCAGGACTCAAGCCAGGCAGGCAGGATGAATAGCGGGCCCCGTTTCATTTCCGGCGGCAGCCCTTCCCAGGAATCCCGGAGGCTATCAAACGTTTTCAGGCTGACAGAATCAGTCATAGAAAAACCGGCCACAGCATAACATTTCGCCCCAGCCCCATCAACCGGCGGGGCTATCCGCCTGGTCACCCCCGGCCAGTGCCAACACCAGCGCAAGCATCGTTTGAAGCGGCTCTTCACTAAGGCGGGCGGAGGTATCTTCCGCAGTATGAAAAAAAGAGAAGGGCGCCGGCAGTTCCGGCCGCCGGCCAGTCAGCAGGCCAGCCGTGGTGGCACTATCCAGCCGCTCCCTGAGCAACGCCATCCCGTCGCCGGGCAGCATAGACAGGCTGATGGCCTCTTTATAACCGGACAACCTGAAGGGCAAGTGGTCACTACTCTGCAAGGCCCAGGGCATATCCAGCCGCTGCCAGGGTATATCCAGCCTGGTAGCCGCCTTTTCTACCTTCCTGACAACCGCCGTGTCTCCCTGGGGGTCAACCGGCCAGACGACCATCGTATCCCCCTGGCCGCAGAACTCCAGGTTATAGATGGCGGCGATGTCCTTCAGGCTGTTTTTCCAGATATAGTACAGCGAACCCAGCAGCCCCATGCGCAGCACCGGTTTTGTTGAGGCGCCTTCCTCCCGGTCGAAAAAGACCACCCGCACGGCGGCACCGCTCTCCTTGAGCCGCTGGCAGAGGCCCAGCAGGACGGCCACCCCGGAGGCGTTGTCGTTGGCCCCCGGGCTCTCATCGGCGGTATCGTAATGGGCGCAGAAAAGCCGCTTCCGGGCCGTCCCTGCCGGCGCCAGGTCGACTATTATATTGCGAATGGCCGGCCAGCGGCGGCGCTCCTGTACCACCGGCTTTATCCCCATTGAGGAAAGCGTATCCAGCACGTAGTCTCCCCGGGCCCGGTTGTCCCGGCTCTCAAGCTGCCTGATATGCTCCAGCAATGACACCATAATTCCCTCTAAGGCTTAGTAAAGCGCACCGTGTAACTCCACAGATTGCCGGCGGCCCCATCCAGGGTAAAGCCGGCCTGCCTGGCCATTTTGATAACGGTGGATTTAAGGAAATAATCTATATCCATCAGCGCCTCGGAGACGGCCAGAATACCGCCCGGGCGAAGAACCCGTTTCATCTCGGCCAGCGCCTCCGGCCGGCCGGGAATCGCCTGAAGAACGCTTACCATGTAGACGAGATCAAGGGAAGAGTCGTCAAAAGAGAGCTTGTGGGCGCCGCCCTCAATCAACTCAACGTTGCCGATGTCCCTGTTCTCCGGGCGGGCCAGCTTCTCCGCCAGCTGCTTGAGCATCGCCGGCTGGATGTCCAGGGCATAGACCCTGCCCTGCCGGCCGACGGCCCTGGCCACGTCTATGGTAAAGGCGCCGCCACCGCTGCCGAGGTCAAGCACCTTCATCCCCGAAGCAATGCCGCTCCTCTCTATGATTGTCTGGGGCGGCTGCACGATTCGCCTCACATTACTGTCCATAATCGGCCCGGTGAAGGAGGGGACGGGAGGGGCGTAATGAAAATACTTCACCATAATCCGGGATATCACCTGGGAGATTATCACCAGCCCCAGGACGGCCAGCAGAATGTATACGGCCAGCATAACAGTCCAATCTCAGCCCGGCAGCATTAAACGGCCGGCGAACCCGCCCTAATAGTAGCATTAAGCCATATGGGCGGCAAACGGCATCCGCAAAGCCCAAGTTTTATATAATTTTAACCTTTTGACGTTTGATTTTATAACTATTTCAGACCCTTTCTGCTATTCTCGGCACAGGCTAAAACAGTGGAGGTAAATCATGGAAAACGTGGAAAGCCTGGTAAGGACAACGCTGGAGGAAATCGAGAAGGTGCTCAGCACCAAGACAGTGGTCGGTGAGCCAATCACCATTGAAGGGCGGACGCTCATTCCGCTTATCAGCGTCGCCTTCGGCTTCGGCGCTGGTGGCGGCACCGGCATGGGCATGGATTCCAAGAAGCAGAAGGGCGAGGGCAGTGGCGGTGGCGCCGGCGGCGGTGCCGGAGTAAAGCCGGTGGCCATTGTCATACTGGATAAGGATACTGTCCACATCGAACCTATCATGGGCAGCATGGCCACCGCCATAGAGAGGGTGGGCGAGGCCATACCGGCCTCACTAGAAAAATTCCTGGAAAAATGGTGGGAAACGAGGCAAGAGGGCAAATAATTGTGGGTGCTCATTACCCTAGCCGCCCTTCTGGCCCTTATCGTTCTTCTTCTCTCCGTGCCGATTGACCTGACCTTTAGCCTGGAGGTCTACGGACGGCCGAAATTCAGGGGAAGGTTTAGCTGGCTCTTCGGCCTGTTTTCCCGGGATATAAAAGGCAAGAAGAAAGGGGACGCCGCCTTAAAAAAGGCGGTTAAGAAGAAGGCCGGCAAGAAGAAACGAAGCGGTGGGCGTAAAGCCCTGCGGTTGCTGACCACCAGGGGCCTTATACGGCGGCTCAAGGCGCTGGTACTGGGAATCCTGCGCCGCCTGGAGTTCAGGGAGTTCCGCATGGACTTCCGCGGCGGTCTTGAAAACCCGGCTGATTCGGCAATGGTATTCTCTGTCATCTGGCCGGCCTACCTATTTCTGGGCCCAAGTTTCGGCCGTCATGTAAACCTTCAGGTCTCGTTTGAGGGGGTGGCCTTCCTGGAGGGCTATTGCCAGGGGGCGGTGAGGCTGCGGCCCATCCGGCTGGCGCCGCCGCTGGCCAGATTTATATTCTCAGTGCCTACATTAAGGGCTATCAAGAGGATGGTTTTTAGCTGATGGAGGAGAAAATCACAACCGGGGCGGCGGTAAAAGCAGCCGGCCACACACTGATTCCCCTAGTCAGCGTCAGGCTTGAACGCCACAAGCTAAAGGGAGGCTTTTTTATCTCCGCCCACAAGCAGCCGTTGGCCATTATAATAGTAACCCCTTCGGCCCAGAGGGCTTTCAAGCTTGATGGGAAGGAGGTATCCCTGGCCGAATTGGCGCAGGAATACCCGGAGGCCAAAGATATAGTGGCCGGTATCTAGGACCACAGGGAGGATATATGCACGAGCCGCAACAGATTCAACCGCAGAAACTGGCCGATTACCTTGAGGTAATGATTAAATCCATCTTCCAGACGGGCATCTCCTGGCAGGTGGTGGAAAACAAATGGGCGGGTATCAAACAGGCGTTCCGGGGCTTTGACCCGGAAACCATAGCTCACTTCAGCTTCCAGGATGTGGACCAACTGATGAAGGACAAGCGGGTTATCAGAAACCGCCGCAAGCTGGAGGCCATCGTGTTTGATGCCCGCCGCCTGCTTGAGCTGGAAAAGGAATATGGCGGCTTCCAGCCCTACCTCCGCTCCCACGGCGGCTTCGAGGCTACCGCAAAAGACCTGCGTAAGCAGTTCAAGTTCCTGGGCGAGACCGGTGCCTATCACTTCCTTTATGTGGTCGGTGAGGAGGTGCCTCCCTACCAGGACTGGGCCGCTTCCCGCGGCGTGAAGCAGTTTCCCTCCCCGCACTAGAGCGGGCGGGCAGCCCCCTTTTTACCGGCGCAATCAGGCAGATACCGGTGCCAATTATCAGCCCACGGGCAGGCTGAATGGCGCCAACAGCACAATTTTCAAGTCATATTTTTTCCATTGGGACAGAACATTTTTCCGTATTTAATTAGCTACGCGCCAGATGACGCCCGTAGACATCTTCAGCGGCTGTAATGACACTTGCCTCTTCCAAATGGTGACAGATGTGGTATAATATTGGTTGCCTAATATTGGCATAAGATATTGGCGAACCTTCCGGCAGCCTACAGGGGTTCGCTTCAATCACCGGTTTTCATTTACCCCACTGAACAACGGAGAAAGATGAATTATGGACAAAATCCGCTACATAAGAGAACTGACTGATGTCGCCAGGATGTATCCATTGGATATGAAAAGCCTGGAGGCGGTAACGGCCAGGTTTCCCTTTATGGCCAACACCTACTGCCTGAGCCTTATTGACTGGTCAGACCCCGAAGACCCCATCCGGCGGCTCGTTATCCCCACTATGGAAGAAATCGATAACGGCTGGGGAGATATGGACGCCAGTTGCGAAAGCCATTACCAGGTAACCCCCGGCCTCCAGCATAAATATCATGATACCGCCGTTATGCTGGTTACCGATTCGTGCTTCGGGTACTGCCGTTACTGTTTCCGGAAAAGGCTGTTTACCAAATACCGGGAGAACGAGATTTTAAAGGATACCTCTATCGCGGTGAGATACATTAAGAACCACAGCGAGATAAACAACGTTCTGGTCAGCGGCGGGGACCCGCTGATGCTGAGTACAGCTTCACTGAGAAAGATTTTCGCCGCCCTCAGGGAGATTAAGCACGTTGATATAATCAGGGTGGGCACCAATGCCGCCGCCTTTAATCCCTACCGCATCATTGACGACCCTGAGCTTCCGGCGATGATCAGTGAGTTCAGCACCACCGAAAAGCGTATCTATTTTATGCTCCACTTCACCCACATTAACGAAATAACGCCGGCTGCCATAAAGGCGGTCAATATTCTCCTTAAAAGCGGCGCTATTCTATGCAACCAGACGCCGCTTCTGCAGGGAGTGAATGACGACCCCAGGTTGCTGGCGGAGCTTTTCAAGAAGCTTGCCAGCATCGGCGTCGCTCCCTACTATGTCTTCCAGGTGAGGCCCACAGTGGGCAACAGGCCTTATGCTCTGCCGCTGGTGGAAGCCTACCAGATCTTTGAGGAATCCCAGAAATACATCGCCGGCACGGCCAAGAGGGCCCGTTTTGTGATGTCCCACAGCAGCGGCAAGATAGAAGTAATCGGGCTGGACGACTCACACATCTACCTGAGATATCACCGCTCGCCAGACCCTGAGGAAAACGGGGCGTTGATTGTTGCCCGCCGTAATGACGACGGCTACTGGCTGGATGATTTTCAGATTGTCAGCACCGGTGGTTTAGCTCAAGCCTCCAGCAGCTTCCTGCGCTAGGATTAAGCCGGACAACACAACCCCTGACAGTAAGAACCGGTGATATGGTGGGCGGTACTGGATTTGAACCGGTGACCTCTGCGATGTCAACGCAGCGCTCTAACCAACTGAGCTAACCGCCCGCAAATTATCTATTCCTAGGGCAGGTGCCAACTGGCCCGCTTACCCTGATCTGCCTCGCCGTTATAGGCCTTCTTCGTCGTCATCCCCCTGGCCGCAAGAGCCGCCAGGACAGCCTTGATGATATCCCCGACTATAAAGGGCGCTGCCCCCAGGGCCAGCACGGCGCCGATACCTTCCACGCCGACGGTGGCGTTCAGCCACAACCCCAGCCAGATAAGCCCCGGCACGTAAATAATAACAAAGTTAGCCACCAGCATAAGCCCCAGCATGCTGGTGAAACTGCGCGCTCTTATGTATTTATCAGTGAAGTAGCCCAGAAAAAGGGCAGCCATGATAAAGCCGATGATATAACCGCCGGTAGCCCCCAGCCCACTGGAAAAGCCGGCAAACCAGGGAATCCCGGCAATGCCCAGCCCGCCGTACAGGCCCAGGCTTATGCCACCCCACCAGCGCCCCAGCAGGACGCCGGCCAGCAGCACACCAAAGGTCTGGCCCGTTATGGGCACCGGGCTCCAGGGTATGGGAAACCTTACCTGGGCCAACAGGCCGATAGCGCCGGCCACAGACAAGGCCAGCACCAGCTTCCAGGGTATGCTCAGTTCATACCGCCAGCGGAAGTAATCGTATTTAACCCGGTTAATGCTGGCTACCAGTTCCATGCTTGCCTCCGAAAATGTTTCAGAATGGGCCCGGATACTACTGCCGGGCAATTCCCGGTTTGCTGTTGCCCACCATAGAAATGTCCGTGCTTTTACCGCAGTGAGGGCAGGTGAGGCTCAAAACGACCGGCTGGCTCATCACCCGCTCCACAACAGCAGATACCACCGAATCAATATTGTCCAGGCGCTGATCCAGCATATCCAACTGCTTTTTTAAATTGTCAATTGTGGCTGCCAGCTCTTGTCCGGCAGTGCGGGGGTCTTTCTGAGCCACGTTTATCTCCTTGCCAAGGCTAACTGGGCTAATTATAAGTAAACGGCTGGGGCTATGTCAAAAGCGGGGCGGGGCGGTCAAATGCCTGCCATGTATTGATTTGGCGGTTGCCGAGGGGTATACTTGGGCCAGGAAGTAGCGGTATGAAAGGAGATGCCAATGCCTGAAGTAGAAATCGGACACGTATCTGACTTCTTTGCTCACCCCGTTGTGGCTGGCATAGACCTCACCGGGACAATCAAAGTGGGTGACACAATCCATATTAAAGGCCACACCACAGACCTGGAGATTACCGTCGACTCTATGCAGGTTGAGAACGCCAATGTTACCGAGGCCAAGGCCGGTGCCTCTATCGGCATCAAGGTGCCGGAGCGGGTAAGAAGAGGCGACAAAATCTTCAAGGTCAGTTGACAGATAAAACACTGGTTGGCCGGCCCATATTACCCGGCTGCAATCCGGAGTAAACCGGTGCCTGCTTATTGCCAACCGGCATTATGCGGCCAACCCTCGCGACAGTTCTACCGTGCCCTAACGGCCCTTTGGCCTCTAGCCGATAGCCTTTAACAGGTTGGCCATCTCAATGGCCTGCTGCGCCGCCCCGAAGCCCCGGTTACCCATCTTGGTGCCGGCCCGTTCAATGGCCTGCTCCAGGGTATCGGCCGTAATCATACCGTAGATGACAGGCAACCCCGTCTCCAGGCCGATAGCGGCTATGCCCTTGGTAACCTCTGCGGCTATGTAGTCGGCGTGAGGCGTGCCTCCACGAACTATTGCTCCCAGGCAGATGATAGCGTCATACCGCTCCGTGGCGGCCATTTTAGAGGCAGCCAGCGGTATCTCAAAGGCGCCGGGAACCCAGGCGGTATCTATATCGGCCTCGGCCACGCCATGCCGGAGCAGGGCGTCCTTGGCCCCGCTAAGCAGTTTTGATGTAATAAACTCGTTGAAACGGGATATAACCACCCCCAACTTAAGCCCCTGTCCCTGTAGCATACCCTCAAAGTTCTTGCTCAAATTCTCCTCCTTAGCTATTTTTGGGCGCCGGCCCATCGGGCACTTCCAGAAGGTGGCCCATCTTATTCTTCTTTGTTTCCAGGTAGCGGCGATTGTGCTTGTTTGGCGGAACGATAATAGGCACAGTGTCCACCACGCTTAAGCCGTAGCCCTCCAGGCCAACCACCTTGCGCGGATTGTTAGTCAACAGTTTAATCTTATTCAAGCCCAGGTCTGCCAGAATCTGGGCGCCGATGCCGTAGTCACGCAAGTCCGGCTCGAAACCAAGCGAGAGATTGGCCTCCACCGTATCCTGCCCTTTATCCTGAAGGGCATAGGCAGATATCTTGTTGTGAAAGCCGATGCCCCTGCCCTCCTGCCTCATATAGAGCAAGACGCCGCGTCCTTCCCTGGCGATAGCCTTCATGGCCAGGGATACCTGCTGGCCGCAATCACAGCGCCTGCTGCCGAAGACATCGCCGGTGAGGCACTCCGAGTGCACCCTCGCCAGCACCGGTTCATCACCGGATATATCACCCATCACCAGGGCCAGGTGCTCGCCGGGGTCAATATCGCTCTTGTAAGCCACGGCCATAAACTCGCCGTACTCGGTGGGCAGCTTCGCCTCGGCGACACGGTGCACCAGCTTCTCAGTGCGGCGGCGGTAGGCGATGAGGTCGGCCACAGTAACAATCTTAATACCTTGCTTTTCGGCCATCACCTCAAGCTCCGGAAGCCGCGCCATTTCACCATCGGGGCTCATAATCTCGCAGACAACGCCGGCCGGGTAGAGACCGGCCAGACGGGCCAGGTCAACGATAGCTTCGGTGTGGCCCGCCCTCACCAGGACGCCGCCGTCACGAGCGCGCAGGGGGAACATATGCCCCGGCCGGGCCAGGTCTTCCGGCGTGGTGTCCGGGTCTATAATGGCCATTACCGTCGCTGCCCTATCGGCAGCGGAGATGCCGGTGCTCACCTTGTGCTTGGCCTCAACGGAAACTGAAAAGGCGGTGGTGTGCTTGGAGGTATTGTCCAACACCATCGGCGGCAGTTTAAGCTCATCCAGCCGCTGGCTGAAGACAGGCATACAGATAAGCCCCCGGGCGTGAGTGGCCATGAAGTTGATGGCCGCCGGGGTTACCTTATCGGCAGCCATTACCAGGTCTCCCTCGTCTTCTCTATCGTCATCGTCAACGATGATGACAAACTTGCCGGCCTTTATATCTTCAATTGCTTCAGGTATGGTTGAAAGTGTCATAAACCTCTTTCCTCTAGGTTAGCCTACCAGAAAACCGTGCTCGCGTAAAAAATCGGCTGTCACTCCGCTCCGGGCCTGTTTGGTAAGCTGCTCCACATACTTGGCCAGAATATCCACCTCAAGGTTGACCGTATCGCCCACCCGCCTCTGGCCGATGGTGGTGCGGCGGCTGGTGTAATCCACGATAGAAACCGAAAAAGTGCTGTCGCCCCTGCCGGTTACGGTGAGGGATATGCCATCCACAGTGATAAAGCCCTTCTCCACGATATAGGTCATCACCTCCGCCGGAGCCTCAACCTCAAGCAGCCCGGCCTCCCCTTCCCTGCGCACGGCTCTCACCCAGCCGGTGGCGTCTATGTGCCCCTGCACCAGGTGACCTCCCAACCGGCCGCCGAAGGCTAGCGCCCGCTCCAGGTTTACCTCGTCACCGGCGGCCAGACGGCCCAGGTTGGTGCGCCGCAGCGTCTCCGGCATCACATCCACCGAAAAGGAACTATCGTCAAACCCGGTGACGGTCAGGCAGGTGCCGTTTACGGCCAGGCTATCTCCCAATTGAAGACCTTCCAGCACCTTGCCGGCAGATATAACCAGCCGGCCGGGGTTGGCCCGGGCAACCTTGCCTGTCTCCTCAATTATTCCGGTGAACATCTCTATTCTTTATTCCTTAACCACATAACCGGTTATCATAACATTATCGCCTAAGGTGGTGAGGCTCACTCTGTCCAGTTTAATGGCCTCGGCCACCATTTCAACCCCCCTGCCCGCCACCGGTGTCGGAGCCGTCCCGCCGCCGATGATAACCGGGGCGATGAAAGCGGCCACCTTGTCCACCAGCCTCAAATCAAACATAGAGCCGAGCAGGATACCACCGCCTTCCACCAGCAGGCTGGTGATTTCACGCCCGGCCAGGTGATGGAGCAGCTTTTCCAGGTCTACCATGCCCTTCTCCGAAGGCAGGGACACTACCTCGGCGCCGACGGCGGCAAAGGCTTCCTTCTCCGCTTTCTTGGCCGGACGCCCCAGTGCCAGCAATGCCTTGCCGGGGCCGCTGAAAACATTGGCCGTGGGCGGTATGCGCCCGCCGGCGTCTACAATTACACGCAACGGTTGCCTCTTGCCGGTGCCGCCGCGGCCATGGCCGCTCCGGGCGGTAAGATGAGGGTCGTCGGCCATAACCGTATTGGCCCCCACCATAATGGCATCACAAGTGTAGCGGATATTATGGGCCAGCTGCCGCGCCTCCTGGCTGGAAATCCACTTGGAGTCACCGCTTCTGGCGGCTATCTTGCCGTCCAGGCTCATGGCATACTTGGCGATGACGAAAGGCAGGCCGGTGGTTATATATTTGATATAGGCCTCGTTTAGCTGGCGCGCCTCTCCCTCGTGCTCGCCCAGGAAGACCTTCAAACCGGCTGCTTCCAGTGCCGACTTGCCCTTCCCCGCCACCAGGGGGTTGTCGTCAAGGGCAGCCACATGAACCTCGCTTATGCCGGCTCTTACCAGCGCCTCGGTGCAGGGCGGGGTGCGCCCGAAGTGGCCGCAAGGCTCAAGGGTGGTATAGAGGATACCGCCGCGGGCCTTTTCTCCGGCCTGCTTGTGTGCCACTTTCTGCGCGTGGCGGGCGCTAGACTCCTGGGTATAGCCCCGGCCTTATGGGCCTAGTTCCGCTGGCAGCTCGCTCCCTCGTGCTCGCCCAGG